>Ga0074046_10002927_pt1 | contig 14522 bp, 14 predicted proteins | sample BogForMeECP23OM3_FD_94441 | JGI IMG/M metagenome (GOLD analysis project Ga0074046, IMG submission 94441) | Bog forest soil microbial communities from Calvert Island, British Columbia, Canada - Bog Forest MetaG ECP23OM3 | ecosystem: Environmental > Terrestrial > Soil > Wetlands ...
CGAGGAAGGCGAAGACCTCCCCGCGCCGCACGTCGAGATCGATGCCGGCGACGGCTTCCTGGCTGCCGTAGCGCTTCACCAGGCCGCGGACGCTGATCACTGGCTCCGCCTGGGCGGAGGCGGTGACTGTCTGGTCTGTGCCGCGGTTCTCGCGGGTGCTGTCCATCTCGCTCCCCGGGCTGGGTGGGTCTTGCCAGCAAGCCTGTAGCGGGACGGCTGTGCCGTCTTCGGCTCGGCGGTGGAACTTGCCCGCCGCCAGAACCTGAACCGTGGGTGGAGGGGCCTCCACCCGTGGGAGGAGGCCCCGCTGGCCGCGAATCCACCCACCGGGCACGAGACGGCGGCGAGATCCCGCCGTACGGTTGAGGGGTGAGCACCAAAGCCGCCACTGCGGCCGGGGTGTCCGAGCTGGAACAGGCACGGGGCCGCGAACAGGCGGCCTACCTTTCGATCCGCGTGCTCGCGGTGGCCGCGATCGCGTTCGTGGTGATCACCTCCTTCCAGGCCCGGCCAGCTCCGGGCAGTCACAGTGAGGCGCTTGGTGTCGCCGTGGCTCTCATCGTGTTCTGCGGCGCCACCATCGCCGCGATGTGGCTGACTCAGCCCGGGTCGGCGGTGCAGCTAGCGGTGCTGGTCATTGCCGTGGTCAGCGCGGCGGCGCTGATCGGCTTGCAGGGCAACGGCGCGGCGTTCCTCGGGGTGTTCCCCGCCGTCTGCCTGGCCGCCCTGGTCCTGCCGGTTCGTCTCAGCGCGCTGATAGGGGCCGCGGCCGCTGCCGCGGTCTCGGTGGCATGGCTGGCCAACGGACGCGCACCCATCGCGGGCATCATCTTGAATGATTTCGGGATCCTGGCGTTCTTCCTCCTGTCGCTGTTCGCCCGGCGGCTGCGGGAGAGCAACCAGCGGGCAGAACTGCTGCTCGCCGAGCTGGAGCAGACCCGGGCCGCGCAAGCCCAGGCCGCCGCGCTGGCCGAACGCCAGCGCCTCGCCCGCGAGATGCACGACGTGCTCGCCCACTCCCTGTCCGGCCTGGTGCTGAACCTGGAAGGAGCCCGGCTGCTCGCCGCCCAGGGTGGCGCCGACTCACAAGTCGGGGAAGCGATCGACCGGGCCCACCGGCTGGCCAGGACCGGGCTGGAAGAGGCGCGGTGCGCCATCGGCATGCTCCGCGACGACGCGCTGCCCGGCCCCGAGCGGCTGGCCGGCCTGGCCGCCGAATTCGAAGCCGGTACCGGCGTGCCCTGCCAGGTAGCCGTGACCGGCGGCAGCAAGCGGGACCTGGGGACCGACGGCCGGCTGACCGTTTACCGGGTCACACAGGAAGCCCTGACCAATATCCGCAAGCACGCCCACGCCGACCGGGCCGAGATCCGCCTGGCATTCGAGCCGTCCGGCACCAGGCTGACCATCGAAGACTTCGGCTCCTGCCGCGACCGCCCGGCTCCCGCTGACGGGACCGGCTACGGGCTCACCGGCATGAGGGAACGAGCCGAACTGCTCGGCGGCACGCTCACCGCCGGGCCCACCGGCGGCGGGTTCCAGGTCGAACTGTGGGTGCCGGCATGAACCCGGCCATCCGCGTCCTGGTAGCCGATGACCAGCGCGTGGTCCGCGAGGGACTCGCCACCCTGCTCGGGCTGCTCGCCGGGGTGGAGGTGGTGGCCACGGCAGCCGACGGCAACCAGGCACTCGCGCTGGCGATCCGGCTGCGGCCAGATGTCGTGCTGATGGACCTCCGGATGCCTCACTGCGACGGCGTCGAGGCCACCCGCCGCCTCCGCGACCACGACGCCAGCATCAAAGTGCTCGTGCTCACCACCTACACCGATGACCGCTCCGTCATCGACGCGCTGCGCGCCGGCGCCCGCGGCTACCTCACCAAAGACGCCAGCGCCGGCGAAATCCGCGAAGCGCTCCAGCGGGTCACCAGCGGCCAGGCCGCCATCGACCCCGCAGTCCAGCAGCACCTGGTTAACGCCATCGCGACGGGCCCATCCACCGCAGCCACACCGCAACTACCCGCCGGGCTCACCCAGCGAGAAGCCGAAGTGCTCGCACTGATCGCCCAGGGACTGTCCAACCTAGAGATCGCCGGCCGGCTGGTAGTCAGCGAGACCACAGTAAAAAGCCACATCAATCACCTCTTCGCCAAGACCGGCGTCCGCGACCGAGCCCAAGCCGTCACCTACGCCTACCAGCACGGGCTCACCTGAACCGTCGCCGCAACATCCCGGCACCGTCCCGCAAGGGGCAAGCGGCCGGCAGCAGCAAGACACTACCCCTAGCGCCCGGAGTCGCCAGCAAAGCGGAAGCAGGAGAAGGTCGCTGTACGCGGACCAACTGGCCATCTCCGCGGCCGATGACGCCGGGGAATGCGCCGCGCCGAGCACCTATCCTCGATCACGTTGAAGGTCGGCGGAATCGTAGCGCTTGTCACGGCTTCGGCTGGACTGGGAGGTCTCCTTTGTTCTCGCTCGCCTCCGCGGGTCCAGACAGCGACCTCACCCGGCTAAGGCAGGTCAGCTGGCTGGCGTGATGATCCCGTACTCGTGGATCTTGCGGTAGATCGTCGCCCGGGACATGCCCAGTGATCCGGCTCCCCTGGCTTTGCTGCCCTGGTGGTCCAGCAGGCTCTGCACGATGGCGTCGCGTTCCATCGACTCCAGCGGGCTGAGCAGCCGGCGGCTTACGCTCCAGCATTCCGGCGGAAGGTCACCCGGATGGATTGTGCCGGTGCGCCGGTGCCGGGCAACCCGTCGCAGGACCTGCCAGAGCTGCTCGGTGTTGCCCGGCCAGTTCGACCGCAGCAGCAGGTGCATCGCCTCGGGCGAGCAGGCCGGCGGCCCGTGAGGGTTGAGCCTGGCCAGGAAGTACGGCACGAGCTCATGCAGGTCCTCGATGTGGTGGCGGAGCGGGGGAAGCTCCACAGCGCCGGGGAAGAACTTCAGCAGCCCGGCCAGGTCGCCGACGGCCGGGCCCTGGCCGAGCGTGACCGCAACCCACAGAACGTGCTGCCTGCCCGCGGCCAGCGCCTGCTCCAGCGCTATCCACAGCGCCTGGAGCCGCAGGGTGCTGAGCCGGTCGACATGCCGGATGACCAGGCTTCCCTCGCCCTGAAGCAGTTCGCCCAGCGCCCGCACCACCCAGTCGGGATCACCGGCGTCAGCGGCGTCCAGCACGTGGAACGCGCCGGCCGGGTGGCGGCGCCGGCAGACCGCCCGCAGCAGCGCCAGCTTGCCGGTTCCGGGCTCGCCGTCCAGCGAGAGCCACTCGCCCGAGGCGCAGGCCGCCTCCACCTGACGGCAGGCTCGCAGCCATAGCGGACCGGAGCCCACCAGGGCGGGCCCGAACTTGCGCGCCTGCGATCCTGTCCCCGCATCCGCTCCTGCCTGGCTGGCCGGCCCGGTCAGCTTCACCTGCACCACGCCGCCAGCGAGCCGCCGCCTGCCCTTCCCTTGCAGCGGGCGGCAGTGCATCCGCGCCCTGGCCCCGGTGGGCAGCTCGACATCCACCACAGCAGGGTGGTCGTCGGCCAGCGCCCCGGCTGCATGGCCGAAGAGCGCGGCCTGGTCGCCGGGGTCGAGCGTGTCCCGCGCCTGGTCGTTCATCAGCACCATGTCATGGGTGAGCGCAAAGACGCACCCGCCGGTGTACCGGCAGGCCCGCAGATACTTCCGCAGCAGCTGGAACTCCTCCGCGCTGCTGTCGTGGAGCAGGCCCTGCGTGACCTGGCCGGCCGTGCTCTGGGCGAGCGCGATCAGCAGCCGCCCGGCGTCCTTGCGCCAGCAGGTCAGGTTCACCGCGCCGACGGCCTTGCCGGAGACCGGGTGGCGGATCGGCACCGCGGCGCAGGCGAGGTCCTCAAGGTGCTCGGCGTAGTGCTCGTGCCCGAACACGTGCGCCGCCTGGCCGCTCTCCAGCGCGGTGCCGATCCCGTTGGTGCCGACGAACTCCTCGGCGTAGCTGAAGCCCGGCGCTAGCTGAACCCGGTCCAGGCGCCGCTCAAGATCGTGGTCCGCTGTCAGCCTGGACAGCGCCACCCCATGCGCATCGGTGAGGATGACGCTGACCGGCTCGCCCTGAAGACTCTCGCGCAGGTTCTGCAGCACCGGCAGGGCGGTGCGGGTCAGCGGGGTATCCAGGTCGGGATCGCGGACATAGGAAAGATCAATGCGGTCAGCCGCGACATGCCACTCCCGGGAGCGCCGCCAAGACGCCAGGATCGTGTCACGCACCTGGCCCGGCTCGATGGGCTCCGCTGTCAGGAACCGTTCCCTGGCCCGGGCCAGCCGACTGTCACCGGTCACCTCCGGCCGCCAACGTGCTCCGCGCGACATGCCTGCCCCCAGTCTGCAACTGCAGCTATCACGAGGCCGGCCCGGATCCTGGCTGGCCACCCGGCGCTGCTCCCTGGCCGGTGGCCGGGGTCACCGCCGGCGGCGCGCCGTCGTCATCGAGCCGGGCCAGGGCAAGGAGATCCGCGGCCTCGAGGTCGTTAGCGGCGAAGTCTTTCATCGTGTCACCGGTTCCGCATCCGCAGCCGCCGGGCCAGGGATCTGGCCCGGCGGCTTGCAACTGGCACCGGCAGCCTCAGCCGGATGCGCGGCACTGCGAGCGCCATGACCACGGCGATGGCCAGGCCGGCGGCGTGCGCTCCTGCGGTCACCGGTCTGTCATTTTCCTCGGCGGGCCGCCAGCCCGCGCACCCCGGCGCCACATAGGAAGCTGCCGAGATGTGGCCCAGGCTGGCCATGGACAGCGGCACGTTCCTGCTCGGTCGGCTGGTGTGCTATGCAGAGGTTTTCGTCTCCGGGGAACAGAACGTGACCTCGGGGTAGCGTGGTGACGGCTGGTCCAGCAGGGCTTGTGGTTTGCTCCGCAGGTGCTGGTCGAAGAAGGCCCGGACGTAGGCGCGGGTGATGTCCAGGGACCGGGCTCCGGACAGGCCGGCGCCGGTGTCGATGCCGATCTGATCCGCCAGTAGCCCGAGGTCGGTGAAGGAGGCGTGTATCGCGCCGGCGACCAGGAGCCACCGCTTCCACCCGGTCAGAAGTTTCCAGTCGCGCTCCCAGGTGGTCACGGCACCTCCGGTTCCCAGGGTGTACGAGAATTGCTTGCCCAGGAAGAGAAACGGCCGTGACAGGCCGTGGTCCGGGATCGGGGCGTGAGTGGCGCCGTCCATGTCGATGCCGGCGCGGATGCGGGAGTCAGTCCGCATGGCGGGGATGGCGGCTGCGCCGCCGACGGAGTGGCCGGCCATCGCCACCCGGGACGGGTCGATCAGCCCGGCGCCCGGCCATGCCGGGTGCGCGCCGGTCAGCTTGCTGAGCACGAAGGAGACATCGGCTGCCCGGCCTGCCACCACCTTCTCCCAGAACCCCTTGCCCCGCCGGGGTGCCTCACGGGCGAGGCAGGTGGTGACCCGCCCGTCAGGAAAGGCCGTGGCGAAGCTCTCGTACGTGTGATCAATCCCGGCCACGACGTAGCCGTGGCTAGGATCAGGACGGGAGACGTCTGTCAGGTACAAGGACGTGGTACCGGCCGGGCACGGACCCGTCGGCTCAGGCAGGTACGGTGTGTGTCCCGGCGCGACCGGCGCGTCACCGGCGTCTGCCGAAGTTCCCATGCCGCCCATCATCACCGGCTGGCCGCTGCCCCGCCATCCGGGAAGCCCTAGGCTCGCGGCCGGTGTCCGGAGTTGGGGGGTTACGGCTCGGGATTACTTGAGTTCAATCCGGATCGCGTGGTAGCGATGCTCGTCGGTGTTCTCCACAGAGTGCGGGCCCTCGGATTCCATCCAGCGCACCCGCACGCCGGGCTGGGGTTCGGAGTGCGCCTGGGACTCAAACAGCAGTGCGTCGCCCTGGTAATACCTGATTCGGGCTTGCTCGTCGACGATCATTACGCTCGCCGCTTGGTGCGTGTGCTCTGGCTCGCGCGCTCCTGGCTCGATCACCACGTCTAGCACCCGCACCTGCTTGTTCTCCAGCAGGAGGCGATGGGAGGCTGGCGCGGCCTGCAGCAATAGAAACTGCCGAGCGCGTCGATCACATCCTGGCGGCGAGGTCCGGGCTGGTCATCCTCATCTCCTCTCTGCTCGCCGGCGGGCGGCGCCCGCCTGTGTGCCGCGCGGCGGTTAGGGCGCGGTCGTTCACTGGTGGCCGTGAGCGGTGTGGGGCTTGTCCAGGCGGCTCAGCGCATCATCCCACGCAATGGGGGCAGCGCGGTGGCCGGCCGGCACGGCGAGGAGGCAGGGCCGCCACCGGACTAGCTGACCAGGACGATCTCGGTGTTCCGGCCAAGGCGTGTTCGCTGGTGGTACCAGCGTGACCGGGCCTGGTGGCGGCGCCGCCAGTCCAGCCAGTGCCCGGCGCTGCCGGGTGGGGGCGGGCGGCTGAGCAGCTGCAGCCACGGCCCCGTCCGCGCAAAGCATGGACGTAGACAGCACCTAACCCGCACAACTAATGTGCGTTCAGAGGAAGCATCCGCCCAGCCAGTAGTTGTAGACGCGGGCCGAGTGGGCGTGCCGGGTGTCCAGGCCCGGCGGCGTTTCCCGGGCGGAGAACCCCTGGACCCCGTTCTCAGCCTGTCCGGACATGGGGCGATCTCAGCGCTCAGCGCGGAGGGGTGGGCTGTCGAGAATGAACGTGACCTGGCCGGCGTTGAGACCGTCATGCAGACCTGGGATGCGATTACCTCACGCCGCAATGTTCGGTCTTACGCTGAGCGCCCCATCTCGGCGGCAGATCTAGACCAGATCCTGGAGGCAGGGCGCCGGTCCCCGTCCTCACAGAACTGGCAGCCTTGGGACTTCATCGTCGTCACCGACCGCGCTCAGCTCCATGAGCTCGCCAAGGTCTGGCGGGGCGCAGGTCACGTGGCGCTGCTGATTTCGCTCGGCTATCCGGCTGACCGGCCGCTGGTACCGATCAGCAACCCCCGGCGGCGGCCGCTCGGCGAGGTCGTGCACCGCGGTCGCTGGTAGACCGCCGGGTGGCGAACGACGCAGGCCGGGTCGCCAGCCACTCGCGCCGAGGTCGTTCGGCGGATTCCTTCATCCTGCCCTGCGGGGCGGACGCACCAGCCAGGTTCCAGTGCCGCTGGCCCTCCTGCTGAGCTGTATTTTTCGGGACCGCCCGCCCTCTGAATTAGAGCAAACGGCGATCGGCTGCAGGCCGCGCCCGAACGAGGGCTGCCAGGTTCAGGAGGCGCTCATGTCTGTCGAGGCAACGGCTGACCACACTCTGCCCGCGGGTTCGATGTTCTCGCTGGGGTGGCTGATGGCGCAGCTATTCGGTCCTGCTCAGCGCCGGCCAGGAAGCGATAGCTCAGCTCACCTGCCCACCATCTCCGAGCTCGACGCCGACAGTTACATGGAGATAGCGTTCCTGGCGCTGGACAAGCTGCTGACGCCGTTCCCCGACCTCTCCGACGCGGCCCTCAAGGGCGCCTGGAAGACCGCCGGCCATGAGGACTTCACGGCTGCGGTCAAGGCGCTGCACCTGCAGATCCTGCACCAGCTCGCCGACGATCACCAGCAGCTCAGCGCCTATCAGCTAGGCCGGGCGCTGAGCGATACGTGCTGGCTGCCTACTGAGGAGGCGGGCGCGGACTTCGTCTTGCAAGAGTTCGACCGCCACCGGCTGGCTACCTTGCAGGCGTGGCTCGCCAAGGCGGGCGCTGCGCTTCCGCCGCAATCAGCCGCCATCGTGAGCCGGTCGCTGCAGAACTGGCAAGACTGGGCCGACATCAACGCGGCCAATCTCCGAGCCGGATGGGCGACGGCGCATACCACGGTAGTGGATGCCTTGCGCAACCAGGCATCAGCCTGGCAGGCGCTACTCTCCGGCGAGACGGACCTGAGCGGCCAGACCAGCATCGACGCGTGGGTCCACGCCGGGCAGTCGATATTGCGCACCGCCCACCTGCTCATGCTGACGATCATCCGGCGGTTCTGGCCGGTCGTGCTGGTCATCGCCGCGGCCACCGGAGGACTGCTCTACCTGGCCACGGCGAACACCAGCGGGACGGCCAAGGTATGGACCAGCCTGGTCACCGTGGCGGCCGCGCTCGGCGTCAGTGGCGCCGGCCTGCGGGCGGCGGCGCAGAAGGCCGTCGGCGGAATCGAGCAGGACATCCGGGATGCGGCGGCGCTGGATGCCCGAGCATGGGGTATCACCTGGCTGCCGACCTTGCCGCAAAGCCGCATGCAGCGATACCGCCTGGCCAGTCGCGGGGTGGCCGCACCGCAGGTCAAGAAGGGGCTGCCCGAACCGGCGGAGCCCGCACCGCCCGCCGCGCCTGCGCCGGTACCGCCGACCCCGGCGGCGCCGGAGCTGGCCGCTCGTTAACGGTGGGCCGGGCCTGCGGCCGCCCGCGCTGGCGCTACCGCTCCGGTGTTGCGGCCGCTGGCGCTTCGGCCACCATTCTGCCCAGCTCGGCGTAGTCGTAGGCGGCCTCAGGCTTCGCACGCACCACCGAGTCGAGCATCTTGGCGTCCTCGCCGACCAGGATCCGCCAGGTCCCGGAGCGCACGCCGTCGAGGATGATGGTGGCCGCCTGGGCCGCGCTCAGCGGCGCCTTGTCCCGGAAGTCGGCGTTCATCCGCACGAGCATCTGACGCAGGTCGTCGGCTGACGCGCCTTCGGCCAGCAGACCGGCGCGGATCAGTTCGGCCTGCACGTCGCGGGGGATCAGCTCCTCCAGCTGGGCGTCGCTCATCCGCTCCGGCTCCGGCAGGCCCCGGGCCTGGAACGCCTCGCGCCGCTGACGCGGCGCGGCTGGCCGGCCAGATCATGGCCGACCGGCAGGTCGTAGCCCGGGGCCGCTTTAAGCGGGCGGGCGGCCGAGCGGCGGGCGGATGGGCGGGATGGGCGGAGTGGGATGCTGGCGTGGGCCCGACCAGAGCGCGGGCACCGCGTCGACCGCGTAGGCCACCGCGTAGGCCGCTTGCTCGTAGTTGGTCCGCCAGCCGACGAAGTCCGTCCAGGCCTCGGCGGGCTGGCGCTCGATCGGGAAGCCCACCTTGCTCATCCGGGCGATCGCGTCGAGGAAGTCCTCATAGGTCAGGCTGATCCCGTCCTCTGGGCTGGGGTCATCGGGCACCTGGATGCCCATCGCCCGGGCGATCCGGTTGAAGCACAGGAATCCGCCGCGCAGGCACAGCCGCGCCGGTACCACCGGCGCGATCTCGGGCGACAGGGCCAGGAACAGCGCGGCAGAGTCCAGCACGGCGAGCAGCGCGGTCACCCAGGACGACAGCGGCCCGGGTGAGCGGAACCGCACCAGCGGCAGGTAGGTGGTGTGGCTTTCCGCGATGTCCGCGGCCCAGCGTTCCCACTGGGCATACAGATCGGGCATCGTATCCAGGGTCGACGTGCCCGAACCCAGCGCGTAGTGGGTGCGGGCCAGCAGCTCCGGGCCCCACGACGGAACGCCGGCCCGCGAGTTCAGCAGCGCCACCTCGGTTTCCCTGCGGTTGAACGCCGAATACAGCGTCGGCAGGTAGGCGATCTGCAGCGTCACGATCACCAGGCCGGTCGCCGCAGCCAGGAAGACGATCGCCGCCGGCACGGCGCCGACTGGCTCGGCGAACCCCAGCGTGAACAGCGAGGACCCGGAATCGGTGAACGCCGACGCCACGCCGCGGGTGGCGAAAGGCCACAGCAGCAGCGCGAACCCGGCATAGGAAATCCCCAGCCAGGCGGCCAGCTGCGCCAGCAAGATCGCGGCCGGCTGAGTGGCGAGCAGCCGGTCACGCCGCTTGTACTCGGCGACGGCGAGGTCCTCCGGCGCGGTGGCGAGCCGCCGGTCATGCCGTTTGTACTTGGTGATGGCCCCGTCCGCCAGCCCGAACGCCCCGTTCACGATCCGGTCCACCCACCGGGTCAGCCAGCCGCTGACCGAGCGCGACACGATCAGCGTCCCGGTGACGCTGGTCCACGCCGCGAGCACGAGCAGGCCGCCGACCACCGCGGCCACCACCCGGCCCGCCATCGGCATCACCATGGGTTCTCCTCCGCATCAATAGCTATGCCCGAAACCTATCCAGGCCCGGCACGCGGGCGCAGCGATGCGTACGCTCCAAGGCATGATCAAGACGCTGGCCCATCCCCTGCCGGAGGCTTCCGGACAAGTTACCGGGCAGATGTTTCATGCGGACGGCGGGTGGCGGGCAGGATGACCAGCAGCGCACAGACGGCCGCCGTGATCGGCGGCGGCATCGTCGGGCTCGCGGTGGCCAGGGAACTGACGGTGCGCTACCCGGGCCTGCAGGTGACGGTGTTCGACAAGGAAGATCGCGTCGCTGCCCATCAGAGCGGGCACAACAGCGGGGTCGTGCACGCGGGTCTGTACTATGCGCCCGGCAGCCTGAAGGCACGGCTGTGCGTGCGCGGCGGGAGCCTGCTGCGCGAGTTCTGCCAGCAGCACGACATCCGCCTGCGCGAGCTGGGCAAGTTGGTGATTGCGAGTTCGGAAGAAGAGCTGCCCGGCCTGGCCGAGATCGAGCGCCGGGCGCTGGCGAACGGGGTTCCCGGCATCCGGCGCGTCGCCCGGACCGAGATCGCTGAGATCGAGCCTTACGTGCGGGGTGCCGCGGCGCTGTATTCGCCGCACACCGCGTCGGTCGACTTTGTCGGCATGTGCCAGGCCCTGGTACGGGAGATCACGTCCGCAGGCGGCACGGTCCGGCTGGGCACGCATATCCGCTCGATCTCCGAAGCCGCCTGCGGCGTTGCGGTCCGGTCGGACACCGATGCGTGGACCTTCGATGAGCTGATCGTCTGCGCGGGCCTGACCGGCGATCGGCTCGCCGCGCAACTGGACGGCCTGGCCGATATGCGGATCATTCCTTTCCGCGGCGAGTACTACGAGCTCCGCCCGGCGGCCCGGCATCGGGTCAAGGGCATGGTGTATCCGGTTCCAGACCCCCGGTATCCCTTCCTCGGCGTCCATCTGACCCGCGACGTCGACGACGGCGTGCACGTGGGCCCCAACGCGGTTCTCGCCCTGGCGCTCGAGGGCTACCGCTGGCGCAACATCGGCTTTCGTGACCTGCGTGACATCGGGAGCTGGCCCGGAACCTGGCGGCTCGTCCGCCAGCACTGGCGGAACGGCCTGGCGGAGATGGCCGGCTCACTGGTCAAACGGCAGTATCTCGGCAACGTGCGGACTTACCTGCCCGACATGCAGCTCGGCGATCTGGTCAGGTCGACGGCGGGTGTCCGGGCCCAGGCGGTCCGGCGAGACGGCGGCCTCGTCGACGATTTCGTGCTGCAGTCGTCAGGCCGGGTCATGCTCGTCCGTAACGCACCGTCGCCGGCGGCGACCTCCAGCCTCGCCATCGCCGAACACATCGTGTCGGCACTCCGCAGGGTCACCAGACCCGGTACGCAGCCGTGGGATACCACCACGGCCCCCAGGTGCTCCAGCCGATACGCTGACCCCAGTCATGCGCCCCGAACGTCTGGTGATACCAGGTCGTGTTGATTTCCACGTGCCCGGAGCCGTAGAACATCAGGTCGCCGCGCCGGGCCTGCGACAACGGGATCCAGTGCAGGTGCGGGTCGCTGAGCATCGCGTAGGTCGAATGCGGCAGCCAGATCCCGGCGCCATGGCCGAAGGCCTCCATCACCAGGCCCGAGCAGTCGTAGCCCGGGGAGCAGTTGGACCCGCCGTAGTAGTACCAGCAGCCTGTCGCGTGGCGTTCGGCCCAGTTCAGAGCCGCGTTGCCCGCCCAGCTCCCGCCGTAGCCGCTGGTGACGGCGGAGTGGGACACCGAGGCCTGCGCCGCCGGAGCAGCTGCGGCGGCCGCGGCCGGGGCGAGCAGCGCGGCCGCCAGCACGGCCGCCGCGACAAACCTGTGCTTGCGCATGGCGGAAACTGCCATACTGAACATGTCGGGGTTCCTCCTAAGGATTTGGTCCGACGTAAGGTCCCGGCCATGTGCTGCGAACACCTGGCCGGGACCGCCTAGCTAGCAGGCGAAGCGCGTGAGGGTCACCTCCTGCCCACCCCGGAGGAGGGCGCGTAACGCGATATCACGAGCTTTCTCCTTTGGCTCATGCTCACCTGCAGCCTCTTGGCCTGCCAGGATAACAACCTGTGCATAAATCTGTGGAGGATTTGAGCAAAGACGCTGTTCAGCCCCCTGCATAAGTGTGGATAAGCGGGGCTGTGGAAATGTGGATAACACAGCGGCGGGAGGCCTTGCCAGGTTCCCGGGCCTTCCCCGCCGCGACCTGTACCGGTTCAGGGGGCCGCTCGACGACAGCCGCCAGCGCGGCCCAAGATGGCTGTATGTTGCCTCTGAGCTGCGCAAATGTGGGTCGATGGCCGGGATTGACGAACGTCTTACTGGCCCGTTCTTATCCTCTAGCCCGAGTTTCCGAGGATCGAGGGTTCCCTGGGCCGACCCGGTTGCCGACTCGGTGAGTTTTTGCAGGTGAAGTGTCGGCTGGATGTTTGACTTCATGCCGGATCTGGTGTATTACCCATATATGGCGTCGATCGTCGGGAAGAGGCGCGGCACTGCCACGTACTACTACCTGGTGGAGTCCGCCCGGGTGGACGGCAAGCCCAGGATCGTCTCCCAGGAGTACCTCGGGACCGCTGATGAGCTGGCGGCCGCGATGCGGGGCGGCGGGCTGGGCCTGCCGGACGCGACCCGGCACAAGGAGTTCGGGGCGGTCGCCGCGGCATGGGGCATGCTGGAAGACCTCGGCGTGGCGCGCATCATCGACGAGGTCACCGGGCCGCGGCCGCCCGGCCAGCCGCTGTCCACCGGGACGTACCTGGCGCTGGCGGCACTGAACCGGCTGGTCGCGCCGTGCTCGAAGGCCGCGTTCGCGGACTGGTGGAAGACCACCGCCGCCGACCGGTTCGCCAGGATCCCGGCCCCGGCGCTGGATCACCGCCGGTTCTGGGACGCGATGCACGCCGTTACCCTGGAGCAGCTGGGGGAGATCTCCCGGAAGATCGCGGTGAAGATCGTGCAGACCGGGGGCGTGGATGTGTCATCGGTCGCTCTGGACATGACGAACTTCGCCACGTTCACCGGCACGGCGAACGGCAAGGCGCCGGTCGCGCAGCGGGGCAAGGCCAAGCAGAAACGGTCTGACCTGCGGCTGGCGGGGCTGGGCCTGGTGGTCACCCGGGACGGCGGGATCCCGCTGACCTGGCATGCCTATCCCGGCGACAAGCCCGATGTCACCCAGTTCCCGGGCATGATCGACCAGCTGAAAGCGCAGTACGCGGCGGTCTGCGACGCGGCCGGGATCGCCGCTGACGGCGCGGATATGACGGTGGTGTTCGATGCCGGGCAGAACTCCGCGGCGAACTTCACGCACCTGACGGGGACCGGGCTGCACTGGATCGGGTCCGTGCCGGCGAGCGATTGCCCGGACCTGACCGCCCTGCCTGCCAGCAAGCGATCCGTCGTTGACAAGGACCGGTTCGGCGGGCTCACCGCCTGCGACACCAGGCGCGAGGCCTACGGAGCTGAGCGCCGCGCCATCCTGACCCACTCCCCGGAACTGCACGCTGCCCAGGCCGCCGGGTTCACCGGCACCACCTTGGCCAAGGCCGGCAGGAAACTGGACGGCCTTGCCGCGACCCTGGCCCGCGGGAAGACCCGCCGCAGCAAGGAGAAGGTCACCGCCGAGATCGAGAAGATCACCGCCAAGCCCTGGGTCAGGCGCGTCATCACCTGGCAGCTGGCCGGCGGTCAGCCAAAGGACCTGCGCCTGACCTGGCACATCGACCCGCAGGCCCGCGCGGAGCTGGAAGAGGAAATCTTCGGCAAGCACGTCCTGATCACCAGCCACGACGACTGGACCGTGCCCGATGTGGTGGCCGGGTACCGGTCCCAGTCCGAGGCCGAGTTCTCCTTCCGGCAGATGAAAGACACCAGCGTCGTGTCCTTCAGCCCGATGCACCACTGGACCGAGCACAACATCCGCGTGCACGTCTTCACCTGCGTCCTGGCCCTCCAGCTCGCCCACCTCATGCGCCTGCAGGCCGCCCGCGCCGGGCTGCGCATGTCCGTCCGCGAACTGCTCCGCGAGCTCGGCGGCATCGGCGAGACGATCCTGCTCTACCACGGCGACCGCGGCCGGCCCAGAGCCCACCGCATGCTCACCGAGACCACCCCCGTCCAGGACAAACTCACCGCCACCTTCGGCCTCGCCCGCTACGCCCCCAGACGCTGAGGTGGGTAATACACCCAAACCACCCCCGGCACCATGGCTGACCAGCATAAACAGTCAGCCCGAACCTCAAATCTCGGAAACTCGGGCTAGAGCCATCTTCGATAAATCCCCCAACCGTCCGGCCAGTCCAGCGCTCCGTCTCGTGATCGAGGCCGCGTACCCACCGTGACATCAGCCTCCCGGCACGCGCCGGGGGTCTGTCAAGTTAACGGTGTAACTTCTTTCTCTGTTGTTACTTGCGTCCCGCGCTGAGGCGGCCGTCGAAGGTGATGTCGAAGGCGTTCAGGGCGGCCTTCCACCGGTTGGTCCAGC
>Ga0074046_10002928_pt1 | contig 14520 bp, 15 predicted proteins | sample BogForMeECP23OM3_FD_94441 | JGI IMG/M metagenome (GOLD analysis project Ga0074046, IMG submission 94441) | Bog forest soil microbial communities from Calvert Island, British Columbia, Canada - Bog Forest MetaG ECP23OM3 | ecosystem: Environmental > Terrestrial > Soil > Wetlands ...
CGGTCTGACGGTCGCGAAAGCCTTCGCCCTCGCCATTGAGGAGGCCGCAAAACTCCATCCCGCCGCCGAGCCGCTGGTCGCCTACGCCGCGCTGCTCGCGCCCGAACTGATCCCGCTGTTCCTGTTCGCCGATGCTCGCCAGCAATTCGGCGAGCCGTTCGCGTCGGAGATCGCGGGCGACGGATTGGACGAGGCGGTCGCGGCGCTGCGCGCCTTCGCCCTCGTCGATCGCGAGACGATCGCGGACGAACGCGATCCGTCGGTCACGACAGAGACCATCCGACTGCATCGGCTGGTGCGCGTGGCGGCTGCCGGGCGGCGGCAAGGGGACGCCCTGGAGGGCGCGCGGCGCGTTCTCGTTAACGCAATGGTGGCGGTCTATCCGCGGACGGTCGACAACGATCCGAGCGTCTGGACGCGGGCGCGGCGACTCGACGCGCTCGCACTCAATCTGGTTCGCAGTGAGGCTGTGCCCGGCGGCGCGGAAACGTCCGCATCCTATCTTCTCGATCGGCTTGCGACTTACCGGTATCTCGCGCTTGGGGCCTATTCCGAGGCGCGGCCTCTGTTCGAGCGCGCGCTCGCTATGTGCGAGAAGGCGCTCGGCCCAGAGCATCCCTCGACCGCGACGCGTCTCAACAACCTCGCCGATCTGCTCCGGGCTCAGGGCGACCTCGCGGGCGCTCGGCCGCTGTACGAGCGGGCGCTTAAGATCGACGAAGCCGCGTACGGCCCCGAGCATTCAGAGGTCGCTACGGACCTCAACAACCTCGCCGCACTGCTTCGCACTCAAGGTGACCTCGCCGCCGCGCGGCCGCTCTCCGAGCGGGCGCTGGCGATCAAAGAGAAGGCGCTCGGCCCCGAGCATCGCTCGACCGCGACGAGCCTCAACAACCTCGCGCTCCTGCTTCAGGCTCAGGGCGACCTCGCGGGCGCTGGCGATCTACGAGAAGGCGCTCGGCCCCGAGCATCCCTGGACCGCCACGAGCCTCGACAACCTCGCGCTCTTGCTTCGTGCTCAGGGCGACCTCGCGGGCGCGCGGCCACTCCATGAGCGGGCGCTGGCGATCTTCGAGAAGGCGCTTGGCCCGGGTCACCCTTCGACGAAAAATTCGGCTCGCGGGCTCGCCCTAACGCTCGACGCCCTCGGGCGAGGCGACGAAGCGGCTGGGGTGCGGGCGCGGTATGGGCTCGACGGCGGGGCGACGACTTAGTCCGCGCCAGTCCCCGCCCCCCTTGTGGGGGCGGGTTAGGGTGGGGGGTCGCGCCGGGCCTTTGAAATTGGAGGCTTGGCGAAAGGCGCAAAGGGAAAAACGGGACCTGTCGGTTGTCAGGATGCCCAAAATGTCGAGGGTCGGCCCGTTTTCGGCCAGCGTTCATAGGTCGGCGCGACCCCCCACCCCTTCCCGCCCCCACAAGGGGGGCGGGGGTTCCGACGGCGCGTCCTGAGCGCTCTGGTCCGTCTACCGGGCGGCGGGAGGTGCGGCCACGCCGACGCGGATTACGCCGCCTCGATCGTTTGCGCGGCCTGGGCTCCGGGCTCATAATTCGAAACATCTCTTTTCGGGCGCGAAAAATGTCCAACGTCTACGAGAGCGACTTTTACGCCTGGGCGATGGAGCAGGCGGCGCTTCTGCGCACCCGCCGGCTCGATGCGGCCGATATCGACAACATCGCCGAGGAGATCGAGAGCCTGGGGCGAGGGGAGAGGCGCGAGCTTGTGAACCGGCTGGCGGTCCTGCTCCTGCATCTGTTGAAGTGGCAGTTTCAGCCGGGGTTTCGCAGCCCGAGCTGGAGCGCCGCGATCCGGGAGCAGCGCATAAGGCTGCGCGATCATCTCGACGACAACCCGAGCCTCAGGGCGCATCTCGACCAAGCCTTGACCCGCGCCTACCGGCTCGCCGTCATCGGGGCGGCGCGAGAGACGGGTTTTTCCGAAAGCGCGTTTCCGCAATCTGCGCCCTATCCATTCGAGCAGGCGGCCGACGACGCGTTCTGGCCGGAGTGAGGCCGGCCCAGTCTCCGCCCCGATAGCCCGTCGATAGACGGGCGTCCTTCCGGACGACCGACTTGGGGGCGGGAAGGGGTTGGGGGTCGCGCCGGGCCTTTGAGATTTGGGGGCTTGGCGCGAGGCGGAATGCGAAAGCAAGACCCGTCGATCGTCCGCCTGTCCGAGTCGCCAAGGGCCGGCGCGTGTTCAGAGGTCGGCGCGACCCCCCACCCCTTCCCGCCCCCACAAGGGGGGCGGGGGAGGGTCGGCGCATGTCGCGATGGGCTGCGTCGACGGCGAGCCGGCCACGACCGCCCGTGCATACCTCCACAGCCACACCGTCCTGAGCGCGATCAGCGCGCCCGCGGCGGGAGTGAGCGTCGAGTAGAGGAAACCGTAGAGGAACGGGTATTCGGCCTGGACGAGCAGCAAGGCGAAGGGGAGCAGGCGGCGGGCTTCAGCGCTTGCGAAGGGCGCGGCGGCCGCGGCCAGCGGAACGATCCGAGCGTGATGACGGCGAGGAGGCAGACGAGGCTCGCCTGGAGGACGGCAAGAAGGCGCTGGCCTTCGTCGCGCGCGTCGCGCAAGCGCGCCCATGCGAAAGCCCAGCTTGCGGCGATTCCGGCGAGGAGCAGCAGGCTCGACAGCGCGCGCAGAGCCGGTTCGGCCGGCGAGACCGCGTTCATCGAGCCGTAGGCGAAGGCCTCGCTCATGAAAGACGGATCGAAGCTCCGCGCGAGGATGAGCAGACCGCTGTAGATCGTTTCGATCTGGATCGGGCGCGAGCCGTGGTAGGCGAAGGCGTCGAGGGCGTGCGGGCCGGCGATCAGGACGTAGGCGAGGCCGGCAAGCGCGACCGCCGCGGCGAAGCCGGCGAGCCAGCGGGCGAGGGGGTGGCGCACGCCCTCATCCGGCGCTTCGCGCCACCTTCGCCCTGAGGGGGAAGGGATGGACGGCGCCGCTGCGCCCGTCTCCCCAAGGGAGAGGGCGGCGGCCGAAGGCCGACGGGTGAGGGTCATAGGGCGCGACCCTTTCTCATTCAGCCTCAGCGCAACCATCACAAAAATCGGCGCGAGCAGGATCGGGACGCCCTTCAGCGCGACGGCGAGGCCGAGCGCGGCTCCGCTGGCGGCGGGGCGGCGCGCCGCGAGCGCGGAAATGGCGGCGGCGATCGCCAGCGCCACCGAAGGGTCGTAGCGGCGCACGGCGATCACGCCGAGGGAGAGCGTGAGCAAAATCGCGTTGGCGAGCGCCGCCTCGCCGGCGCCGGGCCGCATGCGCTTGGCGGTCCGGACGGCGAGCCAGACCGCGAGCGTCAGCGCCGCCTCCATGTCGAGCGCGAACAGGCGGACATAAGTCTCCTCGTCGTGCGTGAGCAACGCCGGCAGCAGCGCGGCGGCCATCATGCCTGGCGGGTATTCCACGGCGAAATCGCGCCACGGGACGAGCGGGCGGTCCGGGGTCGCGATGCGGCTCGGGTCGGGCGGCCCTTCCGGCCCCGCCTTGCCGGCGGCCCGCACGAAGTCGGCCGGGTAGGGCCGGCCGAAGGTCGCCTCGGCGTAGGCGAAATAGCGCTCGACGTCGCCGTCGTCGCGCAACGTCGTCATCACCCGTTCGAAAGGAGTCTGCCGTTGGCGCAGCGCCTTCCAGTCGGTCGGCCCGGCGTCGCCGGGGCGCCGCCAGGCTTCGAGCGCGGATCCGAACACGTTCAGCGCGCCGAAGACGACGAGGAGCCAAACGAGCCAAAGCCGCGTGCGACGCTGAATCGGGAGGCGCATAGCGCGAGGGTCTGCGGCTCCGCTCGCGCGGGGCTGACCGGCGGTCGAAGGGCGCTCTCTTCGGTGCGGTCGTCGAACGAGTCGGCCGCGATCGGCGATCGCGGCTACAGGATTATCGACAGCGCGGATTCGATCCGATCTCGAGGGCGTCGACGGCTCGGCCGTTGGCGTTGGCGACCTGCACGCATTCGCGGGTCGCAGGATTGAAGTAGATGCCGAAGATCGCGCCGCCGACCACCGTGGTGCCGACGTTCCGGTATCCGTAGGAGGCCATGGCGGTCAGGACCTGCGCAGGCGCCATGCCCCGGACGTTGGGGACCCCCGCCGGCCGGGCGGCGTTGGGGACCCCCGCCGGTCCGCCGCCGCTGGGTCCCCAGCCGGGTCCGGCGCCGTTGGGGCCCCAAGGCGGGCCCGGCGGGTGTTCGCCGCCGGGTTCGCCGCTGTCGGAATCCCACCCGGGGCCGGGGGGGCGCTCGCTGTCCGGTCCGCGCTCCTGCTCGCGCTGGGCCGCGCGGCAGCCTTGCCTGTAGGCGTGGCTGTCCTCATCCTGGTCGTATCGGCCCGCGAGACAATCGTAGTAGCCGCGGCTGTATTCGCGCGGCGAGGCCGCGGCCGGCGACGCCAGCGCCAAACTGAGCGTTCCCGCCGCAACGGCGATCCGAATCTTCATGAGCTGGGCCCCCCCCGGACATTGAACAGGCTGAACGCAAGGGCCATACGAGCCCGTCGCAGTCAAGCCGCGATTTCGGCCGCGAACCGGCTCTCGGGCGCGCGCTTCGTCGCCGCGCGCCCGGCCGACATTCCCGACGTGGCGGCGCTCGCCGCGGTTCTGCGCTGCGCGTTCTGAAGGTTGCGCCCCCTCGTAGACGCGGTCGTCGACCTCAAGCATATACACATCTTTTTCCGCTTCGCGATTTGTTGGATTTCGGATTCAGCAGCCGCAAGAAAGCGGCGCCCGATGGACGCCGCATCAGGGGCCAGCCGCGGAGGTACGCACGCCTGGATGCTGGCGAACCTGTTCGCGGCCGGGTTTCTGCCGGAGATCTGGACCCCTGACGCAGGGACCGGTTGCAAGCGCCGGTTGACCGCGGGCCGCTATCAGGTCGCTCGCCATCGTGCGCGGATCAAGAACGAGGTTCATGACATCTTGCACGCTGACGCGCCAAGTGTTGCCCGGCGAGGAACCGGAGGCGACCGGCCGGCATTTGCGCGAATTCGATCGGCTCGCCGAGGACCAGTTCTCGACCGAGTGATCGCCGCCCTCGGTCGTTCGAAGGGCGGGATGACCACCAAAATCGTGGCGCTCACCGATGCGCTCGGCAATCCCCTGGTCAGCGCCTTCGCTTATCGCGACAACCACCATCGACTCACCGAGCCCTTGGCGATCGCGCCTTAGACGGTCACCTCGGGCGTCTCAGCCAAGCGACCACGCCGTTTCGGATATGCTCAGCCGGCTTGACAGGGGATCGTCTTGGTGTCCACGCTCGTATTGCTGCAAATGTGTTCGGCGGACCCATGGACGTTAGACAAATTCTGCCCGCGGGCGCCCTATTCCTCACGATTGCCGCGTCCGATGGCCTGAGCGCATCACCGCACGCTATGGCGGCTCTTGAGGGAAATTCTCAGGAAATCGAAATCGATAGGGCGGCTGAGGGAGACTCTATCGTTGCGAACGGCAAGGGTTCAGGCGGCGTAGACAATCCGTTCCGCAACATTCCCCTGGAGTCGCTGTCGGCCACGAGGGAACGGCCGCTATTTTCCGCGACGCGTCGTCCTCCGGCGTCAGCGGCGGCAATCCCCGCCCAGAGCGCGCCGCCGCCGCCTCCCCAAGCGCAAGCACAAGCGCCCGTATCCTCCGAACTCGAGGGACCGCCTCTGACTCTGATGGGAACAATTACCGGGCCAGAACATCCAGTGGCGGTTCTGTTCAACAAGCTGACGCGGACCGTGTCGGCGACCCGCGAGGGCGATGAGGCGCTTGGGTGGCGGATAACGACAGTCTCAGCGCGATCGGCGATCGCAGAGAAGGACGGCGTTACGGTAAGGCTCAATCTCCCTCGACCGGGGGATGCGGCCGTTTCCAGCCCGACGACCGCTCCGAACCCATGAGCCCGCCTTGGGATTGGCGGGATGCTTTGGCGATGCGGCTGCGGTTCGCCAACAGCATGAAACCTATCACTCAAAGGCCCGCCACTGACCCACGACGGCGAGCGTCATTCGGAAATGGCTGGTCTCAGGCTCGCCGAAGTCCTCCGGTGACTGGATTGAGAGCTTGTCGACGAACAGATAAGGGGTTCCAGCCTCGATTTCATAAAGGATCGTCTGAAGCCCCGATTGATCCACCTCAATACTGGCCGTCAACCTCACGAATCCGTCTTTGGCGTCCGGGCCGTCCGGTTCGACCTGTGAGGATGTGAGGGCGCCGCCTGACTTTTCTACCGTGTCCTTGATGCGCTGCTCCAATGTGGCTGCCGCGATCGTCATGGTGCGTCCGTTCAGAAAAAGCGACTGCCCCGCTTCGTCCGGCGTGCGAGACGGGAGCCGAGGCGAGCGTCTGGACAATTGATCAAGCCGCAAGGAGGCTTGTGCGACGCGATCGCTCCTGGTCTTCAGGTCGTCGATCAGCCCCAACGATCCGACAAGGAAAGCAGCAACGGCGCCGAGGTAGACGGCCATGGCCAGCCTTTGGCGGAATGTCGCTGATTGTCCCTTGGTTTGCATCAATTTTCATCGCTCGTTGCGAATGGCGGCGCCGGATGAGCCTCAATGTGAAACGTTTCGCTCCCGTTCGGCGCCTGGATCGTCGGGGCGAAGAACGTCGCGTGGGAGAATCGGCCCGACTGTTCGATAAGTCGGATCAGCGCCGGTGAGTCGTGGGCCAGGCCGACGATCTGGACGTTTCCGTCCTCGATACGCAACTCGGTCAGGTGGGCTTCGTCCGGCAGCGCCTTCGACAACTCCTCGATGACCAGCACAGCAGAGGCAGTCGCGCGCTTGCGTGCTTGAAGCGACTGGATGGCCTGATCGAACGCCGATCCCGTTTGCTGCATGAGTTCCGCGCGGCGCTGGGCGATTTGGTCCTGAAGCGCTTTTTCGCGGGCTTCAAAATATTCGCCGGCGACGAGCCACGTCCCGAAGCAGACAAGGATTCCCAGAGCGGCGACGCCAAATCCGATTGCAAGGCGTCGTCGCAGCCGCTGGTCGGCGCCCTGATCCGCGCGATGGAACCAGACCGGAATGGCTGTCGACGCCTCCTCGGCCCGCGTGGACACTTGCACAGAGCCCGCGCGGCTGGCGACGACCGCGCTGACGAACGGCTCGATCAGCGCGCGATCCGTCGCAGCGACTGTGACAGCAATCCGTTCAGGGCCGGCGTCCGAGGGCGGGCCCCATCCAAAGGCGGCCTCCGCGGCGATCCAAGGCGTCAGTCGGTCGATCTGGGACCTGACGACGCCTTCAAGGAACTGCTCGGCGCCGCGTGGCAGTTCGAGACTTCTGAACACAAAGCGCGAGGGGGAGAGCACGACATTGACCTGGCTTCGAACGAGAAACTCGCGGCCGGGACCAGTGATAGCGCCCTGATCAAGCCTGAGCGGGGCCTCGCCCAACGGCGTCGCGTCGCCGCGGCGCAACTCGGCCGCAAGAAACGAACCGTCCGCCTGTTCTCGCAGTTCGATGGCGTGCGGCCGCCGAAGTCTCAGGTACGTGCGGCTCATGCCAACCGCCACGTCATCGATCCAGCGCGACCAGTGTTCGATAATCTTCGATCTTACGTTCATCGACCGGGATCCCACGCTATTGGCGTCGGCCCGTCGAAATCATCGCGCCAGGACAGAATGTCGTAAGGCTCGCCCTCGCCATCCCTAAGGCGAAAAACGACCTCGGCATGAACCCGTCTGCCATTATCGAACTCGACATCGACGCTGGACCTGAGGGCTTTTGAACCTCCGAGAGTGGCCCGACTTCTCACCGGCCCCAATTTGGAAAGCAACGCCTCTTGATCATCCGGAGCGCTCGCTCGCGCCTTTAGGACCGCCTTCATGATCTCGGGGGTCATCCCCGGCAGCGCGGCCAGAACAGTCCGATCGGCGCTTTCGACGTCAATTCCCGATTGACCACTGAACACCGTCACGAAGGGAAGCACTCGCTCGACGACGGGTGTGGGCAACCCGAGCACGAGACCGAGTTCAAGCGAACTGTTGAATGGACCTTGACGGGGCGGATAAGGCGATCTGGATGTGGCGTAGAGGTTCGCCTCACTGTCGCCTGCGTTGGAATCGGGTTTGGTGCGCCAGCCGACGATACGGTCCGCGTAGCTCTTCGCCTGGCTTGAATCGACTCCGATGGCCGCGAAAATTCCGGCAAGCAGATCGGGGGGCGCGGCATTGAGGTCAATCCTTGCCGCTTCGGAGCGAAAGCGGACGGCGACGCCGGTATGACCGATCCTTAATGTAAAACCGCCTTGAGAGGGTCGCGCTTTTTCAGGAGCGGAAAGCTGCCGTAATACCGTCATTTCGATCCCGCCGCGGATGGACGCTTCCGCCTGGACCCGATCATCCAATATGTGCGAGGCGCTGCCGGTTTGGATTGCATAGGTGGAATATATCGAGGCGAGCGCCGCCAAGGCCGCGAGGATCCACAGAACGGCGACAAGGACGAACCCGGCCTCGTCGTCCGTGTGAAGCCTGCCGCGTGAGATTGGCGCACCGCTCATCATGGCTGGCCGCGGGCTGCTGAAGAGGGGGCCTGGTTTGTCACAGGAGACGCCGCGCTGGCCGGGTTCGCCGGATTATCGGGCTTAGGGACGCCGGGCGCCGTAATCTTCAATCGCACGACGGTCGACGCCCCCTGCGTCCGACCGGAAGGATCAACGACGGTCACCTTAATAGCCTCTGGCAGCCGCTCTTCACCTTTCCAACGTTGCGCCCACACATGTTCGGGACCCGCATACGCGAAAGTAACCTGGAATGGCGCCCGAATCAAAGCAACCGAATCTGCGAATTCGAAGGGCTGTGCGGGCCGGCCGCGCACAATCGGCGAGAATTTGGAATGCGACCGGATAAGCGCACGGCCCCGTTCATCCGAGGACACGGCGATCCGGACCACTTCAAGCTGCGGGCCGGAGTTTGGACCGGCGGCAGACCGCACAAAGACCACAGAGGTGGGGTCGCCTTCGAAAAACGGACCCGGCGCATCGCCCCATGACGTCACATATTCGGCGACGGACAGGTCTTCCAGAAGGCGCTCGAGACCCAGGCCGACCAAATCGGTCCGCTGCAGATCCGCAAATCCGCGGCGCCAGTTTGGCAACCAAAGTCCAGTAATTGAACTCAGTCCGAGAATTATGGTGGCCGTCAGCGCAACCGCCGCAACCGCTTCCAGCATAGAAAAGCCATCAGCGTTCGATTGGCTCACCTTGTCTGCGTCCTTCGCAAGCGGATGGTGTCGATCTCCATTATTGAGCCGGAAGGAGAACGCACCAGCAGCGCGATGCCTTCAGGAGTCCATTCAGCCGACCGCTGAGGATCGGTCGTCGCCAGCGCGTTGCTATCGATGCGCCAGGCATAATTGTCGAGAACGCCTGTCAAGCGTCCGAACGGCAGCGCATTTCGCGCCGGAAGGCCAGCCAAGATTTTTTGCGCCGCCGAAACATGGGCGAGATGCCGCTCGGCGTCGAGGCTGGCGCGCAGACTGGTGCTCGACAGAGCGCCGATCGCCGCCAACCCGGCCGCCAGGACAGCAATCGCGGCCAACGCCTCCACCAAGGTAAAGCCTGCGTTGCCCCTCCGGCTAAGTCTTTCCAACCGCCACAACCTCGACCCCTCCGGTCAGCCAGTTGACCCGTATCTGATAACCGACGCCCTGCCGAGAGATGGCGATCACGCCTCCGCAGGAGGCGCCGCTTGGAAAGAAATCGATCGTCGAACCGACAATTCGATCGGCGCAGCGTTGGGCGAGCAGGGCGTCGAAGGCGACATCTGCCGGAATCTCGACCGCGGCCGCGCGGTAGCTTGAGCGCACCGTGCGCCGATCCGCATCAAGCAATGTGGAGACTATTGTGTGATTGCGAATCGCGGCGTTTCGATCCCCTTTGAGCAGCGCCGCGACCTCCACTGCATAGCCGGCCAGGCGAGGCTGAGAGGTTGATCGCGGAAACGAAGGCAGGACCAGAGCGGCCAGCAGCGCGACAATCGCGAGGACGCACACAACTTCGATCAACGTAAATCCTGCCTCGCGATCCATCGGCGCCTCACCGCGTCGCGCTTTTGATCATGCTCTGTCTGTCGCCGACCCCGCCCGCTCCGTACGAGGCAATTTCGTAGGGGCTGTGGTCTCCGGGAACCCTGTAGACGTATGGGTGACCCCAAGGATCGTCTGGGACCGAGCCGACTCTGAGATAGGGGCCGTTCCATGCCACCGCCGAAGCAGGCCGCTGCACCAAGGCCTTCAGACCTTCGTTGGACGCCGGGTATGACCCATTGTCGAGATAGTAAAGATCGAGCGCGGCGTCGAAGCTCTCAATTTGAATCTTCGCGGCCTTCACTTTCGAATCGCTCAGGTAACCCAGCACGCGAGGACCGACGAGCGCCATGACGAGACCAATGATCGTGATCACGACCAGCATCTCAATGAGGGTAAAGCCGCCCTCGCCGCTGCGTGGCGCGCCGTCTCGATACCTCAGCCGCCGAACCAAAAGGGACCATAACCTCATCTATTACTCCTATCCGACGCTTTGATTGACTGAGAGCAAGGCGGTCATGACCGACACGATCAGGCCCCCGACGATCGTGCTGATCAGAACGATGGCAAGGGGACCGACGAAGCCTATGGCGTGGTCAAGGCTTCGTTGCAGCTTGGCCTCGTAGTAGTCGGCGATGCGTCCCGAGAGCATAGGCAACTGGCTGGAGTCTTCACCGAGCCGCAGCGTCCGGATCGCCACCGAAGGAAGCGCCGCTGTCTGACTCAGCGCGTCGGAGAGCTTTCCGCCGTGGCGCACCTTGTCGACGACGAGCGACCATTTTGTCGTCGTTCCGCTTGCTTCCATCGTGTCGGCGAGAATCCGCAGCGCGGCGACCAGCGTGACGCCGCTTGACAGCAGGAGACTCAAGTTCCGGCAAAAAAGGCTCGTTCGTCTATAATCCAGAACTGGGCCGATCATCGGAAATCGTCCGATAGCACGAATGAATCTCTCGCGCAGAAGCCGTTGCCGTATCGCGAGCCATCCCGCAAGCAGCGCGACCAGAACCACGGCCGCAATCGCCTGGCCGTTCGTCCGCAGCAGGTCCGACAAGCCAAGGAACGTCACCAAAACCGGATCGAGCTTGGCGTTGAAGTCGCGGAATACATTGGCGAATTGCGGCAGGACAAAGAGCAGAAAGAATAGCAGCACCGCCCCCGCGGCGGTCAGCAGGAAAGCGGGGTACCTGAGCGTGTCGTTCAGGCGCCGCGACAGGGCTTCGGCGCGCTGGCGTTCGACCGACAAGGACTCAAGAATTGAGACAAGCGCCCCCGAGGTCTCTCCGACCCGGGCAAGGGCGACGTAAACCTTTGGAAAGACGGCCGGATGTCGAGAGATCGCCTCGCCGAAACTCTCTCCAGAAAGAATGGCTGTCGTCAGCGCCGAGGTGGTCGACCGCATCCGCCCCATATCGGGGTCGGCGGAAAGCAGTTCCAGCGCCTCATTGATCCGGGCGCCGGTTCGCAAGAGCAAGGCAAGATCTCCTGTGAAAATCGTCACGTCCTCCGGTCGGGGTCTCGACAAAGAGGGGAAGAAACGCCACGCCCGCCTGATCGTCTCTTGCTGGACCGCTGCGACGGCCTCTATGGGGACAAGGCCAAGCGCCTCGATCCTGCGACTGGCCTCGATGACGCCCGCTGCGTCAATCGAACCGCTGATGACCTCCCCGCCGTGCGACAGTGCGCGATACTGAAAGACTGGCATGGGACTATTGCGCTGTCGTGACGCGCAAGGCTTCGGAGACCGAAGTCAGGCCGCGGCGGCATTTGTCGATGGCGTCTTCCATCATTGTGGTGACGCCCTCTCGCCGCGCGGCCTTGCGCAGAGCGCTCGCGTCGATGGAGGACCCGACAAGGTCGCGAACCTCGCCAGCGACTTCCAGGGCTTCGAAGACGCCGACTCGCCCGCGGTAGCCTGTTCCGCTGCATCGCTCGCAGCCTCGCGGGACCCAGATCATCTCTCCGGCTGAAAGACCGCACGCCTCGTATCGCGGATCGGCGGCCAGGTCGGTCTCGGAAAGCTGCTGCTGCGCTTTGCAGCGTTCACACAACATGCGCACGAGCCGCTGTCCGATGACGCCGCGCAGCGTCGACCTCAACAGGAATCCTTCGACCCCCAAATCCAGGAGACGGGGGACAGCGGCTACGGCCGTCTCGGTGTGGAGCGTCGTGAGGACGAGATGACCAGTGAGGGCGGCATGAACTGCGATGTTCGCGGTCTCGGCGTCGCGTATCTCGCCAACCATGATCACGTCGGGGTCCTGGCGAACAAACGCCCGCATTGCCGTCGCAAAGGTCAAGCCAATCGCTGGCTTGACCTGGGACTGATTGACTCCGGCGATCTCATATTCGACGGGATCCTCCACGGTGAGGATTTTGCGAGATGGGGTATTGAGAACCGAGAGCATAGTCGCAAGCGTCGTGGTTTTTCCGCTGCCCGTCGGGCCAGTGATGATGATCATTCCATGCGGAAGATCAATCAGTCGCCTTACCGTCCGCTCATCGCGTGACCCCAGTCCTAGCTTCGAGAGGTCGAGCAGGCCCCGGTCTCGCGGCAACAGGCGAAGCACCGCGGACTCCCCATACTGCGTCGGCATCGTCGAAACGCGAATGTCGATGTCGGAGTTTCCCACCTCGACGCGTGCGGCGCCGTCCTGCGGCAACCGCCGCTCGGCGATATTCAGGCCAGCGAGGATCTTGATCCGCGAAATCAGCGCTTGCGGGAGCGCATGCCCGGGAGCAGGCACATTTCTCAGAAGTCCATCGACCCGCATGCGCACGTTGAGACCATTGCGCATTGGTTCGATATGAATGTCGCTCGCCCGGAAGTCGACGGCCTTCTCGAGCAGGTCGTTGACTGCCCGCACCACCGGGGCTCCACTCGCCAGATCGCGAAGACTGTCGATGCTCTCATCGAGAGACTCCTGCGATTGGCCAGACGCTGTCGCCGCGGCTTGCTCCTCCTCCGGCCCAAGCCGTTCGGAGAGCACCGCCGCGATTTCCTCGAACGAGGCAACCGATACCACGATGCGCCCGCCAAGAACAATCTGCGCGCCCTTCTGCGTTGCCAGGTCCGTCGGATCAGCAACCGCGAGACCGTATTGCCCTTCGCCGGTCGTGAACGGAAAAACTGCGGATTCGCGCAAAAAACGCCGAGCGAATCGCCCCGCGCAGGACGTCGCCCCCATCAATTCTGCGAGCGTAATGCGGGGATAATCGAAGAAAGCCGCCACCTCTTCGGCGAAGTCGTCGGCGGAAAGCGCGCTAGCCTCCCACAACGACCGGATCGACGGCTCGAAGGCCTTTGCGTCGCCGAAATCCTGCGAGTCGGGCGACTCAAAACCAAACCGATCCCTGAGACGGATGGCGAAAGCATTTATCGACTTATCGTTCAAATCGAGAGCCGCCATCTCACTCGCCCCGCACGTGATCTGCGCCGTGCAGACGTCTTATCACATCGCCGCAATCCCGACATGCTGCGGCGTCGCGCAGGCCGCGCTCGGAGAGATCCCCACACCGGCTTGCCGGTCAGAGATATGTAATAGGCATGAAGTCGAGTAAATGGCACGGACGTTTCCCTTAAGCGACTGGCCATTAACGTCATCGCGGCCGCGAGGCCAAGGAGCTATCCACGTCAACATACTTTCCGTAAGGGTTCCCCCGACGATTGAATACTAATCGGCCCTCCTGCCGTCAAACGCTGCCTAGGACGCGCACATTACGTACGACTGAGAGATGGTGTTTGACCCAATAATAAAGACAGGGCGGCGCGGCTGGCAAGATGGTAAAATAGGCCTTGGCGCTTGCGTGTGGCCGAGCTCCGAAACGCCGGAGAGCTGGTTACGTCTTCAATATCTTGTGCTTGGAACAGAACAAAACGCGCGGATGCGCTGGATCTCGGCCGAGTTTATCCCTGTTCGCGCGAGAAACGCGAACAAGCGTGAAAAACTATTGCCTACGGGAGACACCCGGTGCGAGAGTCCGCGACGATTCGCCGCGCCGCAGAGCGACGGGTCGGTGTCAGTATCACAGGAGGCGAAAACGTCGCGCTTGACACAGTCGCAAGTTTAATGATTTTTCAGGCCGCCTTCAACATTTCGGCCGCTATCGAGGACGGACGCTCATTGGCCTTGAAGTTTGATCGCGTCCGGCCCTTGGCGAACGTTGTTATGGTTACGACGTGCGTGATGGCGTTGGTGGCGTGCAATACGTCTTATCTCGAGCAGCGCACGGACGAGCCGCAAAATGCAGCGGATGCCGTTCGATCTGCCGACCTGGAGCCTCGTTACCCCCGGGCAACGGGAGGTGTCGACGCCGGCGGCGCCGCGCCCAAGGGTTTTTCGTTTTTTGGATCATCGACTCCCCAAGCTTCTCCAACGCCCGCCTCCCCGGCGGCGCCCATGGGGGTCTCAGGCGACGGGGACGGCTACAACCTCAACTTCGAGAGCGCGCCGATTTCGGATGTCGCGAAGTCGGTTCTCGGCGACACGCTCGGCCTCGGTTACGTCATTGACC
>Ga0074046_10002929_pt1 | contig 14518 bp, 24 predicted proteins | sample BogForMeECP23OM3_FD_94441 | JGI IMG/M metagenome (GOLD analysis project Ga0074046, IMG submission 94441) | Bog forest soil microbial communities from Calvert Island, British Columbia, Canada - Bog Forest MetaG ECP23OM3 | ecosystem: Environmental > Terrestrial > Soil > Wetlands ...
AAAAGAAACGGCCGGCGCATCTGTTCGGGATCGCCGGCCGTTCTTCTCTCTGATATTCGATTGCGGATCCTCAGTTTTTTTACTTCATAGGTTCACCACCTTTCCTCAAGTCCCCAAACACTTCGGCGATCGCTGGGCATGAGCTCGCCGGCCGCGATCGCTATCCACTACGGGCGCCTTGCAGGTCCCGCAATAGAAAATCCGGTTGCTGCTCGATACTTCCCGCGCGCGAGCTCCGGTTTTCTTGAATACTCGCTCGCCTTGTCGCGCCTGAGCGAGTAGGTGATCGCGTTTGATGTCGTCACGAATTGATCTCATTGCCTCTTCGCCAGCGCGAGCGCGGCAATGGCGTCGTACACCATTTTGGTTACGCGGACCCCTTCAACCATAAATCGGGCATAGTCGTCATCATGCGAAATGTCGCGTATCAGGATGTGGTCATCCAGTAGCGATTTGACTTGTTCCAGCGCCTTCACCAGCGCCTCGATTACCTGCTTGTGGCTTGGGCTGTCCAAGGGTTCATCCAGCGGTGCGGCTGGAAAGTCGATGTTAGGCATTGGGTTTCCTCCTTCGTGTGAATCGTGCGGCCTATTCCATACCAACCCGCAGTACAGATCAATCGCCAGTGGTTTCACAGCCTCCCCATCCAGTACAGAACACCAGCGACTATCAGCATCCAGATTGCCAACGCTATGGGTGCGCCGTACAGCAACCCTCGGATTGGGTCGTCATCATTGTCTCTTTTCGTCATTTACGTTCCCCTATGTGCTGACCGCGATGCGGCTTTCTCGAAGCTGGCGAAAGTAGGTGTTGCGGTCCATTTTCAATCTTCGCGCTTGGTGGATCCGCGGGTTACTTGATGGCTTTGGAGTAATGCGAATTGCTGGCGAATCGTCGGCAATTGCCGTTCTAAAATGTCGGCGGCGTCATCCGGTTGCAGCTTCGCATCTTTCGAAACTGCAATCGAATTGACGCCTACCGCGATCAGCACTAAACCGTTGCCTTCCATGCGTCGCCTCAGCCAGTCCAGCGCCTGGGCTACATCATCAGCCGTTCGCAGTTTCCAGCCCGCTTTCTGATCGGCCATTGGCAAATTTATGACCTCCCGAAATTGGGATCAGGTGATCCAAACTCGTTTTCCGGTTCTCCGTGTTGCCCGGTCCGATCCATGAACCACTCAGCCGCTCGCATGGCGTACAACTGCGGTTGCTGATACCCGCGTGCCGTGCACCAATCTATAAAATCTTGCGTCAGCGCTGCCCGTTGTGCGTTCATTGTGCCTTTCTCCTCAGTAGAACTCCGATGATCTGCCGCGCCCGCTTCGTGCCAATACGATAATTGCGGGCCAGCCGGTTGCTGTTCGCGCCGCACAGATATTCCGCGCGAATCGCACACTCATCCACGATCGGAGAGCAGCGCCCCTTTGCCTTGGGAACGATTCGCCGCTGCACTCCATGAACAAAGCCATAAATGCGAAGCTGCCCGACGTGAAATTCTCGCTCCAATTCCTGAAACGTCTTGCCGCTCGCGTAGGCTTCGCGCAGAGCCGCCTCGTCTACCACTCTCGGCTGGCGACCTCTCGGCTGGCGACCAACAGTTCCGTGTTGCTGTGGCTGCTTCGGTTTGGCCTGCTGCGCAATGAAAACCCTCACCCCGGCCATGATCTTCTTCCGCCAGCACGCTAGGCAGTCACGCCGGCATATCAGGTGGCCGGAACGATCGTAGAATTGCTCATGGTCGTAGCTCATTTTCTGATAACCTCCACAACTGGCACTGGGTCGTAACAATCGGCGGTGAGAATGACATCGCCGCGCTGATACAGCTTGGGGTCGAAGGCATAGCATAAGTCCATTAGCGCAGCGGACAATGTTTGCCTGTCCCATCCGACAAGTGTGTATTCGCGAACTCCCGGCCGTCTGACCCGCGCCCGGTATCGCTGGTTTTCTGCCGTACAAACGTGGTAGATACTCATTTATTCCCCCCTAGCAAGAGACTTACTGCAGCCATTTCCTGAGCATGGCCATCAGCCGATGCCGCATCGATGGAGGCGCCGGCAACGAATAGCCTGCTTTGCCTTTGGGCTTGAAATACAGAAGTTGCTGCGGGCGCATAGTTGCTCCTTCCACTGGAACGAAGATAGTAGCATAATGGTACTATTGTCAAGCAAAAAAGAACGGCGCCAGGGAGACGATCTGACGCCGAACTTTTACAGCATTCGGCCGCAATCCCCCAAGAAAAACAGCCGAATCTTCAACTAACCCCAGAAATTGCCTTTGCGCTTTGCCGGCGAGGTCTTCGCTTTCTTCTTGGCCGGCTTGCCGCTGCGTCGCGCTTGGCTCTCGGCTGCGGCCACTGCTTGGCGATCGGCTGTTGCCTTGCCGAATTTGGCTTTGGTGCGCGCATAGGTCTTGCCAGTGTGAAATTCGCTGATGTTCTCGCTGATCACGGCCGGCGATTTACCTTTTTTCAATGGCATCGGCTTGGCTCCTTCTCATACCCTTGCGGCGCTGCCGCCACTTTCGATCTGCATCCAGTCGGTAAACGGCGTCTGTCCCTCACTCAAGGTCTTCACTGCCATTTCCAGTATTCCAAGCTGGTCCGGCTTCAAACCGCGCGCCAGCTCCCACACCTGCGCCACGAAAGGATCAGCAAACAAACTGAAATAAAGCAAGTGAGCGTGCATCAGAGATTCGTCCAGCAGCAAACAGGAATCGATCTGCATGGCGGTACTGAGTCGCACTACCGAAACATAAGTCGGGGGCCGGTCGCGGCGTTCCATCTTTGAAATAAAGGTCCGCGGCATATCGGCCGCGTTCGCCAGTTGCCGCTGACTCATCCCCTTTTCGTGCCGCAATGCGGCTAGAAGCTTGCCCCATTGTCCGCTTTTCGGTATGGCGATCGCCGGCTTGATCGCAGCCGGTTCCGCGCTCTGCTCTGGGGTGTCGGGAGCAAATAAACTCACGCCACAGTTGGGGCGCCGGCACTTTCCATTCTTGGTGAGAAATTGATTTAACTGACAATTCCAGCACCGCACTATGGGACGTTCTTCTGTGGTCTTAATGTTCATTTCAGCCCAGCTATGCTAAATTTTAGAGTCAATCCCTGAATTCTGAATGACGTGTAGGTGCCTGAGCATATCCGACGCACCAGATACTTTCACCCTCAAGGCATTTCTGCCGCTATGCCAGCCAAAATAGAAACCGGCCGCGAAAAGCGCAAGCCCTAAAAGAAAGCATCCTTGGAAACTGAAGATGAGCCAGGGATGCGTCGCCGTCGTTAACAGTGACATCTACCGCTTCCTGTGGTGCTTGATTGCGTGATGCGGGCTGTAATCGCCCTCGACACCCGCATGGTGCTTGTGATCTTTCCCGATGCTATGGTGCTTGGGTTTCTTTTCGGTCTTGCTGTTCTTCTTGCCTGCCATCGCTTTATCCGTTTCCTAGTGTCTTGCTGACACTATAGTATCAGAGTGTTACCACTGTCAAGAGCCTACTGCTTTCCGCCCCAGGCTTCAATGTTCGCAATGACGCCGGCCACGCTGCCGTTAACATAGAGCTCGGCCAGACGCGGCGTATCGGGTCCATCGTAGGTGGCGAGCACTCCCACGGCCAGGCGCTTGCCGCCCGCTGTTGGCGTGATCGTGGAATCGCCCACGATGACGAAGTTGGTTGTGTTCGCCGGATCGCCTTGAATGCCGATGTACCCTGGCTTGCTCTGTGTCTTGTTGGGCGAAGCCGGCGCAATGGTCACGGCGCCGGCATAGGTGTTTCCGGCGAAGAGTTTGGAAAGCTGGAACGGACCGCTCGCCGGCGTGTTAACGGTGACTGTGATGCTGGGCATAACTTTGATCTCCTTATTGCGTTGTCACATTGTAAGTCTTCGCGGCCGGCGTCACGGCTGCAATTGCGCAAACCTGTACTGATACCGTGTTGCTTGAGGTCACTGACGCGGCTAGGGCTACAAGCGCATTGGGTAGCGTGCCATCCGATGCGCTCACCGAAACCGGATGCCCTGCTATTGCTCCGGTCACGGTCGCCGTACCAGTCGCGCAGACGCCAGCTAGAAGGGGCGAACCACCGATTGAACCAGTGGTGCCGGTCAGGGAAGGAGTCAGCGCCACGCCATTTATCGCTAGACCATGCACGCAATTCTGCCCAGTAGCGGTAACGGTGCACTCAGTCGCACCCGCCACAGGCTGTAACTGAAGGTCTGCGTTTGCGCCAATCAGATACGTATGATTCGCACTATCCACTAACAATACTGTTCTATTAGCGCCACTAGAATTAAACCACTGCAAAGGAGTGTTGTTCTTGATCAGCGGCGTCAGATTAAGCCCTATGGAAGTAGAGTTCAGTACCAGACTCGCTACGCCTGCCGGATCAGGGATGAAATTGATTTGTTTCTGCGCCGTCTGTCCATAGATATTCGTGTTGTTAGAACTGTCGAGGAACATGATATTGCGAATCGTTCCTCCGCTGTCCTTCCACTGCAACGGCTGTGCGTTCGCCATATACCAGTTGTTCAGCAGGGTTGCTCCGTTCCCTTCATTGTTAGGCCCAACTGTCGTGGCAGAAATCACAGAATAGTAGCCCGTCCCTGCGCCATTGAGGTTAAACGTGTTGCCTTGCAATGTGCTGGGGAGGGAATAGGTGCCCCCCTCAAAATAGTCATAGCGGTAGCGCGTCGATCCGCCGCCGCCGAACCAGTTGCTGACAACCGAAGACTCACCTGAGTTCGCGAGATGGATGGAGTCATAAGTGTTATCTGTGCGCCCACTGCTGCTGTCAAATAGATTGTCGCTGATTACATGACCGTAGTTGTTATATGCGGACACTCCAGTAGTTTCGATGTCATTCTGCGAATTGTTCCGCATTTGGTTGTTGGTTATCGTCCACTGCACAGCATTGCCCGAGACATCAGCCCCAATCTTGATCCCATCACCAGTGTTGCCGCTGATGTCTGTGCCATTGACGCGAAATGCGCTTGAGTCCAACCCCTCGATTCCATTCGCGCCATTGGCCTCAAATTCAATACCAGGATTGATAAACCAGTCGGTAGTTCCTACAGCATAGATGCCGTCGCTGCCTGCAGAATTAACCAAGGCATGACCTTCGATGCGACCACAACAGGAACCTGCGCCATTGATGTAGATGTTGTGCCGCTTGGCATTCTGAACGTCGGCGCTATCGAGCACTACACGATTTCCAGTTATGCAAACAGCGTCATGCGCTGTCGAATTGGCGGCTTTGTTGCCATCGACAAACACATCGACAATCGATGAGCGGTTGCCTGACATCGTGATAAAGCACGGCAGATTCGATCCACTGACTTCCTGCAAAACTACGGCAGCTTGATTGTCGCCTTTAGGAAGACCCTTGATTGAAGCATCAGCGCCTAGCGTAATCGTCTGTGCAAATGTCCAAGTTCCGGCTTGAGTAAACTTCAAGGTCTGTCCTGCTCCGACGCTGACGGCCGTGGTACACGCCGATCCTGCCGCTTGAGTTACCCAGACTTCGCTGATACCGCTCACCGCGAGTGCCGCATTGATCTTCGCGCCGCAGTCGGCGCCCGCGTAAGCTGCCGCAAAAGCCGTGCCATTTAGGATAGTGAATTGCCCTGTGTTGGGAGCTATGCTACCGATCGCGCCTGGCGAGCCCCAATTTATGGTTGTGGCTCCCGATCCGGTTAGCGGAACCCACCCCCCAACTTGCGCGATGCAAAGCATGATAATACCGCCGCCACCCACATTGCAGTTTGCCGTTGAACTGGCATCAGTCACTGTCGTGATGTAATTCAGCCAGAGCGAGGCCGATGGAAGTTGATTCTGGCCGGCTGCGATCGTGTAGGGGCCAATATAAATCTGCGGCGTTCCAATCGGTCCTATGTTGGTCTGCGCCTGGGGTGCGAATGTCGCGCCGATCAGCAGCAAAACTACCGCCAGCAGTTTCTTTATTGCCATGTCATCGGTCCCTGTGGAATTAAATTTGATCCGTTGAACGCAAACAGTTGTGAGCTCGTCCCATTCGGGGCCGGCTTGATCGATCCGCCATTGACCACTGCTGGAGGAAATACGAAAGTGCGGCCCCCTATAGCGTCCTGGTGAATGATAAAACTTACAAGCTGTCCCAGGGCCAGCCCCGTAATCGAGGAAGCACTCATGTTGCCGGTCAGCGTGATTTCAAACGTGGTCAGCAGTGCGCCGGTGCCTACAAATACCGGCGTAGCCGAAAAGGGCACGCCTACATAGAACGAACTGCCTGAGCTCGCCGGTTGCACGATCTGTACCGCGTTGCTCAGGTCAATTGTGTGGGTGCCGGTAAATTGATAGATGCCGCTCTGGATCACATTTTTGTTGGCATCCAGCACCGCGATTGAGTAATAGGTGCCGATGGGCGTGATGACATCATTGCCCCACAAAGGAACTGAAATTGCTGCTCCCACATACGGTATGTCGGTCGGCCAACTTGCGATTTTTCCCACCATTCCAGTGCCTGGGATGCAGGGAAGGGTTTGCCCGAAGCCACACAAAGCAATTCGCACATAAGCCGGCAGTAATGCCGATCCGATCGGCGCACCGCTGTAATCCAGCAGTGTCGCGGTTAAGGTTATCTGTGGCGTCAAGGGCATTTATGGCCTCACCTGAAAAACGCGATCGGTCCAACCTGAGCGATCCGCGGGTGCTCCTTCGGTTCGCGCACAATTTTCTCCACAAACCAAGGCGTTGCCGGCTGGTCGATGAAATGAAAATAAAGTGCGTCCTGCACTACTCGCTTGGTGTCGTCTTCCGACAATCCCAGATAGATGTCATCAATGTCTCGGATGATCATCTGTAAAAGTCGGTCCTGGACTTCGAGTTCGGTTGTCGTCGGCGTCACATTGCCTTCAATCTCGCTATGCACTTTCAAGATTGAAAGCCAGGTGCCATCGCCCCAGCCCGCCATCGTCCGATTGCGCACGATGTAGCACAGCGCCTTCATGCAGTCCAGTGATCCGGTATGACGGGCGCGCCGGTAAGCGAATTGTGCCACCGCCGCGCGCTCAAACGTGGCCAGGTTCATCAGTTCACCGTTCCCATCTGCGAACGAATCACGTAAAGCTGCTCACGATACCACGCGCTGGCCGGCCCTGTGCCCACTGGAAAAGCCTGGTGCGCTTCGCGCTCGGTCACAATACCTGATTTGATTAAGGCCAGCAATGCCGTGCGCCAGCCCAGATACTTCGGCGTCGTCGGCACACCGTACTGATCAAACTTCATCACCATCCATTCGCTACCACACGGATATTGCAGGGTGGCGACCTGGATCAATCCATCACCATCACTATCGCTACTCCAACAGTGTTCGGCTCTCTCTTGGCCTGGTAGGAGAATTAGCGATTTCGGAGTTTTGTCGGGCGCCATCAGTGCTACCCGCTTGAGCACGGCGAAACCGTTTAAGAACACACGGTTCTCGCCGATCACCTGTTTAAGTTCTGCCATAAACTGAAATGGGCTCAGGATCCTCCCGATGCGCATGGCTTCATTGTCACTTCCAATCCATCGCCCTTGCCCGTCCCAGCGGCTGGCATCGCTGGCTTTCTCATTCAACTCATAAAGCATTTGCGCCTTCTCGATAAACTCCTGCGGGCTCTTGGCATCGTTCTTCTGCTGTTCGAGCTTGGCCAGGGCCTCGATCACGCGCGGGTGCTTCATCAGCAATTCGGTTTCCAACAGCGAATTGTGGTGCACCGCATTCTTGCCTATCGCGATCTCGCGACCGCGCTGCACGTCTACCGCCAGCGTGTCTAAAATGTTATCGGCGTCGTCGGCCGGCACAAAGTTGCCGCTGGCGATCTCTTCGCTGGCTTTGCGAATTTCCCGATCGGCATCGGTTTCTTTCGGCGCGCTCTGATGTTGCCGCGATATGTGCAGGGCTGGCGATTGGTTCTCAGTCATAGGGTCCTCGAGTGTCGCTGGGCCTGGTCGTCCAAATCTCGAAGAGAATCACGATCAGGCCAACAAAACAAAGTTTCAACAGTTCGATCATTGGCTGTGGCTCCTATTGCTGCTCGTCTTTGGCCGATTCCATCTGCACGATCATGCTGCCGATCAGCGGGCCGTAAATTTTCGGGTTTACCCCATGATCCAGCGCATAGATGACGTGTTCCGCGATCGCCGGATTGGTCATAATCGAATTCATCACCTTCTTGCCCAGCAATGATGCGGTCATGCCGCCCAAGGCGCCGGCTTCAAACGGTAATCCCATCATGCGGCCGGCGAGTCCTCCGACGCCGATCGCGCCGACGTGCAGTACGTCACCCTTTTGCAGCCAGTTCATAACCGGCGTGAGCACGGCACCGAATTTTGCGCGCGCTGCATCGGTGCGGTTCAATTCTCCCACTTGATACAGAAGGTCGAGATTGTGCGCGCCGATCGATCGCTCAATCGTCGGCCGGCCATATCGCTTCACAATTCGGTCGAGATTGTTTACCAACTTGTTGCCATTGAAACCGCGATATTCCCATCCCTGCGCCGTCTTGCTGGTGTTGCCGCTAAAACTTCCATCCACAGCCGCGGCTACGTGCTTTAGCGTCTGCGCCTGGCCATAGGCTTCGTTGAATCCGGCGAGCTCTTTTTCATTCACGCTGCCGCCGATGTCATTCTTCAACAGGTCGTGCATCTGCTGATTGGTGGCATCGATCGCGTTCTCGGCGATCGCCAGCCCTTCATGTGATGTCGCACCTTTGTAAGCTGCCCAGGCGTCTTTGTTGGCATTGCGGATCGCATTGAATTTTCCTCCGCTGATGTCATTCAGCATCAGCGCGTCGGCAATTGAGTTGTAACCGTCTGTCGCGATGCCTTCCAGGTGTTCGGCCGCTTCGGTGTAGCTGCCGATCTTCTTTACCGTCGAAGGAATATCAATCTGCTCAAGGTTCGGCCGGTTCGCGCGCGGCGAGAGGGTTTGAATGTGCTGGTTGTATTCCGCCATCTGCCGCTGCGCGTCGCCGCGGGCCTGTAGAATCTGCTGCTGCTGGTCGGCCGACAACTGCTCGAATTCTGGGTGGTCCGCGATGTCATTCAGGTTCGCGATGTGCTCCCGCACAATGTTCGGGTCCTGCGTCTTCAGCGTGCCGCCGCCTTGGGGATTGGTCACGCTTTCAGTTTCTATGCCTGGCTTCGCTCCGGTCACAGGCCCCTGCAATTCAAACTCGAAAGGTCCGGTGCGCGCCGGCAATGCGGGCGGTGACGGCGGGATCGCGCGGCTTTCATTCACTTCTTGAAGACGCTGCCCCAGCGTATCCTGCGCGGATCTCGTAATTGCTTCCTGGCCTGCCTTCTGCTGAGGCGTGGCCATCGTCTTGCGCACGTTGCCAGGAATCACGGTTTCCACGCCGCCCACGGTGCCGCGCGTCGCCGCATTGTTCTGCAGAAAGCTCCTGACGGCTCCTGTGGCGCCTTCGGTCGCTAACCCGATGCCTCCGGTCAATAGCGCCGCTTCTCCTGCGGCGCGCGTATCGCCGCCTGTCTTTACAAGGGTCTGGGCGCCAGCGGTCCCTGCCAGTTTTGCATTGATGCCCAGCGCTGCCGCGACCTTGGGATACTTCTCTAGAAACTTCGCGAATTGCGAAATCTTCGCCAGCCGTTCGGGTACAGTCAAGAACTTCATTAACTCCTGACCACCCATGAATTCGGTGAGCGTTTCCAGTAATCCGCCTGCGCCTTCCCATCCCCCGTATGTTTCAAGTCCTGGCGATAAACTTGGCTCCTGGCTTTTCTGCTGGTCTTCGTGCGATCCCATGAGATGCGAAACACCCAGCACCGTCTTTGCCGCTTCCTTGGTGGCACCCACAGCAAATTTATTGATTGGCTCAATTGCTGCGGGATACTCATAGTTGGGATCGCCTTGCGCTGCCTTCGCCATATACTGGCCAGCTTTATTGATCGCGTCAGCGATCGACTGGTACATATGGTGCGCCGGTCCCTGGCTTTCCTCGTCCTGGGGTGTGCCGGCCGTGGCCGCGGGCGCCGCCGAAGGTGCTGGCTGGACTGGCGGCGCTGCGAGGGGCTTGAACGTCGAAGGATCCAGTTGCGGCATGTCACCGCTTCCCGCTGGCGCGAGGGGCTTGAACGTCGAAGGATCCAGTTGCGGCGTAGTGCTCATTTTGCTCTGCCCAGCGCCTTACCTTGGGCATCCACCCAATATTCAATTCCGGTCTGCTTATCGGTCATCGTGCCCTTGGCAGTCGCCGGCTGCGGAATCGGCGCCTGCGCTTGTGGCGCCTGCGTCTGCTGCTGCGGTCCTTGCGGCACGTTCTGGCTGTAAACACTCGCCGGATCATAGCCGAAGTGTTTCAGTGCGATCGCGCCTTCAGGACTTACGAGCTCTGGAATGTGCATTTTGAGCACGCGCGAAGCTCCGAAGTCTTCCGCGCGCAACCGCACAATCGCAACCCCAGCCATCGATTTCAGCGCCGCCTGCATCTGCGCCGGCGTCGCGTTGTCGGCGATGATCGCCTTGCCCGTCTGAATGTCTTCGGCCTTCAATGCGTGATTGTTTTCGAGGAAACTTTGATATTCCTTGCGCACCGTTTCCAGCTTCGCCATCGCTGCTTTCAGTTCCGGCGAAGTATTCGTTCCCAAGCCGGCGCGCAACTTGTTATAGGCGGTATTCACCCAGGCAATGTTTGTGTTGCGCATCGAATTGATTGCTTCTGAGGCATCCAGCGAATGCCCCAGAAATTTGTCGAAGCTGGCAATGTTTTGCGCGCCTGGCTTCGATGGATCGCTGTAGTTCAAAACCGTGTCCTTATAAGCCTGGTACTGAATTTCTCCCATTTCTCGATTATAAGGGTGGCCGGTCTGCTCCATGCTCTTTCTGTCGGCCGCCGCCAGGATCGCGTTGTAGTCCTTCGACCGTTTTGATAACTGGCTGGGCGCGCCGCGGCCATCGATCAGCGCCTGCGCCTGCACGTCAATCGGTTGGTCGGCGCCAGTGCTGCCCAATTGGTCAGCTTCCAATTTTGTTTTGCGTGCCTGAGCCCATTTCTCAGCCGTGCCTGCTTTCGCTTCCAGTAACTGCTGATCGCGCAGCTTCTTCTGGCTCTCGATGTCTTGCTGTCTCTGATTGGCCTGTTGCCAGTCCTGCATTTTCTTCATTGCCGCTGCGTCCCAGGTATCCACCTGGCTGTAAGTCGCCGGCGCATTCAAAGTGCGTTCGACCAACTGCGGAGGATCTTCCGGTTTCGCGCCAGGTACAAAGTCATGCACCTTTGTACCTTCCGGCACTACCTGATCACCCACCCCTGCGGTGCGCATGAAGACGTGAATGCCCTTGCGCTGGCCATCAGCGCCGATCTCAGGCACGGAAACGATGCGGCCAGGGTCAGAATAGAAGTCTTTCCAGAATTGCGGGTTCTTCTGCGCGATTCTTGTAAAGTCTTTCGGATCTGCATACACACCCAGGTCAGCCGATCCCAGGGCGTGCTCGCGGTCGGCTTGCTCTTGCGCGAATTTTACGTCCTGCTCAGTAGCATTCGTCTGCATCCTGGTCATGGCAAAATCGCCGGCCGCAATCTGATGCTTCAAGAGAACCATATTGTATTTATTGAGTTGGTCCTGGTTCACTTCCTGGTCATTCTGGCGCCGCTCGCGGTTGCGTTCTTCTACCGTGTGATTTCCGACTCCGAAGCCCGCCAGCCCTGCCGCGCCCATGCCATGCCCGCGGCCTGCCGCCAGCCCTGCCGCCGCGCCTTCTGCCGCCGTCGCCGCTACTCTCATCCATTGCTGTTGGTGGCTCAGTGGCGAAACATCGACATACTTATTGCCTTCGCTATCGGTCGCGATGTGGCTGGTGGTCTTGCCGGCGATCGCGTCGCGCATTTCATCCACAATGCCGGCGAGTCCGCCGCGCCGTACCGGATGCAATAAGGTCGGCGTCGGCGCTGCTGGCGTTGCCGGTGGCGCCTGCGAAGTTCCGGTGTCAATTGCCGGTGGCTGTCGGTCCTGCAGCGTCGGCCGCACATCGTTCGGGTTTACCGTCTGCGCATACAACGGCGCGGGCGTTGCCGATGCTGCCGGTGATGGCGAACTGGAACCTTCCAAAGCTGCGCCTGTATCAACGTCTGCCATCTCTCACAACTCCCTAACCGAAAATTCCCTGCGGGTTTTCACTGACTACCGCGCCGCCGATCGCCCCAACTGCTCCCAGCGCGGCATTTACCCAGCTATTGTTCGCCTGGGCGATGTCGTTGGCTGTCGTTGACGCTGCGCCTCCCGCTCCGGTGGCTGCATTGTTGTAGGCAGTCGGATTCAATTGTCCTGCAACGGAGAGTTCCGCGTTGGTGGCATTTTCGAAATTCTGCCGGCCGGTGGCATAGTCAGCCTGTAAAATTTGACTTTCTTCCTGCGATTGCGTTCCCGCCGAAGATGCCGCTAACTCTTCTTCCAATTGCGCTCCGCTGCCGGTGATCCCTGGAATGTCGCCGCCGCCTGCTGCACCAATCTTCGCACCTAGCGCGGCCGATGCCGATTTGTAACTTTCCGCCGTGCCTTCTACCGCCTGCGCATTCAACACATCTTTTTCTGCCTGCGAAAATCCTTCCTGGCTGGGCCCGCCCGCCAGAATTGGGTCATAGATAGCTTTGACCTGCTGTTGAAGCTGTTGTGTTTCCGCGAAAGCGGTGGCGGCTTCGCTGGTGGCCTGCTGGTAAAACGCGGCCTGCTCGCCTTCCAGTTGCTGCTGTGCTTGCGTCGCGCCACACATAAATTCAGGACTCCTTTTCGATATTCTCCAAGGCAATGTCTGGGGCGATTGCCTTTGTCAATCGGTCGCCATCACGCGCGAAGTCCAGGTGCTTCATGCAGAAGCTAATCAGGCTTTCGCTGTGACTCTTGAACAGTAATTCACAAACCCCACGCGACGAAAGTGCCTTTTCAATCCACCGTAGTCCCAGCGTCAACCCGCGCATCACGCGATGCTTGCGTACCAGGTCGCCGGTAATCTGCTTCGACTCCGGTGGAAACTGAATATGAAGCTCGATCTGGCGCCGGCTGTGGCGCTGCATTTTGAAAAAGAAAACAGGGCCCGCGTCGTCTTCCAATAGGTAGCTTTCGGTGCTGTCGCTTTGTTCGATCCAGAAATCGGGCGGCGTGGTAGTCGAGTGCTCAGGGTCCGCCTTCGTCCAGGCCGTGGCCAGCGTCCGATCGCCTGCGGTGCTCGGTCGGAGTGTGAAGCCGGAAAAGAAGAAGGTAGATAGGGCTGGCATTGAAATTTATCCTTTCCTAAAAATCACTATCATGCTTGGGAATGGGGCCGGATTCGGATTGTCGTTAAACCGCAGCCTCCCCTTGATGAATCGGATCTCGCTCGCCTCGGATAAAACCCGTTCGTGAAACCATCGCGTGTCCGTTCTGGCTGGAAGCAGGTACACTGCGATCTCTGCCTCTTTCGCCCGCGCAAGGAATTTGCCGATTTCAGGGCCATAAGGCGGATTGCAGAACACCCGCTTGCCGCCCCAGTCACAGAACAGCGTCGAACGTCCATCCCGCTCACCATCTAACGGACATGGGTCGAAGTCAAAGTCGAACTCAGCGTCAAGCGCACGGTACAACTCGCGGGGCGTTGCCCACTTGTCCGATGCGCTACTGAAATGTACGTTTGTCATTTCGGGTTAATCAACCGCCGCGTAGGTAATCCCCCTTTCCGGTAAAATTGCCGCGTGATGCCATCCACGTCGGTCGCGATCGCAGGCAACGAACTGATCATCACCGTGCTCGGCGTCAAGTGCGCCGGCTGAATCGGCGCATTCTGTATGGCTGGGGGCGCCTCGCTCTGCGCCGGCTGATAGCGATCGGGATTCAGCGAAACCAGGCTATCTTTAAGACTTGGCATCGATTTCTACCTCTTTCACGGTGGCCGTGATCTTGCTGCCACACACTCCGCATTTGCCGATCGGTGATCCTGGTCCTGGGGGATGAATATAGTGCGGCGAAGTGCCATCTAAAAGGCCAGCAAGCAGATCCGCCAGCTCGCGCCCCAGCGCGTGCTCGATGCGTAAAATCTTCGCGTGCACGTCCGGCAAAAGCTCGCAACGTACTGTGATCCGAAATTCTTTCATGGCATGGCCTCCATACCTTTCATAACCGCATCCATCGGTGCCCAGGTCTGAATTGTCTCCGTCCCGATCTGTAACTGAATCGGAACAAAGTGCCGGCTGATCTCAGGCATCATCGCGGCAATGATTTCGTTCAAGTGGCGGGTATCGTTGGCCACGCGCTTCCACCATTCCCAGCTTGCCCTGAGAGGGTCGGGCGGCCCAGGCATTCGCTTCCGGCATTCTTCCATCATCAGGGTTTGCAATTGCAGTGCCCGCTGCATGGGTTCATTGCTCAAGAGTGGCATCCCGGGCGCCGGATCTTCGTGTTGCTCCATCACGTGCTGCGCCATCATCTGCGCGCGCGCTGCTTTGCGTTTCGTCACGATCTCACCTTTTTCATTCTCCTTTTAAGTTCCCGCGTAGACAGCTCGGATTGGGAAATTCC
>Ga0074046_10002931_pt1 | contig 14515 bp, 16 predicted proteins | sample BogForMeECP23OM3_FD_94441 | JGI IMG/M metagenome (GOLD analysis project Ga0074046, IMG submission 94441) | Bog forest soil microbial communities from Calvert Island, British Columbia, Canada - Bog Forest MetaG ECP23OM3 | ecosystem: Environmental > Terrestrial > Soil > Wetlands ...
TCGATGGCCAAAGAGTCGGCCGTTTCGACGTGTAACGACACCGCGCGAGATATTGGACCGGTGATTCTTCTGGGGCCTCCCGGGGCCGGGAAGGGCACGCAGGCCAAACAGATTGTGGACCGTTACGGCGTCCCGCAGATATCGACGGGTGATCTATTGCGGGATCACGTAGCGCGCGGCACCGAGCTCGGCCTTGAAGCCAAGGCGATCATGGCGCGAGGCGAACTGGTTCCGGACGAGTTGCTGTACGGTATCGTTGCTGATCGGCTGCGGGAAGCCGATTGTCAACACGGATTTGTGCTGGATGGCTTTCCACGGACGGCCGCCCAGGCAGGATGGCTGGATGCCTTCCTGGAAAAAGAGGTCTTTGAAAACAGATCGGGAAAAAATCCGGAAGAGCCGGAGCTGTGTCCGCCGGTTGTGATCCAGTTGCTCGTAGACTATACTCAATTATTGCTGCGGCTTACCGGGCGGCGTTCGTGTCCCACCTGTGGACGGCTCTATAACATCCACTTTCAGCCACCTCTCGTCGACGAGTTGTGTGATGTGGACGGATCCAAGCTGGTGATTCGCGACGACGATCGTGAAGAAGTCATTTCCGGGCGACTGGCTGCCTATGAGACGCAGACCAAGCCGGTAGTGGATTACTACCGAGTGCAGCGGCGGCTGGTCGCGATCAATGCGGATCGGCCGAAGGAAGAGGTTGCAGCGCAGATTTTCGGCGTGATTGACCGTCATTGTATGGACCGTCATTGCCAGGGTGGGCGCGAGTCGTAGAACGGCGAAGTCAGAGTTAATTATGAGTTTTGGAGACGGCCGGATCATCCGCAAGTCACCGGAAGAGATCGAAAAAATGAGGCGGAGCGGCAAGATGGTCCGCCAGATTCTGAACCACCTGAAAGATATGGTGGCGCCGGGCGTTACGACGATGGACCTGGAGAAGGCGGCCGAGAAATTGATCGCGGAACTCGGGGCCGCGCCGGCGTTCAAAGGATATTACGGCTATCCCTGTGTTCTGTGTACTTCGATCAACGAAGAGATCGTGCACGGGATCCCGTCGGAAAAGCGGGCGCTGAAAACGGGAGACATCGTTTCCATCGACTGCGGCGTGGTCTGCGATGGGTATTACGGAGACGCGGCCATTACGGTGCCGGTCGGCGAGTCGCTGGCTGCGGAATTGAAGAAGCTTCTTGAGGTGACCGAGGCTTCGCTGTACAAGGGCATCGCGCAGGTAAAGATCGGCAACACCGTAGGACACGTTGGCTCGGCCATCCAGAAGCACGTGGAAGCGAACGGGTTCAGCGTGGTGCGGGAATTTGTTGGGCATGGCATTGGGACGAAGCTGCATGAAGCGCCGCAGATTCCGAACTTCGGCAAGAAGGGCGAAGGGGCCGAGTTGACCGAAGGCATGGTGCTGGCGATCGAGCCGATGGTGAACTCGGGCGGTCCCGAGACCAAGGTTTTGAGCGATAAGTGGACGGCCGTAACCGCTGACGGCAGTTACAGCGCGCACTTCGAGCATTGTGTAGCGGTAACCCGGCAAGGGCCGATGATTTTGACGCAGTAGAGCTTTCAGCTCTCAGCTCTCAGCTTTCAGTTAAAGCGCTGAGATGAAAGTTGAAGGTTGTAACTGAGAGCTAATAGCTGATAGCTGACAGCTTCTTAAGGAGTCGATGAGCAAAGAAGACGCGATTGAAGTGATGGCAACGGTTGTCGAACCGCTGCCCAATGCCATGTTCAAGGTGGAGCTCGAAAACAAACACCAGGTGCTGGCGCACGTTTCCGGCAAAATGCGGAAGAACTTTATACGGATATTGCCGGGAGACAAGGTCGCGGTCGAACTTTCTCCGTACGATCTGAATCGCGGGCGCATTGTGTACCGCTATAAGTAGTTTTGCATCGTAATATCTTTTGATGTTGTCATCCCGAGCGAAGCGAGGGATCTGCAGTTGCAGTGACTGAGAACTGACAACTGAGAACTGAGAACTGGTTTATGAAGGTAAGGGCGTCGGTTAAGAAGATTTGCGATAAGTGCAAGGTCATCCACCGCAAGGGAGTAGTGCGGGTGATCTGCGAGAACTCGAAACACAAGCAGCGTCAGGGGTAAATAAGGGTTCTGCAGTTACTGATAGCTGACAGCTGAGAGCTAACACAAGAGAGGGATCATGGCTCGAATTGCAGGCGTCGATCTTCCGCGCAACAAGCACGCGAATATCGCGCTCACTTACATCTACGGCATCGGCAACTCGCGCGCCGCGCGCATTCTGGACACGGCGAAAGTGGACCCGATGAAGAAAGTTTCGGACCTCGCGGAAGATGAGGTCAATCGCATTCGCCAGGTCATTGAGGCGGAAGGCTCGGTGGAAGGCGATCTGCGCAAGGACGTTTCGATGAACATCAAGCGGCTCATCGAAATCGGTTCCTATCGCGGGTTCCGGCATCGCCGCAACCTGCCGGTTCGCGGGCAGCGCACGCATACCAACGCTCGTACCCGCAAAGGTCCGCGCAAAGGCACGGTCGCACAGAAGAAGAAGACGGCAAAAGCGTAGAACCGGTTGTCAGTTGTCAGTTATCAGTTCTCAGTTACAGCGGAGAACGATTTTACTGAGAACTGAGAACTGAGAACTGAGAACTCTAAAAATGGCAAAACCAGCAGCAGCAACCGGCGCCCCGGCGGCGCCCGAGAAAAAAGGCAAGAAGAAGACGTTCAAGAAGAAGGAGCGCAAGCACGTTCCGCACGGACTGGTGCATGTGCAGGCCTCTTTCAACAACACCATCGTGACCATCTCAGACATGACCGGCAATGTGCTGGCTTGGAAGAGCTCGGGCTCGCTGGGATTTCGCGGATCCCGTAAAGGGACTCCGTTTGCCGCGCAGCAGGCGGCCTCGAATGCCGCCAGCATGGCGCGCGATCACGGCGTGCGCAGCGTGGATGTGCGGGTGAGCGGTCCGGGATCGGGGCGAGAGTCGGCGGTGCGAGCGCTGGCTGCGGCGGGAATCGAAGTGCGGTCCATTAAGGATACGACTCCGATTCCGCATAACGGGTGCCGGCCGCCGAAACGGCGGAGAGTGTAGAAATACAGGTGTCAGGTCTCAGGTGTCAGGTCTTAGCAAAAATCAAGACCTTCCTGAAACCTGAAACCTGACGACTGAGACCTGAATTTTGTCCGGGACGAAGGGTGAAGCCAAACCCGTAAACCGGTCATCTAAAAGGAGAACAACTTGGCACGTTATACCGATGCAGTGTGTCGTCTTTGTCGCCGAGAAGGCATCAAGCTTTTCCTCAAAGGCACGAAGTGCTTCAGCGACAAATGTCCCATTGAGAAACGCAACTTCGCTCCCGGACAACACGGGAAAGACAAAAAGACCAAAGTTGTAGGCTACGGTCTGCAGTTGCGCGAAAAACAGAAAGCCAAACGCATCTACTTCACCCAGGAAGGCCAGTTCCGGAATTACTTCGAGAAGGCAGTCCGGTTCAAGGGGGTAACGGGCGCGAAGTTGCTCGAGCAACTCGAGCGGCGTCTGGACAACGCGGTCTACCGCTTGGGCTTCGGTATTTCCCGCCGCCAGGCGCGCCAGTTGGTGCGTCACGGACATGTGCAGGTGAATGGGAAGAAGGTCAACATTCCTTCGTACGAGGTCAGCGTGGGAGAAGAAATTGCGATTCGCGAGGGCAGCCGCAAGGTGCCGATTCTCGAAATCGCCAGGGATTTTGCCAGTCATCAGCCGGCGCCGGTATGGTTGGAGATCGATCGCGAAAATTACAAGGGGCGCGTGCTCGCGCTGCCGAAACGCGAAGATATCCAGTTGCCGGTGAACGAGCAGCTGATTGTCGAACTTTACTCGAAGTAGTACTCGTGTGGTGACGGGCTTTGCCCCGTCCCGCTCAACTTTTGTTTGGTCCACTATTCGTGCCAGATCAGCCCGCAGTGGCGTTTGATTTGAACCTGGGCCGGTTCAAAGAGCCACGGCGGAGCCACATGGCCGAGAGGAGAAACACATGCTTTGGAGAGGTTTTCAAAAACCGAAACGGCTGGCGAGTGATGCCACTTCGCTCACTGACAAATACGGGATGTTCTGGGCGCAGCCGTTTGAGCGCGGATTTGGCACTACCATCGGCAACGCGCTGCGGCGCGTGATGCTGAGTTCGATCGAAGGCGCGGCGGTTACCGCGGTGAAGATCGAAGGCGTGCTGCATGAGTTCCAGTCGATCCCCGGCGTAGTGGAAGATGCGACCGACATCATCCTCAACCTGAAGCAGGTTCCGTTCAAACTTGCCGGAGACGGTCCGAAGGCGATCTACCTGCGCGCCGATCAGCCCGGCGTGGTCACCAGCGGCATGATCGAGGCCGATGGTGATGTGGAAGTGCTGGACAAGGAAATCTACATCGCGACCGTAAGCGAGGGCGGCAAGATCGAAATGGAAATGCGCCTGAAGCGCGGCCGCGGTTACGTTTCCGCCGACAAGAATTTCGAGGATGATCTCGGCATCGGATTCATTCCCATCGATTCGGTGCACACGCCGGTGCGCAAGTGCAACTACACCGTCGAAGCCGCGCGTTTGGGGCAAATCACCGACTACGACAAGCTGACGGTGGAAGTCTGGACCAACGGTTCCATCACTCCGGGCGATGCGCTGGGACTCTCTGCGAAGCTGATCAAAGATCACATGAATATCTTCATCAACTTCGAAGAAGAGATCGAGACCTCGTCGGCGAGCGAAGAGCGCAGGCCAGAGATCAAGAACGAGAACCTGAACCGTTCGGTTGAGGAACTCGAACTCTCGGTGCGCAGCTATAACTGCCTGAAGAACGCCAACATTCAGTCGATCGGCGAACTGGTGCAGAAGACCGAAGCCGAGATGCTGAAGACGAAAAATTTTGGCCGCAAGTCGCTGAATGAGATCAAGGAGATTCTTTCCTCGATGGGTCTGAGCCTGGGTATGAAGATCGACGAGCACGGCAACGCTGTGCCCGGACCGACTTCGAACCAGGTGCTGCCCGCTTCGGCGTACGGCGACAACGATCTGTAGAAATTAAGAGCGTGGAGCGACGGGCGCCCCTCGCCCGTCCCCCACAGCACAAGAGGAATCCATGCGTCACAAAGTTGCGGGATACAAGTTAGGACGGACCACTTCGCACCGGCGCGCCATGCTGCGCAATATGGTGACTTCGATCATCATGGAAGAACGCATTGAGACGACCGTGATCAAAGCCAAGGCAGTGCGTCCGCAGGTCGAGAAGATGATCACCCTGGGAAAGAAGGGCGATCTGGCGGCGCGCCGTCAGGCGGCGGCTTATTTGATGACGAACGAAGCTGTCCACAAGCTTTTCGATACCGTGGCTCCGCGTTTCGGCGACCGCAAGGGAGGATATCTTCGAATCGTTCGCACCGCGTGGCGAAAGGGTGACGGCGCCGAAAAGGCGTTCATCGAACTGCTGGGCAGCGAGCAGGTGCTCGATGAAAAGCGCCAGAAGCGTGCCGAAATTCGCGCCAAGCGCGCCGAGGAAAACCGCAAGGCGATGGAAAACGCGGATGCCGAAGCGCAGGCGCAGAAAGACAGCGCCGCGAATGAGGCTGAGGGTAAAGAAAAGAAGGAGTAATTCACTCCCCGGTCTCACTTCACTGAAGGAATTTTCAAAACACAAAGGGCGTCCCAAAAGGACGCCCTTCGTGTTTGCCTCTCTGTGTGCTGAATTACTGCCCGGACGCCCCCGTTGCTGTCCCGATGAACCCCGTCTTATTGTCCAGCACGGCCAGCCGCAACTGATTGGCGCCGGCAGGCAGATCCATATCAATCGGCACCATCATGCCTTTGTCGAGAATCTGCTGATAGGTGGCGGCATCGAACGCGCGATCAACTTTGATGCTGCGCGTCCCCAGATTCTTGCCATTCGAGTTGTAAGCGCTCGCGTAAAGGCTCACGTTCATTTTCTTGCTGCCGCTGGCGTCTTCGGCGCTCAAGGTGTGAGCGTCAACCAGAAAAACCACACGGATTTTTCCGGGCCCCGCCGGCTTCGCCTGCGCCATGAACGAGACTTGCGTCGCCGGCTCATGGAACTCCATGGCTGCGGCAACATCCGACTCATAGTTTGGATTCTTCACTTGTGTCGGATCGAACGCGAAGTACCCCTTGCGATACCGGATCTCGCGATCTCCCTGGTCAACCTTGACCTTGATCGTGCGGAATTTGCCATCCCACTTCTTGTTCTCCGGATAGTATGCGAGCGTGTAGGACGCCTTCTCATCGGACACGGCGAGGGCGATACCGTTCTTGATCTCATTCTGATTGACGTAGGCCTTGCCGCCGGTTTGCTTCGCCAATTCCTCCAGGGAACTAGTCGTATTGACATCGATTCCCGACGCCATGATGCCCCGCATATCCACCGGATAGACGGCAATACCAGCGCTGGCCAGGGCGAATTGCGCTTCGCGAATTTGCTGGTTGTGCAATGCTCGCTGCTGAGACAACGCATTGCCGGCCGCGTTTTTAACCGAATCGTTCCGCACATTCGCCATGCTCGGCAGGTCGGCCAGGACCTCCGCGTCGCTCTTGTTGGTGTCTTCGGGAATTAAATCAAAAGGGAAATCGGCTGTGAGCCACACCACGTTCTTGCGGCCGGGAAGTCCGCCGAGAGCTCGCGCAAGATCGCGCATGGCTTGAATGGTGATCAGGGTACGATTTTCGAGGGCATAGCCGGCCGCTTGATTCTGGAAGCTCTCAACCTGCGCTTGGGAAATCGCGACCAGCTCCGCAAATTGTCCGCTCGGAGCCACCGGAACGTTTGCAGAAGAGCTCCTTAACCCTGGCTCGACGTTGGTTTGCGCCGGGGCAGTCATAGATTGAAGAATCGGTTCTTGCGGCTGAAGCTTCCTGATCGCGGTCGCCAGTATTTTGGGATCGGAAGTGAAGTCCTGAAGCACCTGTAATCTGCCGGTCAGCGTCATGACCGCCATGGGAGTGCCGCCTGCGGACTGCTCGAGGACATACTTCAGCATTTGGCCGCGGCCGTACGCTTGGTCCAGGAAGTGGGAATTGGCGGCGTCCAGTAGCAATACGGTGGGGACTCCAGCGGGCTTGAGATACTCGGGCCGGTTTGTCAGGAGCCCGGGAGGCAAGGGCTGCGGCGCTTTCTGATCCGCGCCTGGCGGCGAGAAGGTTGCGATTTTCTGTTTCTTCCCGTTTTCCTCCACCGTAAAATCTTCCGCCTTCAGGCCCGTGATGGGCTGGCCTTTCTTGTCCGTGACCACCACGTCCACCAGCACCAAACGTGTACTCGCCCGAATGGTTACAGACGGAATTTCAGATGTGGCCTCCTGCGCACGGAGGACTGACGGAACTGCCATGATTGCAGCTAAGGTTGATGCGACAACGAGTGCAGATGATGATTTAGAGCGAGACATGAAGCCTCCTTAGAGAGAAGCTAGGGGAAGGACAGTGAAATGTTAAGCTTTCGCACCCCTTTGAGCAATGACGGCTCGCGCAGAGACGAGCCTGGAGGCTGGCTTTCCGGTGCCGCGGTCTCTATTTGCCTAGTCTCGACCCGCTCCCTACAATAGAAGTTCATTCAAAATCCTATGATCCATTTTCCGGTTCCCGAAGCTCTCACATTCGACGACGTGTTACTCCTTCCGGCGCGCTCTGAAGTCGTGCCCGCGAACACCAACACGCAGACCCAGATCTCGCGCAACATCCGGCTGAACATTCCGATCCTCAGCGCCGCCATGGACACGGTAACCGAATCGCACATGGCGATTGCCATGGCGCAGCAGGGAGGTCTCGGAATCATTCATCGCAACCTCACTATCGAGCAGCAGGCCAACGAAGTGGACAAGGTGAAGCGGTCGGAGAGCGGCATGATTGTCGATCCCGTTACCATGTCGCCGGATGCCAAGGTATCCGATGCGCTCGAAGTCATGAAGAAGTACAAGATTTCAGGGGTTCCGATCACGTTGAAAGATGGAAAACTGGTCGGCATTCTGACCAATCGAGATCTGCGCTTCGAGACGCGGTTCGATATTCCCATCGACAAGGTGATGACCAAGAAGAATCTGATCACCGTCCCGGTCGGAACAACTCTGGAACAGGCGGAAGAGATTCTGCACGAGCACCGAGTGGAAAAGTTGCTGGTCGTGGACGACAAGTACAACCTGAAGGGCTTGATCACGGTCAAGGACATCCAGAAGAAACTGAAATATCCCGGCGCCGCCAAGGACGAGCAGGGCCGGCTGCGGGTGAGTGCGGCAATCGGTGCAACCGGTGATTTCCTGGAGCGCGCGCAGGAACTGGCTAAGGCGAAAGTCGATGTGCTGGCCATTGACAGTGCGCATGGGCATTCCACGCTGGTGCTCGAGGCGGTCAAAAGGGTGAAGGCGAAGTTGCCGGAGGTGGAACTGATTGCCGGGAACGTAGCGACTTTCGATGGCGCCTGTGATCTGGTGCGCGCCGGAGCCGACGGGATTAAAGTCGGCATTGGGCCGGGCTCGATCTGCACCACCCGCATCGTGACCGGCGTGGGGGTTCCGCAGATCACGGCGATTGCAGAGGCAGCGCGAGCCGCGCGCGACTCCGGGGTTCCGGTGATTGCCGATGGTGGCATCAAGTATTCCGGCGATATCAGCAAGGCGCTGGCCGCGGGCGCTTCGGCGGTGATGATTGGATCCATGTTTGCGGGAACCGATGAAAGCCCGGGTGAGTTGATTCTGTACCAGGGCCGCACCTTCAAGTCGTATCGCGGTATGGGTTCGCTGGGTGCGATGGCGGCGGGTTCGAGCGAGCGCTATTTCCAGAATTCGGATGGAGATGCGTCGACGGCGGCGCCAATGACAATGACGATGCCGGGCGAAGAGTCGAATCGCCTCGGCAAGTTGGTGCCGGAAGGCATCGAAGGGCGCGTGCCCTATCGCGGTTCGGTGGCGATGATCGTGCACCAGATGGTGGGCGGACTGAGGTCAGGCATGGGATATTGCGGCTGCCAGACGGTGGCCGACCTGCAGCAGAAGGCGCGCTTCGTGCGCATCAGCGCCGCTGGTCTGCGCGAAAGCCACGTGCACGACGTTATGATCACGCGCGAAGCTCCCAACTACGCAGCAGAGTAAGGGAAGAGGCGGATTTGACTACGACTGCGTCTCGTCCCAATCTTGTGCGTGCCTGGTGGCCAGCCGTTGTCTGGATCGGACTCATCGCGTTTGAATCCACCGATTTCTTTTCATCACGGAATACGGGCACAGTGCTGTATACGCTGCTGACGCGACTGTTCGGCCAAGTCGATCTCTACACGTTCCTCGTCTTTCATCACTATTTACGCAAGACCGGACACGTCGTCGGTTACGGTATGTTGAGCCTGCTCCTGCTCCGTGGCTGGCGGGCTACGCTCGGCCGAATTCCTTCGTTGTTGTTGCGCACGGCGCTGCTGTCCTGGCTGGGGACGGTTTTCGTTGCCGCCATGGATGAATGGCACCAGAGCTACATTCCATCGCGGACCGGCACCGTGCAGGATGTCGCGCTCGATACCGTGGCGGGCGTGGCTTTTCTGGTGGTCGCCTATTTCTGGCTGCGCACGAACGGGAAGGGCACGACTTCAGTCGTGCCGTAAGTGCCGTGAATAAATTCGCCTTCAGGCGCTGAGGGCACTGCTGTCGCCCAACGCCATTTTGCCGGCAGTTCTAGACGGGGTTTTACAGATCAGTTTCGCCTGGGCGAACGGTGCGCGAGCAAGGCGAACGCCGAGAACGCGGCGATCCCGGCCGATAAATAAAACGGCGTCGGCGCTCCATACAACTTCCACAACGCGCCGGTGATCACGCTGGCCAGCAGCGTAGTCACGCTGGTCACGAAAAAGTAAATTCCCAGCGCACGTCCGCGCACGTCAGCGGCCACCGTCTCCACCACCAGCGCCTTAAGCACGGGATTGGTCAGGGCATAGAAAAGTCCATAGAAGGCCATGGTCATCCATATCGCCAATTGGGAAGGCGCGAGGGCGAAGACGAAATAAACGATGGCAAAGACGAAATATCCGGCAGCGGCGATGGCCGAGCGCGAGAAGCGGTCACTGAACTTTCCCGCCGGCCACGACATCAGCGTGAACATGATGTTGAAGACCAGTCCCAGCAGCGGCGCGCGGGATGCTGGAATGCCGATATTCCCCGCACGCAGCACGAGGAACATATCGCTGGAATTTCCCAGCGAAAATAGCGTGACCACGGCCAGGACGTAGTAGAAACCGAGCGGCAATCTTGGGAGCCACTCGGCACTGTTTGTGTGGGGACGGGCGCCCTCGCCCGTCCAGGCCGAGCGCAGCTCGGCAGGCAGTTTGCCGGCGCGGCGCACCTCGCGAATCCCCACCCAGGCGACAATTACGCACAGCGCCCCCGGAATCGCAGCCGACGCGAATACGCCCCTCATGCCGAAGCGTCCGATCACGGCCAGCGCCAGCAGCGGGCCGGCGATGGCGCCGGCGGAATCCATGGCTTGAATCAGGCCGTAGGCGGAGCCGATGTTTGATTGATCAACGGACTCAGCCACCATCACGTCGCGCGCAGTTCCGCGGACGCCTTTCGCAAAGCGATCGCAAAAACGAATTCCCAGAATCTGCCACCAGGAAGAAACCAGCGCCAGCAAGGGCTTTACCGCGTTGGCGACGAAGTACCCGCCGACCACGATGGGCTTGCGGTGCGAGGCCTTGTCGGTCACGTAGCCGGAAAAAAGTTTGGCGAAGGAAGCCACGCTCTCCGCGATGCCTTCAATAATCCCCAGTTGCGCCGGTCCGGCCCCGAGCGATGCCAGAAAGGCGGGCAGGACCCAGTACGCCATTTCACTGGCTGTATCGTTGAGGAACGAAGTCAGGCCGAAGGCGTATATATTGCGGGGAGCAGGCTGGGCAGGCGATGGAGGCGGTGCGTCCATGTTCGTTTATTGAAAATATCATGGGGACGGAGAGCGGTGCGGAGGCGTCAATGTCGGGCGCATAACTCGTGCCACAAAAACCATCAAATACCCTCCGTCACCAAATACACTCTGTCATCCTGAGCGAAGCGAAGGACCTATGCATTCCGGCGCTGCGGAGCAAATCCATAGGTCCTTCGCTTCGCTCAGGATGACAGTGGGATCTAGTGAACCAGATAGGCAGACTCGGACGGAGCTGCGGGCGGTTGATCCTGCGGGGCCGGTGGTGCCGCTGTTGCCGCGCGTGTTCCAATTCCAATCTGCATGGCGATATTTTTTGGGAATTCCACCTCACGCCCGCGCGAGATGAAATGCGAATACACCGACACTGCGGCGCCGTAGGCTCCCATCGTGGTGCCGAAGGCGCGGGAGCGTGCGACCGCGCCCACCACCATCCCTACCAGCTTGAATCCACCCAGACCGCCGGTGGCGCCGCTGTGACCCCCGGAATCGCCATCGCGATCCTGGCCGGAACTCGCTGCCATCATGGCGAGCCCGAGCGACACAGCGGTTCCAAGATAGCGCGACTTCGAGGTGGTCGCTTCCGCGCCGCCTTCGGAATCCAGTTTCACATTGGCATCCTTGCCGGCTTGTACGCCTTCCAGCGTAGATACGATCTTCTGCTCAAGGCCATCGGGCGGAACTAGCTCCGAGAATGCGATCCGCAGCTGTCCGTTCTTTTTCATGCGACGTGCCGGCCGCGCCTGTTTGACCGTGCCCTTCAGCCGGCTGCCTTGGGGAAGGATGAGGCGCTCGCCGTCCATCAGCGGTTGCGAGAGGACGGCTTCCACCACCTCGCCCTGGTGGGAAGTGGCGGACGACAGCGGTGTGACCAGCCGAGCATGAACGACAGTGCCCTCGGGCAACGCGGTGCCGATCGAAGAAGCCATCGGGACAGTCATTACCTCGCTGCCGAAATTCACGGGGTCTTCTAATTCCGCAAAGTACACGGTTCCGGCGGGGATGTACTGCCGGTGCACTGGCAATTGCGTTTCGCCATAGCGCTCCAGACGCCGGATTTTCCCCGGCGTATTCAGTTGCTGCACGGCGTTGTCCCATTCCTGATGGGCCTGTTGTTTGGCCTCGTTTATTTTTTCGGATGCCTTGTCCTTTACGACATTCTTCTTTTTTTCGTTGGCCGCCGTCACCAACTCGATGACCTGGCCTGAGCCGGGAGTGACGTTGGTACGCAGTGGGAAACGTCTGCCGTCTGCCAGCACCAATTCATCGAAACCGATTTCCACTTTCCGTCGAGGTGTGAAATCCGCATTCAGCACCGCTTGCGTGCGCTTGCCGCCCGAGAGCGTCTCGATCTTTGTGACTTTTCCGATGATCTCAGAACCAACGGGCACGACGACGTGGTCAAAGGCATAGACCGGCTCCACGATGCGTCCGTGGACGGGCTGTCCCACCCTTTTTACCCGGACTTCCTGATCCAGGGCGACTTGCAAGGGCGAGCCTTTCGCCACGGTTAGAGCAACCGTCTGCGGCGGCGCGGGCTGCGCTGGGTCACTGGAGGCGGATGCGGGTGGGCGCGCGGAACCTCGTTGGGAACCTGGGGTGAGCTGAGGAACGGGAACTTCCTGAGCTTCGAGAGTGCAGGCCCAGGTGAGGGCAACCAGAATTGTGCACAATCTGCGCGCGACTGCCATATTGACTACTCCCCATGACCCCTTGGATTGGTTATGTAATTGTAGAGCAAAATGGCGCCGCCACAAGAATTACAGATTAGGATGCAGAGGTCGGGTTGCGGGAAAGGCAAAATCGACAATCCTGAATCCCAAGACCGTAAGACCTCCCGTCCTCGCTGCTTCCAGTAGAATAGACTCACATGTCTGACCGCACCTTTACCCTCGACGAAGCGCAGATGCTGCTGCCGATTCTGGAGTCGCTGCTCAAGCAGGCGATCCACGGCAAGAAGCTGATTGAAGACGTGGACGCCGAGTTGCAGGAGACGGCGCACCGCGTTTTTCTCAACGGCGGCACGCTGTTGAATGTGGTTCATCTGGCGCGACGCAAGGCCGAACGTGAGAAGGCGATTCGCCGCATCAAGGATGCCCTGGCCGAAATTGACGCGACCGGCGTGCAGGTGAAAGATCTCGACATGGGATTGCTCGATTTCCCCTGCAAGGTTGAGGGGGAAATCCTGCTGCTGTGCTGGAAACTGGGCGAACCGACGATCGCGCATTGGCACGGAACCAACGAGGGTTTCGCCGGGCGCAAACCGATCGACGATAGGATCGCGAAAGCAGGGAAGAAGCGGGCAAGGTAGAACGGGCTTTCGGCTATCAGCCTTTAGACATCCTTCCAACGCTGTCATCCTGAGCGAAGCGAAGGACCTATGCACTCTCTGGCGCGTAGAGATGCCGTTCGTACCACTCCTCACTGAGATCGCTCCAGGTAGGATTCACCGAAACAACCAACTGGATTTTCCTAATCCGAAGCCAGCCTTTGATCCGCTTTTCGCGGTCAATCGCATTGCGCACGTCGTCAAAGCTCTCGTAGTAAACCAGCCGATCGATCTTGTAACGCTTGCAGAATTCCGATCCGTTGCCGAACTTGTGCTCCCAAACGCGCCGGATGAGATTGTTGGTAACGCCCACGTAAAGCGACTTGGAGCGGTTGGTCAGGATGTAGACGCAATAGCATCGCCGGTCGCCGGAATGCATAGGTCCTTCGCTTCGCTCAGGATGACAGGTTTAGATTGTGTGCTTGGAGGAATGCGGGATCACTGAGGAGTGCACACCAAAATTGTGACGATTCCCAGCGTGGCCTACCCAAAATTCTGTCATCCATCAAAACTTCTTCATCCATTAAGACTTCTGTCATCCATTAAAACTTCTGTCATCCTGAGCGAAGCGAAGGACCTATGTATTCTGCTGGCAGCGCCGGAAATCCGCGGCCTGCCAGAAAACTCCGCGCAAGTTCAGGATTGCACCCCGTTCTCTATATTCGGGAACGCTTCGAGCTTGCGATGCGAAGGGGGGTCCACGGTACGACTCCAGCCATGCACTATCGGGCATGGGGCAAGGGCCGGGGGTTCTGCTAAAATCACGCTATCTGAGGCGATTACTTATGTTGACTGGGCGCAAACTTGCGTTAACCCTTGCTTTTACGGTGTTGGTTGTCGTGGCCTTTGGTGTCAGCTGCCACGGGTTCTTCACAGGTCCCGTTCTGCAGTCGATTGCGATCCAGCCTCCGAGCCCCCAGATCGAAATTGGTGCGACGACGCCTCAGACTATACAAGCATGGGGAACGTACGATACCCAACCGAGAGCGCCGATTACTAGCGGTGTCTCCTGGACGAGTAGTCCCTCCACGATCGTGGAAATCGTAGGCGCTTGCGCTAATGCGCAACCCTGTGGGAGCGCTACCGTACAGGGGGTTGGCAGCGGCACAGCCACAATTACAGCCGCTGCGCAGGGTCTCAACGCGACAGCGACGGCAACGGCGTATCTTGGCAACATCAACAATTTTGAAGTGTGCGAGGGTACATTCACCACTCCAACTTCCTGTTCCACCACCGTGGTCACGTGGGACGCCCCCAACGCGAGTGCGGGTATTGTGCAA
>Ga0074046_10002933_pt1 | contig 14499 bp, 18 predicted proteins | sample BogForMeECP23OM3_FD_94441 | JGI IMG/M metagenome (GOLD analysis project Ga0074046, IMG submission 94441) | Bog forest soil microbial communities from Calvert Island, British Columbia, Canada - Bog Forest MetaG ECP23OM3 | ecosystem: Environmental > Terrestrial > Soil > Wetlands ...
GCCGGGGACCCGGATAAGGAGACTTGTGTGCGGATCGCCCGCGCGCTTATCGACGGGGGGGCGGACATTCTGGAGCTCGGGGTACCGTTCTCTGATCCGGTTGCCGACGGGCCGACCATCCAGAAGGCGGATGAACGGGCACGTGCAGCCGGAACAAACCCCGACGTTGTCTTTGCCATCGTCAGCGATATCCGGAAAATCTCTGAGGTCCCCATCGTTTTCCTGACGTATTACAATACGGTTTACCACCGGGGGATCGAGCGGTTTTACCGGGAAGCGCATGACGCGGGGGTCGACGGCATCCTGATTGCAGACATGCCGGTTGAGGAATCCATGGAAGTCTGTGAAGCTGCAGCCCGCTCTGCCATTGACCCGATCTTCCTCATCGCCCAGACAACCTCTGAGGAGCGGATCAGGAAAATTGCCGGGAAGGCCAGGGGGTACCTCTATCTCGTATCAGTTCTTGGCGTGACCGGCATGAGGGACGAGGTGTCGTCGGGTGCCATCGAACTGCTGCACCGGGTCCGCAGGCATACAAATCTTCCCCTTGCCCTGGGTTTTGGCATATCGACACCCGATCATGCGAAGACCTGTTCTGCAGCAGGGGCTGACGGAGTTATTGTCGGCAGCGCGATAGTTGACCTTATCGAGCGGAACCTCAATACACCGGACAAAATGATCCGGGAGCTGAAAAGGTACGTATCTCTCATGAGATCCGGGATGCACCCGTAACCAGAACTCCCGGATGAACTATCTTTTTAACGCCACCATACCTACAGATATCCTTGGATGAGTATGATGTCCAGAACCAGTATTTTTATTATCGTAGCATGCATCGTCGCAGTTTTACTCGTTGCGGGGTGTACGCAGCAGCCCGCACAGAATCCGGCACAGACAACCGCTGTTGCATCGCAGGCGTCACCGGAGGCAACCACCGTGCCGGCAACCGCAGGCATGGCCAACCCGGCGTCGGTCAACTGCGGAAATGTTGGGGGAACAACCGAGATCAAATCCAACCCGGACGGGAGCCAGTACGGGATGTGCACATTCCCCAACGGGACGACATGCGAAGAGTGGGCACTCTTCAACGACCACGTCTGCAAACCGTACGTGCCGGCCGCAACAACACCTACCGCTATCGGCATGGCAAACCCGGCGTCAGTCAACTGCGGAAACATCGGTGGAACCACTGAGATCGTGTCCAACCCGGACGGCAGCCAGTACGGCATGTGCACGTTCCCCAACGGAACGACATGCGAAGAGTGGGCACTCTACCGCAACGAGGGGTGCAAGCCCAACGTTTACGTAGCTCCCACCAATGCTTCCACGAACGTTTCCCAATCATAGGTTATTCGGCCGGTTCCCCGAGGTACCAATGGATTGAGAGGATGCCGGTAACTTTTTTCACCCATTCGGGATCATTTGCGCCCGGGGGATGAGCATGGGGCAGGGATGCAATCTCCTCTTTCCAGAGCTGCGCAAGAACCTCGTCTGACGTGCTTATTTCCTGCGCCCCGATCACCGTCCCGCACCGCCGTCCCGCGGGATTGAAGATCAGCATCCGGTAACAGCGGAACTCCCGGCATACCCGCGGTCGTGTGGGATAGACTGCGCAGGAAAATCCTTCACCATCCTTCACTCTGCACAGGAAAGGGCAGGGTTTTTTCACGGAGCCTAAACCAGAACCTTCAGAAAATTTTTCAGATACCTCTTCTGCAAAATCCGCGTCAACGTGCGCGAGGAACAGGTCAGCGGTGATACCGTACCGGCAATAGTAATCCCGGTCGTTCAGCTGGCGCTCGATGGTGATGAACGAACCGAAGCTCCTGCAGCATCTCCCGCAATGGTCGCACTCGAACGCCGCCATAGATTGTGAGAGTATTATCCAGGGGGGACAAAGGGATTGCGGTACATCGTTGCACAAACAGGTATCAGCAGCTTCTTTCCCATCGTATATTGTAAAAAATAAGAATTTTCTGATTTTTCTGAAAAGTATAAATAGTGAGCATGCCAACAATAATCCGGAGAATCCAGATGCCAAAGAAAAACAGCGGCACCGTGTGTATTCCCGCTCCGGCAAGTGAGTGCGGATGCACACCGGGATCAGGGTGTAAAGTCGAAGCAGTTCTCTCCGTGGACGAGCGGGGACAGATGGTGCTCCCCAAGGATGTCCGTGAGAAAGCCGGGATCAAAACCGGGGACAAACTCGCCCTGATCAGCTGGGAGAAGAATGGCAGTGTCTGCTGCCTTGCACTGATGAAAGCCGAGAACCTGAGCGGGATGGTAAAAGACGTGCTCGGCCCGCTTCTCCATGAGCGCGACTGAATGGAAGAGGGAGATCATGGATACGATCCCAACAGCCGGATCAAATCGCTGCGCCTGTTCACCCCGACAGGGTTCCGAGTCATGCAATTGTGGGACGGACCACTCATCACTGCCGGAGATATGGACAACGGACAGTGAGATTACCGTCGCCAACCGGCTCGACCATCTCCTCGCCCGCTGGGGCGTGAACCGTAGCGGGCACCGGGTGGAGCCCGGCTTGTACCGGCTCGGGAACCCCACGCCGGATTCCCCGGTCTTTGCCTCGGCAAATTACACCCTGAGTTTCGATGCCCTGCGTTCTGCACTCGCGGGGCACGATGCCTTTATCCTAGTTCTGGATACGAAAGGGATCAATGTCTGGTGCGCTGCGGGCAAGGGAACGTTCGGGACGGAGGAACTGGTCCGGAGGATAAACGTTGCGTACCTGACAACAGTCGTGTGCCACCGGAAGATCATCGTCCCCCAGCTCGGGGCGCCGGGAATTTCATGGCCGGAAGTCCTGCACAAATCCGGGTTTTCCGTTGAATACGGCCCGGTACGGGCGCGCGATCTCCCGGAATACCTCAGGGCGCACAAGGCGACACCGGAGATGCGCAAGGTGCAGTTCACCCTTTGGGATCGTACCGTCCTCATCCCTGTCGAATTCGTCCACGTCGCACTGCCGGCCGTTATCGCGGCTGTCGCGCTCTGGTTCCTTGCCGGCCTGGTCGCTGCACTTGCAGCGATTGCCGCGGTAATGGCAGGAACCGTGCTCTTCCCGGTTCTGCTACTGGTTCTCCCGACCAGGGACTTCTCTTCAAAAGGGTTGCTCCTTGGGGGAGTCGTGGCAATTCCGTTTGCCATTGCCTTCGCCTCCGCCCCGGCCCTGCCCGGCTGGGCAACAACCGCCGGAGCCCTCGCCCCGCTCCTCATCATACCTGCCGTAACCGCATATCTTGCACTGAATTTCACCGGCTCAACAACTTTCACTTCCCGGACAGGTGTGAAGAAGGAGATCTTCCGGTACGTACCCGTCATGGCACTCATGGCCGGTGCCGGGGTAATTCTTGGGATAGTGCTTGGAGTGAGCCGTCTTATCGGGGTGATCTGATGCCCCATTCCGGAAAGGTTCCTCAAAACCCCGGTGAGATGAACAAGCCATCAGGGTTCTCCGACTCCAGAAAGGTTTCTCAGAACCTCGACGGGGAGAAGAATCCGGCAGGATTCTTCAACTCCTATAGGGAGACCACGCTGAAACTTGATCCAGACCGGTGCATCAACTGCAAACGCTGCCTTCAGGTCTGCCCGCACGCAGTTTTTACCGAGGGGTATGACCATGTCGATCTCGCCCGTCCTGCTTCCTGCATGGAGTGCGGCGCCTGCGCTTTGAACTGTCCCGTACAGGCAATCACTGTGCAAAGCGGGGTCGGGTGTGCCTGGGCGATGATAAGCGCTGCCCTGCGGGGAAAGGATATGGACAGCGGGGAATGCAGTTGTGGAGGGGACGAGGGATCCTGCTGTGGGCCGGGTAAAGAGGAGTCATCCGGTTGCGAGGGAAAATGACTGAGAAGACCCGGGTCCTTTTCATCTGCACCGCCAATGCCGCACGTTCCCAGATGGCCGAGGGTTACCTCCTGAGGGCAAGGTATGGCGACCGGTTCGAGGCTTTTTCCGCCGGCACCCGCCAGTCCAAAGTCAGTGCACGTGCAATAACTGTGATGCAGGAGATCGGGATCGATATCTCGGGCCATCGGTCGAAGACACTTGATGCAGTATCCGGTATGCATTTTGATCTGGCCGTTACGCTCTGCGATCGTGTCCGCCAGGTCTGCCCGGTTGTGACTGCCGCAAAAAGAACCATTCACCGGGGATTCCCCGATCCCCACCTGACACCCGGTACTGATGATGAGATTCTCGAAGGATATCGCCGGGTCCGGGATGAGATTACCGCCTGGATCGACGCTGCATTCGGGATAAACAGGCCGCAGTGACCGTACGATCCTTCCGACAATAACATTGATGGTATGCCATCGCGTTCATTGACTCAATGCAGGGTTATGCATGAACCGGGGAAAGAAGAAAGACGTTTACGCAGAATCGCTCGAACTTCACCGGAAGCACCAGGGAAAGATCGAGATCCACTCAAAGGTTCCTGTCACGAACCGCAGGGAACTCTCCCTTGCCTATACACCAGGAGTCGCATCCGTGTGCAGGGAGATCCACCGTGATAAGGACCTCGCTTACAAATACACGATGAAGGCGAACACCATCGCCATCATATCGGATGGCTCGCGGGTACTCTCTCTCGGGAACATCGGAGGATATGCCGCCATCCCCGTGATGGAAGGAAAAGCACTCCTCTTCAAAAAACTTGCCGGTATCGATGCATTTCCTATCTGCTTTGAAAGTTACCACACGGAATTTGCCGATGATATCAAGAATATCGCCCCGGTTTTTGGCGGGATTGCACTGGAGGACATCGCCGCACCAAAATGCTTCGAACTTGAAGAGTCGCTGCAGGGCATCGGAATCCCGGTGATGCACGATGACCAGCACGGCACTTCCGTCGTTGTCCTTGCCGCGCTCCTGAACGCGTGCAAGGTTACCAAGAAACGGTTCGAAGAACTCAATATCGTCATATGTGGCGCCGGGGCTGCTGGGTTTGCCATCGCGCGGATGCTGAAATGCATCGGGTACGATCCCAACCTCTGCAGCAGCGTCAACGACATCATCGTCTGTGACACCGGCGGGATCATTCACCGGCATCGCGAAGGACTGTATGCAAATAAATACAAGTTCATCATCGGAGCGGAGACCAACCTGACAGAGCGGACGGGAACACTAGCCGAGGCCATGAAAGGCGCCGACGTCTGCATAGGGGTGTCTGTTCCGGGGATTATCACCGCATCGATGGTCCGCTCGATGAACAAGGATCCCATCATCTTCGCACTCGCGCACCCGGTCCCGGAAATCCTTCCCGGGGACGCTCTCCAGGCGGGTGCTGCCATAGTCGGCACCGGGCGCAGTGACTTTCCCAACCAGATCAACTATGCCCTTGCATTCCCGGGTATCTTCCGCGGTGCGCTTGATGTATGTGCGACGAGGATCTCAGATGAGATGAAGGTTGCTGCCGCTCATGCTCTTGCCGGATATGTCAGACGGCCGCAAAAGGACCGGATTCTTCCCCAGATCCTCAATCGTAACGTCGTGACGGCCGTAGCCAAGGCCGTAAGCGAGGCAGCGGTCGCAAGCGGTTGTGCCCGCCACATTGAATGAGGGGGCGTAAAAGAAAAGGGGATTTTTTTCAGGCAAGCTCGATCTGGACACCGCCGATCTTGCTTGCAAAGAAATTATACAGGAAGGCCAAAATTGCCCCACAGATGAACGCCATGATACCAAAGATGATCGGGAAGATGATGATGGACATCAGTCCGAATGCGGTCACGCCGGGCATGGCCCGGTGAAACCCGATTGCTGCTCCTATTACTGCGAACAGGACGCCATAGATGAATCCGAACACGATACCAAACAGGGCGTGGATTTTCGCCCAGGATATAATATCAATACTCTTGATGACTGCCATTGGCACACCTACGTATGTTTATTGAAAACTCCTGTAAAAAGGCTTGCGTATTTCATCCGGTGCCGGGTCAGCATTCATCATGATGGCCGGGAGGGAGTGTCATCACCCTGCACACATTTTCCATCCGTGCATGGTGCCGTCTGAGGTTATCCAGAAATAGCATGCTGCGTCTGCCCCCACCGAGGGGGTGCCAGGTAAGGCCGCAACCCGTCTCCCAGAGGATCAGGCCTTCGGCAGATGCAGGCTGGAGGGACTTTCCGGCAGGGGCCGACAGGAGTTCAGTCACGGAACTGTCGGAAGCTTCCCCCAGTCCGACCCTGATAAGCGCTGTTGCCATGCAGCGCACCTGGTGCCACAGGAAACTCGCTGCGGTCACCTCAAGAAAGACATAATCTTCCTGGTCAAAGATCGCGGCTGCCAGGATCGTCCGATAGGGGTTTTTATCTTCTACCCTCGCAAAAGTGGTGAAGTTGTGGTTTCCCAGAAACCGGCCGGCAGCACGGTCCATCGCCTCAACATCATACCTTCCTTCCTCGAAATAGTAACGGTATGTCCGGAACTTCGCGTCGTACCGCGGGTGAAAAGCAGGAGATACTTCCGAATAACCGGAACACCAGCAATCCGGGGGAAGCTGGGTGTTGATGGCGTGAACCGCCCGTTCCGGTTCCGTGGTCGAAAAGGCTGCAACCTGACCGCAGGCGTGGACACCCCGGTCAGTCCTTCCCGCGAAGAGAAATCCTGCTTTCCTCCAGTCGTCAAAGAGGCTGAGCCGCACACAGGCTGCGACAAACTCCCCTTCCACAGTGCGCCGGTCCGTCTGCATCTGTGAACCATAAAACCCGCTTCCGAGATACGAGACCCGGAATGCAAGTCTTACCGGAGGGGAACCCGACGTGTTATCCTCTTTATCTTTCTCCATGTGTTTTTGATGGACTGGCGCGTATAGGTGCGCAGCGGTGTCTTCCTGCCACTGCAGGATACTTTTCCGGCCCGGATCGCATCGAGAATCGCGGGAACATTTCTGTCCGCATCGACAAAAGTCCTGCCAAAACCGACAAACTTTGCATGGTGTGCGTCACTGCCCCCGACACAGGGCTTGCCGAGTCTCTTGGCAATGCGGGCTGCTTTCTTGTTTGCCGAACCGACAATATACCTGCTGTTGAATGCCTCGACGGCGTCGACTGCCGTCATTCCTGATTTCTTGCGCCGGGCGACCCCGTGCCGCCAGACATGGTAGGGGTGGGGGAGGATGAGGAGGGCACCCATGCGCCGGGCGATAGTGATGGTTTCCACCACATCGAGCATGGACGGGATGACCTCAGTGACGCCGAGGACCAGAAGATGGCCCTGTCTTGTCGAGACTTCTATCCCGGGAATGACCAGGACTGCCGAGGGAATTGTGAGGGCTTTCTTAGCCCCGTCCACCGAATCGTGATCAGTGATTGCGATTACATCAAGTCCTGCCTCTTCAGCCCTTTTGAGGATGTCCTCAATGCTGCTTTCGCCGTCCTTGGAATAGTTGGTGTGCACATGCAGGTCGCAGATCAGCATCTGATCATAGTGTTTTTATCTCTCTGGTATTAAGGGAACTTATGCGCATTCTCCTCCCGACCGGTGCTCCCACCGAACAGATGGTAAGAAAGGCTGCAGCCGGGTATGACGCTGATGTGGTGGTCACAGGAGAGATCGCTTCGTTCCTGACGCCGCACCACCTTGGGGAACTCCTGAAGAAAGGCGCGTACGATCTTGCCATTGTCTCCGGGATGTGCACCGCATCATTTGAACAGGTCGAACACGAGAGTGGAGTCCCGGTATATCTTGGGCCGCGGCATGCTGCTGACCTCGCGTTGATCCTACCGGTCCTCGGTTCGGTCACTCTTTCACGCACGGTTCCGGCCGATGATTTCCTCGCAACAAAAAAAGCAGAAGAGGCGATGCGCCGGGTCGGGGAACTGGAGAGGGACTCCGGAGCTGACTGCATTATCCGCGGCGTGAAGATTGGCGGAGAATCGAGAATGAAGGTGCTCGCTGAGATGATGGATGCGCACCGGTGCGAGAGCGTCCGCGAGATGACAGAGCTGTACTTCGCATCGGGTGCAGACATTGTTGATCTCGGGTTCGGGTTCGATGCAACGCCGGAAGATGTAAGGAATACCTTTTCTCTCCTCGAAGGGATCGATCGCCCGCTTGCCGTGGACACGCAGGACCCTGCCCTGATCCGCGCGGCGCTTGGGCGGGCAGATATGGTGCTCAGCCTGCAGGAACGCAACATACCCAAAGTCGGGAAAGAGGTGGCTGAGGCAGGTGCAGCTGCGGTTATTGTACCCGGTTCAAGCACTCTTGCGAAGAACATTGCGATGGCAAAACGGATGGGGATTTCGTGCATCATTGCCGATCCCCTCCTGCAGCCGGCAGGGTCAGGCCTTGTCAAATCGCTGAAAAATTTCAAAAAGATCCGCTTCCCGCTCTTTTTCGGGGCAGGAAACGTATCAGAGCTCATTGATGCAGACTCTGTCGGTCTCAACGCCCTCCTCTCAGCAATGGCAATGGAGGTGGAAGCTGCTGTGGTCTTCACCAGCGAGCATTCGGACAAGACCCGGGGGTGCATCCGCGAGATGCGGAGAGCGACGGAGATGATGGCCCTTGCCCGTGACCGCCCGTACCCCAAAGACCTCGGCATCGACCTCCTCGTCCTGAAGGAGAAACGGCGACGGTGCGAGCCCCCGCTGGACTACGACACGATCATCCCCGCAAAGAAGATGCCGGAGAAGATCGGGTACGACCCGAAAGGGAACTTCCGGATTGGCATCGAAGGCAACCGGATCGTGGCAGTGATCCATGGAAAAGCCGTGCAGGGAAAGCGCTGGCAGGATGTTTTGTACACCCTCCTGTCTCAGGGGGATGTTTCCCTGCTGGATCATGCCGGCTACCTCGGCCGTGAGCTCTACAAGGCTGAGCTGGCGATCCGGTACGAGCGGAGTTTCGAGCAGGACGGGGAGTTCTGAACCGGCTATTGCATAATTAATAATTAAACGGATCTGTTGAAATTTTCAGAGCAACTAAATTGATTTCCTCTTTCTTTTTAAAATTGCTTTTGGGATTTCCTCGGAGAATGCAAGTCTTCTGCAGAGCCCTTTTTTTACAAATTTTAAAAGAAGGAAAATGCCTGAATGAGATGTTCCCTAGTTGCCGACAATTCCCCCGATTGCCCCACCCACGAGCCCGAGTATCGCAAAGTAAAGAGCAAGGATCACCAGGATCAGTCCGATACCCAGTGCCGCCAGAAATCCCAGCAGTCCAAGTGCCATCGTTCCGATAACCAGCGCAATAATGCTCGTAACCAGCGCACCGAAAATGCCTGCAACACATCCGGCATTTGCCCCGTTCCACATTCCGCCTTTTGCGATCAGCCCCGCGACGACCCCCCCTATAATAGGCCCAAGGATGGGCAGAACCCCCCCAAGGAGCACCATAATGATAAATCCCGCAAGCGCTGCAAGCCAGAAATTCCCTTTTGCCATAGTGTGAAATTGCATGGGATATGAGATAAAAATTGAGTTTACTCCAGTGGCCAGGAGAGAGACAGACGTTACAGGATTTTTTTGATAATCTGAACAATCGCACTTAATATAAAGCCGGGGGAGATGCCTGTTTTTATCAACCATTTTATTCCATCAGTTGCTCATTTCTATATATGACCACGCAGGCACGCGCCTCCCATATCCTCGTGAAGACAGAAGACCAGGCAAACCAGATCCTGAAACGCCTCAACGACGGTGAGGAGTTTGACAAGGTCGCGCGGAGGTTCTCCAGCTGCCCGTCCGGTAAACAGGGAGGCGACCTTGGATGGTTTGGCAAGGGGATGATGGTACCTGAGTTCGAGAAGATCGCATTCGAGGAACAGGTTGGCAAGGTCGTGGGCCCGGTCAAGACCCAGTTCGGGTACCATGTCATCAAGGTGACTGGCAAGCGATGATTTTCTCTCACGGAAAAGATCCTGTCCATGCCGGCAGAAACCTTACCCCCATTGATAGATGCCGCTAATAACCCGTCGCTCTTCACGTATTACATCACAACAGGGACGGCTGAAGGCCTGTTCCTGCCGGATCTGGTGAAAGGACGTGACATGCCAGACCGCCTCCCCTTCATTTCGAGGGCCTGCGCACCAATGGCCATGTTCGTGATATCGAGATGGCTCCGGATACTTCAATAGAGCTGGATGGAACACCAGGACTTGGAGAGAAACGCTTCCGAACAGCACGTCCTTTGCCGACGCTGACCTGTCCCGGGACATGTCAGGGGATCGTGCAAAAGCCGGGCAATGATTTCAGCCCCCGTTTTTAAAGGAGGCTTTTTTGCAGAACAACAACCATAGTTCAGTACAACTCCGGGCATTCTGCAGGAAGTATCCCATGAACATCCACGGTATCCGACAGGACCTCCTGTTACTCCTTCTTGAGATGGGGCGCGACAGCCACCCGAATGAGTTCGTCGGCCTGCTCCGGGAACGCGATGGCATCATGGAAGAGCTCAACCTCCTTCCCGGGACGGTCGCCCGCGGGGATTCAGCTTCGCTCCTGTATACCATGATGCCCTTGGACACCCATGTCGCCGGTAGTGCCCACAGCCACCCCAATGGCGTACTCAGGCCCTCCTCCGCTGATGTGAATTTTTTCCCGCGGACGGGAAAGTACCACCTGATCATCGGTTACCCGTACGGGAAGGACAACTGGCGGTGCTTTACCGCGGACGGGGAGCCGTACGATCTGGAGGTGATCGCTTGAACCCCCGTCGTGTCGTTGCCACCGGAACGTTCGATATCCTGCACCCGGGCCATCTCTTCTATCTCGAGGAATCAAAGAAGCTCGGCGACGAGCTCTGGGTGATCGTGGCCCGGGACACCAACGTAAAACACAAGCCCCGCCCGATCATCCCGGAGGAGCACCGCCTCCGGATGGTTGCAGGGTTGAAAACCGTCGACCATGCAGTCCTTGGGGATAAAAAGGATATGTTCCGCCCGATTGAGGAGATCCACCCCGACATCATCACCATCGGGTTCAACCAGATGTTCGATGAGGCAAAGTTAACGGAACAGCTCGGGGCCCGCAACCTGAACCCGCGGATTGTCCGTATCGGCAAATATGCTGACGGGGACCTGTGCAGTTCCCGTCTCGTTGTCCAGCGTATCATCGACAAAAGGTCCCATGATCCCCACGACCCGCAATAATCCCTCACCAAACATTTATCGTCACTGACCTGCATTGGCTCATTGAGGATACCTATGGTAGCTGACCTCTTGGATGAGATCGAAAAACTGCGGGGACTTGCGGGGGAATCGGGTGTGTACGTCCACGAAATCACTCCCGATGAAGTCGTTGTCTCCCAGTGGGTCCGGTTCAAGTGCCGGTATGGTTGTAAGGGATATGGCAAACATTTCGGCTGCCCACCCTATGCCCCGTCATACGATGAGACGCTCCGTATGGTTGGGGAATATTCCGCCGGCATTCTCCTGCGCTTCGATGGCGTGCCGGGACACGGGACGTTCGGCCCGGACGATATCCCCGAGGACTTCCACCCATGGTACAGCGATCTCATCCGCTGGGTGAACGGCACCGTGCATCTTCTCGAGAAGACTGCATTCTACGATGGTTTTTATAAGGCATTCGGGTTCGGGGGCTACCCGTGCATCTGGTGCGAGCACCAGCACTGTATTGCGGAAGAGCAGGAGGGCCTTGTCGACGAGAGCCTGCGCAGGAAGTGCCGGCACATGGATCTGGTCCGCCCGTCCATGGAAGCGGCCTGTATGGATGTCTTTGCTACAGCAAAAAACGTGGGGTGGAACCTTTTCACGATTCCCTGCAAAGACCTCGAGTACGGGAAGGTCGTGCATTCCGACATCCACTCGGTCGGGCTTGTTCTGATCGAATGAGTTTCAGCGGCCGGAGTGGACGCGGTGCGTCGGGGCTTTTCTCCTTCCAATATGGGTGATCCCACGCCGCAGTATCGTGCTGTATTTTGCAGCGAAGGACCCGATGATCGAGGTCACGATGACCATCGCTGCAATTGTTGTTCCGACAACCGGAGACCCGTACAGTACGGCAAGCGCGATCGAGAATTCCCCCCTCCCGATGGTGTTCGCCCATATTTCAAGACCCGACAAGGCCGATTCGTGGATGACCAGGCCCGTGATCAGGCCCGAAAGGAGTTTGCTCAGCACGGCAAGGAGGCAGATAACCGAGATATTAAACAGGTTCGCCCCCCCGGAAAAGTCAATCGTTACCCCGAAAAAGACAAAAAAGACCACGAGGAAGACGTCCTTGAAAGGGCGGGCGTGCTGCTCGAACGCATCGGGGTCGGTTGTCGCGAACGCAACGCCAAGCGCGATCACCATCAGGGTCTCCGGGATATCGAGCACCAAGGCAACCGATGCCGTGGTAAGCACTGCTGCAAACGTGAAGATGATGGGCAGTTCGTCATCCCGGTCGAGGATGGAGATGAGGAACTCCTTGCCGTAATGGGCAAACGCATACAGAATACCAAGGACACCCAGGATCTTTGCGACAAATAAGAGGAGGTTCTGGTCCCCGGCTGAGATGATCGCAAGGAAGATGATCAGCACGAGGTCTTCAAAGACCATCAGCCAGATGATCGTCTCGGCCTCGCGGAACATCAGTTTCCTGTTCTCGACAAGCGATGTGATCGCCATGGCCGTGCTCGATATATAGAATGCCGAGGCAACAATCAGCGATTCTGTCATCGAGAACCCGAGCAGGTACGCAGCAAAAAACCCGATGAACATATTGATGTTGAGGTCAATGATCCCGCTGGTCAGGACCGCAGATCGGTTGGCCGCGATCCGCTCGGGCTTGAGGCCGAGCCCCATGAAAAACAGCAGGAAAATCAGCCCCATCTCCGAGAAGAACTGGCTGATATCATCGGCCTGGACCATCCCGAGCCCGGCCTTCCCGAGAAGGACCCCGGTGAGGATGTAAAACGGAATTGCAGGGATCGACAGATACTTGGTGACCAGCGCCAGGATAAGGCAGAGGAAAAGCGCGATTACGAGACCTTCCATTACTCCACCATGATCTCGCGCTCAAACTTTTTTATCTGGTCGCTCTCACCTATGACCAGCGCCGCGTCCCCGGTCTCAAAGACAAACGTAGGTGGCGGGTTGATAATATTCCTGTCATGGCGGCAGACTGCAATCACGGTCGCGCCGGTCTTGGCCCGGATCTGCAGGTCTTCGATGGTCTTCCCGGCAACGGCTTTCGGAACGTAAAACGTGTGGATGGTCACCCTGAGGTCGGCAAGGGCAGAGAAGGCGATCTCTACGCTCTCCTGGTCTGCTTCAATGATCGCACCCGTAAGGATATTCCCCAGCCTCCGCGCCTCTACCGGGGTCATGTCAGCGGCACTGGGGGTATGGCACCCTTTCTGGAGAGTGTACATCTGGATTGAACCGTTCTTGGTGAAAAAAATTGCAACGGTATCGCCCTTATCAGTCTCAAATTCGTATTTTGTTCCTATACCGGGAAGATTCATGGATCGGAGAGCCATAGCAGACATTAGAAAAATGATCCTAAAATATATTGTCCTTTTGCTGGCACAAAACCAATTAAAAATAAAGTATGATTGCCCAAAAGTGCTCTGCACCAGGCGGCTGTACCATAAAATACTCGCAAAAGAGAAAAGAATTGGGGTTTTTTGTCTGAGAGGATTTGTGTTGGTTTCAGGTTTTGAGAGAGGTTTCCTCCTCAAATGAGAAGTAAAACCCCGCTTGTTTGAGGGGGCGGGAGGAGCGAAGTGCGAGCCGTCCTGGCACCTGACTCATTGTGAGGAGATTTCGTCCTCCCTATATACCATGTAACTGTACGCCAGGGATAAACCCTCTACCGGGCGGAGTGAAAGTGAAACCTTTTTCGTACTGTTATCAGTATCTCACTCCTGTAAAAAAGACCGGATTCCCCGCGGAAGCTCCGGTTCTCCAAAAGAGGGTAACTCAGGAAGAGTGTGCCCGTTCATTTCGGGCCCGGAACAACAGATCAATTTTTGACATTTTAGAACGATGTCTACTGATGGAACCGCGACCGCCTCGTCGCCTTCGCCAGTCCCGTTCATTCACTGCAGGAGTTGGATACTATCGCCGAAATCCCGAAAGAAGAATATATCCTGAAATGTACTTCGGCCTGTGCCGGATGCAGCGATTCGCTCGCACTCCGGTACGTGCTCAAGGCGGCAGGGCCTGACACCGTGCTGGTCGTGCCTGCCTGTTGTACAAGTGTCATCCAGGGAATCTACCCGAATACTGCCTTTAAAATCCCGGTCTACAACATCGCGTTCGGTGCGGCAGCCGCGTGCGCCAGCGGTATGAGCAACGCGTTCCGGGCGGCAGGAAAGAGGACGAACGTCATCGTGTACGCCGGCGACGGAGGGACGCTCGACATCGGCATCCAGTCCATGTCAGGCGCCTTTGAGCGGGGTACCGATTTCCTCTACATCTGTTATGACAACGAAGCCTACGGCAATACCGGTATGCAGCGGTCCAGCGCGACGCCGCTCGGTGCGATAACAACGACGACGCCCACCGGAAAGACCGATGTGAAAAAGGA
>Ga0074046_10002936_pt1 | contig 14484 bp, 10 predicted proteins | sample BogForMeECP23OM3_FD_94441 | JGI IMG/M metagenome (GOLD analysis project Ga0074046, IMG submission 94441) | Bog forest soil microbial communities from Calvert Island, British Columbia, Canada - Bog Forest MetaG ECP23OM3 | ecosystem: Environmental > Terrestrial > Soil > Wetlands ...
CCGCCGCCACTCATTGGTTGAAATGAGCGCGGCCGCGGCGGCGAGCAAACACAAACACCTGCGCACTTGAGGGGTCCGCCACGCCAAGCGGAAATGGGTCCGTTCCTGAAAGCGCTGAGGCCCCCGGGGTCATGTTCCCGGAAATGTTCGCCAAGGACCCCTACGACATCGACCCCGGATGGCGTCCGACAGGCTTTGTGTTTGCGCTGGAAGGAACGAAGGGCGGACCGGTGCGCGAGTTCGGTCGAGCAACTCTCGAAGACTACAATAAGCTCGACCCGGAGATGCAAAAACGGACCATTGAGTTCATTCGCAAGAACGCAGCAGCGAAAAAGCCGTTTTACGTCGACTACTGGCCCATCATGACTTCCCTGTTCGGCTTCCCGAACCGGGTGACCGCCAATGGCGCGTTGCCGCAGGAGGCCCTTGCGCGGCTCGACGTATGGATCGGCGAGCTGATGACCGAGTTGAAAACGCTCGGCATCGCGGAGAACACTCTCGTCATCCTGATGGCCGATAACGGCCCGTTTACGCATAACGGCCCGTCCGGCATGGCCGAGACGCTCTACCGTGGCGGCAAGGGCGACTACCTCGAAGGCGGAGTACGGGTTCCGGCGATGGCGTGGTGGCCCGGCATGATCGCACCGGGGCAGACCGTCGGCGACATCCTCCACGAGACCGACCTCTTCACGACTTTTGCGCGCTTGGCAGGAGCGACCGAGCAGGTCCCGACCGATCGCATCATCGATGGCGTCGATCAAACTGCGCTGTTTTTGAAGGGCGACACTTTCAGTCGGCGCGACTTTGTTTTCATCTACACGGGCAATGTTTTGGCTGCGACCGTGAAGGGTCGATACAAGCGAGTCTGGATCGGCGAACATCCCGGCCTGTCCGGGGCAGCTTTCTACGACCTTTTCACTGATCCGCGTGAGACAAGCGCTAAGATGTTGCCAATGTTCCCTGCCAAGGGGATGTTCAGCATCATGAAAGCCCGCCACCAGTTGTGGATGGAGAAATACCCAAATGCTGGCGAGGCTCGCGCCTTTCCGCTCACAGGCATCGAGAATGCGCGCCCGGAAACCGCGGCGGCAGGGCGACCCCGCGTCGATGTTTCCAAGCTCCCCTTCGATCCCTTCGAGTTCATGAAGTCGCTGTCCGAATGGAACGACATCCAATTTGATCGGGAAGAATGAAGCGTCGTCTGTCCCGCGGGTGGAAACCCCCGCGCTGTCGACGATTGACCTCTCTTTGCGCGAAGCGCCGCTTCACTTTGCCCTCTTGTAAACTAACCGCCGACCCATCAAGCAAGGCGAAGCCTTTGGCGTCGAGGGCGCCAGTCCGCTCTCGTACCGGCGCCGGGCGGACGTTGAGCGGGTCACGGTCGGCTAAGATCGCCCTGGTAGTCCGGAGACGCGCCAAGGCGGATGCAAGCGCGGATAAAGCCGTGCTAGCTACGTCCGACCGCAGGTACCGGAGACCGTACGCCCCCTATGACCAAGCTCACCGACGACACCCGCGCTTCCTTGAAAAGCCGCACGCGCCTCGTTCATCTCGGGCGCGACGGCAAGCAGTCGCAAGGGTTCGTCAACGTGCCGCCGTTCCGCGGCTCGACCGTGCTCTACCCCGACATGGCGACGCTGACGAGCCGTCAGCAACGCTACACCTATGGAACCCGCGGAACGCCGACGACAGACGCCCTTAGCGAAGCCTGGACCGATATTTCCGGCGCGGCCGGGACCGAGCTCGTCCCCTCGGGTCTTGCGGCGATCGTCGTGGCGTTGATGGCCGCCGTCTCCGCCGGCGATCACCTGTTGATGACCGACTCGGCCTACGGGCCGGGGCGCGCCTTCGCGAATGGGATCCTGAAGCGCATGGGAGTCGAGACAACCTTCTACGACCCCTGCATCGGCGCGGGCATCGAGGCGCTGTTTCGGCCAAACACCAAAGCCGTCCTCACCGAATCACCCGGCTCGCAGAGCTTCGAAATTCAAGACGTCCCGGCGATCGCGGAGGTCGCGCACGCCCGCGGGGCCGCGGTGCTGATGGACAACACCTGGGCGACGCCGCTTTTCTTCGCGCCGCACGCTCACGGCGTCGACATGGCGATCGAGGCCGGCACAAAGTACCTTTCCGGTCATTCCGACCTGCTTCTCGGCCTCGTCTCGGCCAACGAGGTCTGGTTCCCGCGGGTCCGTCACACCGCGGGACAGATGGCGATCCCGCCCGGGCCGGAGGATGTATTCCTGGCCTTGCGCGGCCTGCGCACCATGGAGCTGAGATTGCGCGAGGCGGAGCGACAGGGCCTTGAGATGGCGCGCTGGCTCGCCGAGCGGCGGGAGGTTCTGCGCGTCGTCCATCCGGCCCTGCCGGACGACCCCGGCCACAAAATCTGGAAGCGTGATTTCACCGGCTCGTCCGGCCTCTTCAGCGTCATTTTGAAGCCCGCCTCGGAAGCCGCGGTGGCGGCCTTCCTCGACGGCCTGCAGCTTTTCGGTCTCGGCTATTCCTGGGGCGGCTACGAGAGCCTCGTCATCCCGTTCGACTGCTCGTCCTACCGTACAGCGACGAAATGGGCGCCCGGCGGCCCGGCGCTGCGCTTCAGCATCGGCCTCGAGGACCCCGAGGATCTGAAAGCGGACCTCGACCGGGGGTTTGCGCGTTTAACGGCGACATCCTGAGCCCATGCGCGACTTCCTCATCGACACCGACACCGCCTCCGACGACGCCGTCGCCATCATCATGGCGCTCATGGCGCCGGACGTGCGTGTGCTGGGACTGACGACCGTCGCCGGCAACGTCGCGCTCGAGCAGGCGACCCGCAACGCGCTCTTTACTGCGGAAATTTGCGGATCGGACGTCCCGGTTTACAAGGGGGCAGGAGCCCCGCTCGTGCGCGCCTTGCGCGACGCGCACTGGTTCCACGGGGCCGACGGCTTCGGCGACCAAAACTATCCGCCGCCGAAACGGGCGCCCGAGTCCGAACATGCGGTCGACGCCATGCTGCGGCTGTCGCGCGAAAATCCGGGGCTGACGCTAGTCACGCTCGGGCCGCTCACCAATATCGCGCTGGCGCTCGCCCGCGACCCGGCGTTGGCCGAGCGAATCGGCCGCTGCGTCGTCATGGGCGGGGCGCCCTGCTGCGAGGGCAACGTCACGCCCGCGGCAGAGTACAACATCTGGGTCGATCCCGAGGCCGCGCGCGCCGTGTTTCGCTCCAGATTGCCGATCGAGATGGTCGGCTGGCACGTCTCGCGTGGGTCCTCCGTGCTGACCGACGGCGAGATCGCAGCGATCGAGGTGCTCGGCACAGGGAAGGCGCGCTTCGCAATCGAATCGAACAGCCGGGCGCGCGAGGCCTATCACGTCCAGACCGGCGAGGTTGGCCTGTCGCTGGCTGACCCGACAGCGATGGCGGTAGCGCTCGACCGTTCAGTCGGCCTGACGTGGTCCCGCCATCGGGTCGCCATCGAGACGCAGAGCGAACTCACTCGCGGCATGACGGTCGTCGACCGGCTGGGCGTCAATTCCGACGCAATCAACGCCGACGTCTGGGGCGCGGCCGCGGGCGAGAGCGGGGACGTTGACGTCTTGTGGACGCTCGACTCGGCGAAGTTCAAGGCTATGCTGAAGGCGGCATTGCTGTAGCCGCGATTGGCGATCTCGGCTCACGCGGTCAGCGTTCCCCGTCTACAAATGGCCTCCGCCGTCAGGCGGGGTCATCGACCCCTACAGGGAAACGGGGGGTGGAGGGTCACGATGGACACGGATCGCAACCACCTCGGCGACGCGACCTCACCCTACCTGCTGCAGCACGCCGGGAACCCCGTCCACTGGCGCCAATGGGGCCCTGAGGCGCTTGCGGAGGCCAGGCGCCGTGACTGCCCGATCCTGCTGTCGATCGGCTACGCCGCCTGCCACTGGTGCCACGTCATGGCGCACGAGTCGTTCGAGAACGTCGAGACGGCGAATCGGATGAATGCGTTGTTTGTCAATGTTAAGGTCGATCGCGAAGAGCGCCCCGATATCGACCACATCTATATGACCGCCTTGCATGCGATGGGCGAACAGGGCGGCTGGCCGCTGACTATGTTTCTCGATCCCGACGGACGGCCAATGTACGGCGGCACCTACTGGCCGCCGGCGCCGCGATGGGGACGTCCGTCTTTCGGTCAGATCCTCGAGGGCGTCGCCAATGCCTGGCGGGACCGCCGGGCGGATCTCGCCAAGAACGCGAGTGCATTGAGCGGCCATATGGCCGAGCTGTCCTCGCCCCGGCCCGGGGGAACCCTCACGCCCGACGATCTGACCCAGGTCGGCGACGCGCTTTTCCGCGCCGTCGATCCGGTGCATGGAGGGATCGGCCGCGCGCCCAAATTCCCCAATGCGCCGCTCTTCCGTTTTTTCTGGAACGAGATGTTCCGGCGCGGCGACGAAAGGTTCGGCGAGGCAACCAAGAAGTTGCTCGATGCGATCAGCGCCGGCGGCATCTACGACCACCTTGGCGGCGGCTACGCGCGCTATTCAACCGACGCACAATGGCTCGTGCCGCATTTCGAGAAGATGCTGTACGACAACGCCCAGATCCTCGAACTCCTCGCCTCCGTTCACACCCGCTGGCCCGATCCGGTCTTCGCCGAGCGCGCTCGCGAGACGGTCGTCTGGCTGATGCGCGAGATGCGTGTCGGGAGCGCTTTCGCAGCCTCGCTCGACGCTGATCAGGATGGCGAGGAAGGCGCCTTCTACGTCTGGACTGCTGACGAGATCGACGCCGTGCTCGGCCCCGCCGCCGCCCAATTCAAGGCGTCCTACGACGTCACGCCCGAAGGCAACTGGGAGGGGCGAACGGTTCTGAGGCGCGTGACGCCGCGGGGCGCCCCCGATGAGGAGGCCGAACTCGCCAATGCGCGCGCGGCGCTTTTCGAAGCGCGCGAGCGCCGCGCCAGGCCGGGGCGGGACGACAAAGTCCTCGCCGACTGGAACGGGCTGATCATTGCCGCGCTCGCTCGCGCGAGCGCCGTGTTCGCGACGCCTCAGTGGCTTGAAATCGCCCGGTCCGCGTTCGACTTCGTGTTGACGACGCTCAGCGGCGTCGACGGGAGGCTCCTGCACGCATGGCGCGCCGGACGCGCCGGGGCGCGCGGAATGTTGGACGACTACGCCGCCATGGCGAGGGCGGCGATCGCGCTGTTCGAGGCGAGCGGCGATCCGAATGACCTCGACGCGGCGAAGCGTCTGGTGATCGACGCGCTTGGCCGGTTCGGCGACGGCCAGGGCGGCGTCTATCTGACCGCGAACGACGCCGCTGACGTCCCCGGCGCCCGGCCCCGGCATGCGCATGACGGAGCGATTCCGTCGGGTGCGGGCCTCCTTGCCGAGGCTCTTGCCCGCCTCCGGCATCTGACCGGCGAGCCGCGCTGGCGCGAGGCGGCGGACGCGCTGATTCGCGCCTTTTCCGGCGCGCCAGAGGGAATCGGCGGAAGCCCCCTCCTGCTGCTCGCGGCCGACATGCTGGAGCGCGGCGGTTGTATCGTGGTCGACGGCCCGCTGGATGATTCGGGGGCGACTGCGCTTGCTGACGCGGCCCTGCGCGGGTCCGACCCGGGATTGACCGTCTTGCGTCTCGACAGGACACGCTGGCGGGGCGGCTTGCCGCGCGACGAACCGCCGCGATCGCCGCGCCCGGTCGCGATGCTTTGCCGCGGCCAGGCTTGCAGCCTCCCGGTTGCAACCCCGGAGGCGTTGGAGGAGCTGGTAATAAGTCGATCTTGACCCACACGCCGGGTCGACCTGGATCTATGCGCTGACAAATCGCGTTCGGACGACCGCCGGTCGGCTCTGTATCGACGCAACCCGCAACTGCGCGGATTGTGTCATCGCTTGATCGCGCGGGACGGAATTGAGTTTACAAAGAGACACACGATTGTTGGCGGGGTATAAGCGCATCTCGACAAGGAGGCGATGCGTTGAGCGGGAAATTCATCGTCGCGGCGTTTGCGGTCGGCCTGTCGTCCGCATCGGCCGCGACGGTTGGTTTTGTTTACACGAGACTTGTCCAAACCTGGAATATGGAAGCGGCGATTTCCAAAGGCGAAGCCGCGGCTAACCCGGGGCCCCTGAAGTCTGCGGTCGTGCTGAACGCGTCCGGGGGATTCTTCGGATCCTTTGCGGACTCGCCCGCCGACAGCGACGCTGCGGCCTGCCCGGTTGGCGCCGACTCGCTGCGCTGCGGCGCGGGGTCGCACGCGTCGGACAAACGCGTGAACATTCTGGGGCACACCGTGATCATCCCCCCGATCTGGCTGGGCGGGGACAGCGAGAACCAATATTCGAACGAAGACAATCGATTCGATTGGTTCGGCGATGAGCCGCGGCAAACCTTCGACTTCAAGCGCCGCTTCCGCCTTCGGCGCGCAGGCCTCGACGAACTCTCTTTAAGCCCGCAATCTGACGGCGAATCAGAAGACCTGGGACCGCCCCAGAGCCAAGGCGGCTCTGGAAACAACGCAGGCTCTCAGGCCAGCGAACAGGTCTTTTCGTATTTTCCCTCCGATCGGCCGTACGGCCTCGAAAAGGCCGCGCCGAGCGTCCTAGTCTTTGTGAGCCCCTCGCTGAACGTCAGTCTGCCGGAGGCAGCCATTCCGAGCCTCGCGCCAATCCCAGAAGCGCCGAGCCTCGAAAATACCGGTTCTGCGGACGGAGGCTCGTCATCCGGATCCGGCCCCAGCGATACCGTCGGGAGCGCGCCGTTGACAGTTTCGCCGGCGCTCGACCTTTCGAGGCTCCAGACCCGCGTGACGGCGCCCGAGCCATCAACGTGGATCATGCTCTTGGCGGGACTTGCCACGCTCGGAATATTCAAGCGTCGTCAGATCGCAACCGCCGTCAAATCCGCAATGGATTGACGCAAGGCCGGGCCGTCCCGCCCGGAGCCGATCAACCGCCACGCCGCTCGTCGGCGCCTACTCGCGTCGCGAACGGTTCACGGCATGACGAAGGTCGCCCTCCCCCGCCCGGTCAGCGCCGCCGGGATGGCGCCGGGTTCGTCGACCGAAAACACAACGATCGGAATGCCGTTGTCGCGGCACAGTGCGAACGCGGCGGTGTCCATCACCTGGAGGTTGCGGGCGATCGCCTCGTCATGGGTGAGTTTGTCGTACCGCGTCGCGGTCGGATCCTTCTTGGGGTCTGCGGTGTAGATGCCGTCCACCTGGGTCGCCTTCATCACCGCGTCGCACGACAACTCGCAGGCTCTGAGCGCAGCGCCGGTATCTGTGGTGAAGAACGGATTGCCGGTGCCCCCGGCAAGCATGATCACCCGATTCTTGACGAGATGAGCGAGCGCCGCCTGGCGCGAATAAGGCTGGCAGAGCGACGGCATGGCCACGGCCGAGAGCACGCGCGCCGGCTGGCCGATCTGCTCGAGCGCGCCCTCCATCGCGAGAGCGTTCATCACCGTCGCCAGCATCCCGATGGAATCGGCGCGCGCCCGCTCGATCCCCTTGTCCGCCCCCTGCAGACCACGGAAGAAATTGCCGCCGCCGACGACCACGGCGACCTGTACGCCCAGTTCCGCGGTCGCCTTGAGGTCGGCAGCCATGCGTTGAATGGTCTCGGCGTTGAGGCCGAACTTGTCCGGCCCCATCAGCGCCTCGCCCGAGAGCTTCACCACGACGCGGTTGAAAAGCGGTCTGGACGTCATGGGCCCCCTCCTTACGGCGACGTTTCGTCGGCGTGGCCATCAAGCCCGCCCACCGCGACCGGCGCAATCACAGAAGCGCATCAACATCAAAAAAAGCGGCCCGGAGGCCGCTTTCAAAGGTTAAGGCGCTCAGGCCTCTTCCGCCGGTTTCTCGACTCCTTCGCCGAGCGCAAAGCGCACGAAGCCGGTGATCGCCATCGGGGCGCCTGCCGTCTTCTCCGCTTCCTTGACCGCTTGGCCGACGCTCTTGGCCGGGTCGTGGACGTAGGGCTGATCGAGCAGGCAGACTTCCTTATAGAAGGTCTTGAGACCGGATTCGACGATCTTTTCAATCACGTGTGGAGGCTTACCGGCGTTCTTTTCGGCCAGCACCGAGCGCTCGCGCGCAACCGTTGCAGGATCGACGCCGTCGGAATTGAGCGCGATCGGGCTTGCAGCGGCGACGTGCATCGCCACTTGCCGACCGAGCGCAACGAGCGCGTCGCGATCACCCTTCGACTCCAGGCCGACGATCACGCCGATGCGGCCGAGGCCGTCGACGATCTGCCCGTGAACGTACTGGCCGATTGCGCCGTCCGTAACCCGGAGGCCCTGCACACGACGCAGCGTCATGTTCTCGCCGATCGTCGCAATGGCGTTGGCGATCGCCTCGGATACGGTTCCGCCGCCGAGAAAATGGGCGCCGAGCACCGTGTCGACGTCCGCCGCGGGCGCCTTGTCGAGCGCCACCGCCACAATGCCGCGCACCAGCGCCTGGAAGTCGTCGTTGCGCGCGACGAAGTCCGTCTCCGAATTGACCTCAACAACCACGCCGACGAGATCCTCGACCGCTGCGCCGACCAGACCGTCGGCGGCGACGCGGCCGCTTTTCTTGGCGGCCTTGGCGAGCCCCTTCTTGCGCAGCCAGTCGATGGCGGCCTCGATGTCGCCTTCCGTTTCGGCCAGTGCGTGCTTGCAGTCCATCATTCCCGCGCCGGTCTTCTCACGCAGGTCCTTGACGAGCCCAGCCGTGATCGCAGCCATCGATAGTCCTCACATTGTCGTCGCGCATGCGGCCCGCCATGGACCGCGGCGCTGTTCCAAGACACACGCCCGGCCCGCACCGCGTTCGCGGCCGGGCCGGCCGAACGCAACCGGTCTTCGGCTGCAGGTTTATGCCGCGGCGATCAGAGCGCGCGCCTGCTCGCTCCACTTATCGCGGAGGATGCGGCCGTTGAACCGGAGATCGGCGTCGAGTTTGGCGGCCTCGTCGTCGGTCATCGCGGCGAGTTGCCAATAGTGAAACACGCCGTGTTCGTTAAGCTTCTTAACGATCTGCGGGCCGACGCCGGTGAGCTTGCCGAGGTCGTCCGGCGCGCCGCGCGGCGCCGCGAGAAGCTCGAAATGATCGTCGGGCGCCGAAACGACGGGCTCCGACTCGACCGCCTCGGGCAGAGCCTCGGCGATCGGAGTCTCCGCCTCGCCGAGATCGACTCCCGCCGCGCCCTGGCTGCGGCCGATGCCGTCGATGGCGGCGCGAGCCACGAGGTCGCAATAGAGCTGGATGGCGCGGCCGGCGTCGTCGTTGGCCGGGACCGGAAAGCTTATGCCATCCGGGTCGCAGTTCGTGTCGAGAATCGCAATCACCGGGATCTTGAGGCGGTTGGCTTCCTTGATCGCCAGCGCCTCCTTGTTGGTGTCGATCACAAACACCAGGTCCGGAACGCCGCCCATGTCCTTGATGCCGCCGAGCGCCGTCTCAAGCTTATCGCGCTCGCGCGACATCATCAGGCGCTCCTTCTTGGTAAGGCCCTTGGCGCCTTCCGCGAGCATCTCGTCGAGCTTGCGCAGCCGGGAGATCGAGCCGGAAATCGTCTTCCAGTTGGTCAGCATGCCCCCAAGCCAGCGGGCGTTGACGAAATACTGCGCCGAGCGCCTCGCCGCGGCAGCGATCTCGTCGGACGCCTGACGCTTGGTGCCGACGAACAGCACGCGGCCGCCCTTGGCGACCGTGTCGGACACCGTCTTCAGCGCCTGGTGCAGCAACGGCACGGTCTGGGCGAGGTCAATGATGTGGATCGAGTTGCGCGTCCCGTAGATGAACGGCGCCATCTTCGGATTCCAGCGGTGGGACTGGTGACCGAAATGCGCGCCCGCTTCGAGCAGCTGGCGCATAGTGAAATCAGGCAGAGCCATGGAATTGTCGTCCTTGTCCGGTTGAGCCTCGGCGGATCATGAACGGCGAGGAGACCCTCGCCACCGGAGCGGGACCTTGAGCAGGAGCCGCTGAAATCCGCCTGTGGAATGGGCGCGGATATAGGCGAGGCGAGCGCCAAACGCAAGCGCTTCCACGAGAAACGAATCCCGCCTCCGCCCGCGCCGTGACCCGCCACGAAGCGGCTGTGACGGGCGCCCCAACCCGCATGAGGGCCTGCCCGCGCCGTTGCGTCTTTCGAACTCGCACTTTGCGAGGCGCCTCGTCGTGAAGTCAGACTTTCGCGCGACCGCAAGGCCCCGTCGTCAGTTTGTCATATCCGGCCGTCAAGGGAACTGTGGCAAGTCGAACGCTCGGCCGCCACAATTTCCGATTGCCTCGGCATTTGGAAGCGTGTCGGATGCCGTGCGACGGCCCGTCCGCATGAAATCCTTGGTTTCGTCGTCTCGCGCCAATCGGAAATCGCCTATGCCCTTGCTTTTCAGCCCCTCCTCCGCTCGACGGCGGGTCCTGCCTAACCAGTGGGACCTGATCGCTTTCGCGGCGATCATGGCGATTCTGACGGCGGTCGCCCAGAGCTATCACGGCATTTCGGCGCCTTTGCCTGCGGCGAACGAACCGGTCGTGTCGCTCGACTACTGGAACCTGCCTTACTACGCACTGCGCACCGCTTTGCGCATGTTCGCCGCGCTTTTCTTCTCTCTGGTCTTCACCTTCACTTATGCGACGCTGGCGGCCAAGAGCCGACGGGCGGAGATGGTGCTGATCCCAATCCTCGATATCCTGCAGTCGGTCCCGATCCTGGGCTTCCTGTCCTTCACCGTAACGTTCTTCCTGGGCCTCTTTCCCGGCAACACGCTGGGCGCCGAATTGGCCGCGATCTTCGCGATCTTCACCAGCCAGGCCTGGAACATGGCCTTTTCCCTTTACCAGTCGCTGCGCACGGTGCCGCCCGATCTCGACGAAGTGGCGCGTGGGTTCCGGCTTACCGGCTGGCAGAAGTTCTGGCAGCTCGAGGCGCCCTTCGCCATGCCGGGCCTCATCTGGAATACGATGATGTCGATGTCGGGAGGATGGTTCTTCGTCGTCGCGTCGGAGGCGATCACGGTCGGCGACACGACCATCACGCTGCCCGGGGTCGGCTCCTACATTGCCAAGGCGAACGACGAGGGAAACTGGTGGGCGATCGGCGCGGCGGTTCTGACCATGGCGATCGTCATCCTGCTTTACGATCAGCTGCTGTTCCGGCCGATCGTCGCCTGGGCCGACAAGTTCAAGGTCGAATTGTCGGAGAGCGAGGTCACCGGGAGCTCCTGGATGCTGAACCTGCTCCAGCGCACCTATTGGGTTCGCCTCGCCGCCCGTCCGGTCTTTGAGGCGCTGCGGAGCATAAGCCTTTTGCCGATTCATATCCCGCGCATGCTGCAGGCAAGACGCGGGAAGGTCGAGCAACAGCCGTCGCGAATCGTCGACGCCCTCTGGATCCTCATCGTTGTGGCCGTCGCCGCATGGGCGATTTGGCTCACGGTGCAGTACATCGCCACGGAGGTCGGCTGGGATGAGGTGATTCACGTCTTCGTCCTTACGTTCTACACGCTCATTCGCGTCCTTGTGCTGATTTTCCTGGCGTCGATCATCTGGGTGCCGATCAGCGTCTGGATCGGCCTCCGGCCACGCTGGGCGGAGGCCGTCCAGCCGATCGCCCAGTTCCTGGCCGCCTTCCCGGTCAACCTGCTGTTCGGCGCGACGGTCAGCATCATTCTCGCTTTCAATCTCAACACCAACATCTGGCTGAGCTTCCTCATCATCTTCGGCACACAATGGTACATTGTGTTCAACGTGATCGGCGGTGCGGCGGCCTTTCCCAACGATCTGCGCGAGGCGGCGACGAACTTCCGCGTCCATGGCTGGCAATGGTGGAAGCAGGTGATGCTTCCAGGCATCGCACCTTACTATTTGACCGGCGCAATTACGGCCTCGGGCGGCTCGTGGAACGCCTCGATCGTCGCCGAATACGTCAAATGGAAGGATCACACTGTCGAGGCTCAAGGCGTCGGGGCCTATATCGCGGAAGCGACGGAAAAAGGCGACTTCCCGAAAATCGTGCTCGGCGTGGCGATGATGTCAATTTTCGTAACGCTGCTGAATCGCTTGTTCTGGCGCCAGCTCTACGCCTACTCTGAGCGGCGGCTGCGTCTCTGACCGAACGATCTTGCCTGAAAGGATTTCCCGATGTTGGACACCTCAGTCGCGACGCTCCTGACCGTCGATAAAGTGAGCCAATCCTTCACCACCGGCTCGGGTGAGACCCGGAAGCTGGTGCTCGACCAAGTCTCCATGAGCCTGAAGACCGGCGAGATCGTTGCGCTGCTCGGCCGGTCGGGCTGCGGCAAGTCTACGCTCCTACGCATCATATCGGGGCTGATCACTCCGTCTGACGGCTCGGTGACGATTTCCGGCGAGCCGGTGACCGGTCCGGCCAAAGACGTGGCGATGGTGTTCCAGAGCTTCGCGCTCTTCCCCTGGCTCGATGTGCTTGACAACGTCGAGATCGGCCCGCGGGCCATCGGGGTGCCGCTTGAGGAGACGCGCCAGCGGGCGCTGAAGGCGATCGACACCATCGGCCTCGACGGCTTCGAGTCCGCCTATCCGAAGGAGCTTTCGGGCGGCATGCGGCAGCGCGTGGGCTTCGCCAGGGCCCTCGTCATGCAGCCCAAGATCCTGCTGATGGACGAGCCCTTCTCCGCCCTCGACGTGCTGACCGCCGAGACGCTGCGCACCGACCTGCTCGACCTCTGGCAGGAGGGACGCATGCCGATCAAGTCGATTTTGATGGTGACGCACAACATCGAGGAAGCGGTGCTGATGAGCGACCGCATTCTTGTGCTGTCGTCCAATCCCGGCCGCATCGCGTCCGAAATCCCGGTCACGATCGCGCAGCCGCGCGACCGGCTCGATCCGCCGTTCCGGGCCCTGGTCGACCAGATCTACGCGCTGATGACCCAGCGCGCCGAGACAACCCGGGTGGCGCAGCCGGCGGCGGCGGGCCTCGCCCTCCCCCTGCCCGACATCTCGACCAACTCGCTGGCCGGCATGCTCGAAGAGATCGCCGCTCCGCCCTACAACGGCAAGGCGGACCTGCCGCATCTGGCGGATTCGCTCGGCTTCGAGATCGACGACCTCTTCCCCCTCGGCGAAACGCTGCAGATCCTCAAGCTCGTGGACTTCGAAGAGGCGGACATCAAGCTCACCCCGCTCGGCCAGCGTTTCGTCGACATGGATGTCGACCAGCGCAAGAAGGTGCTCGGCGAGCAGGCGCTCGCGAATATCCCGCTGGCTTCGCACATCAAGCGCGTGCTCGACGAGCGTCCGTCGCATCGCGCGCCAGCCAGCCGATTCCGCGAGGAACTCGAGGACTACATGTCCGAGGACTATGCCGACCGGACGCTGCGCACGGTCATCAACCTCGGCCGTTACGGCGAGCTGTTCGCCTATGACGAGGCCGCGCAGACCTTTAGCTACGAGAACCCGGAATAGCCGACGACGCGCGCCCCTTCTTTGGTTTGACTTGTTCGGCCGGATGCGCTGCGATAACCCTATTGCAGCGCACAGCAACGGTTGAGCCGACAGGAGACGCGTGATGACTCAGAGCACCGCCACCATAGAGGTCGGCGAAAAATTCGTCGAAATGCCGGTCAAAGTGGGCACGATCGGGCCGTCGGTCATCGATATCGGCAAGCTCTATGCGCAGACCGGCATGTTCACATACGATCCCGGCTTTACCTCGACGGCGAGCACGGAATCGAAGATCACCTACATCGACGGCGACGCCGGGATCCTGCTCTATCGCGGCTACCCAATCGACGATCTCGCCGAGCACGGCGATTTTCTCGAAACCTGTTACCTTCTGCTCTATGGCGAGCTCCCGAACGCCTCGCAGAAGGCCGAATTCGACTACCGCGTGACGCGCCACACCATGGTGCACGAGCAGATGACGCGGTTCTTCAACGGATTCCGTCGCGACGCTCACCCGATGTCGATCATGGTGGCCTGCGTCGGCGCACTCGCAGCCTTTTATCATGACTCGATCGACATCAACGATCCGTTGCAGCGGCAGATCGCCTCGATCCGCATGATCGCCAAAATGCCGACGCTGGCCTCGATGGCCTACAAATATTCCATCGGACAGCCGTTCATCTATCCTAAGAACGACCTCGATTATTGCTCGAACTTCCTGCGCATGAGTTACGGGGTGCCGGCCGAGGAATACAGGGTCAACCCGGTTCTGGCGCGCGCGCTCGACCGCATCTTCATCCTGCACGCCGACCACGAGCAGAACGCCTCGACCTCGACGGTTCGCCTCGCCGGGTCCTCGGGCGCCAATCCGTTCGGCTGCATCGCGGCCGGCATCGCCTGCCTTTGGGGCCCGGCGCACGGCGGCGCCAACGAGGCCGCGCTCAAGATGCTCGGCGAGATCGGCAGGGTGGAGCACATTCCGAAATTCGTCGCCCGCGCGAAGGACAAGAACGACCCGTTCCGGCTGATGGGCTTCGGCCACCGGGTCTACAAGAACTACGACCCTCGCGCCAAG
>Ga0074046_10002937_pt1 | contig 14483 bp, 17 predicted proteins | sample BogForMeECP23OM3_FD_94441 | JGI IMG/M metagenome (GOLD analysis project Ga0074046, IMG submission 94441) | Bog forest soil microbial communities from Calvert Island, British Columbia, Canada - Bog Forest MetaG ECP23OM3 | ecosystem: Environmental > Terrestrial > Soil > Wetlands ...
ACGCGAGCGACGTCGCCCGCACTCGACCGGACTAGGATGCTGTTCGGCCGCTTGTCCTCGGCCAGCGGGATGGCGGTGCCCGTCAGTACCATCAGTCGCAGAATCGCCTGATATTCTTCGGGCGAACCGTCGCACCAATGCACTCGATCCGGCTTGCAGAGCTGGGCAACTTCTTCCACCCAAGCGTTCAGCCGCTTATGCGTTTTCTTTTCGGTCATAGTTTCCATATCGGATATTAGGCTGGACATAATAAAACATCTCCTCTGATGGCAATCTCTTGCCATGAGTCGCATCCGCAGGCAGAAATGCAAGGCTGCGTCAAGACCGTCTGCTCGTGCCGCCAGCGACAGGGCTTTTATTGTCCAACATTTGGCTCTTTTCGGCTAGCAGCCGCTGGCGGAGGTCGTGGGTTGTTTCGAGTTTCCGGTAGAAGTTTGCCAGAGCTATGGTCAATCACGACGTGGTGATCGTCACTTTCGAACGTGATACAGATCACACGCTACCGCGCGTGGTGTAACCCAATATCCCAGCGGAAGTACCCTTAAGCATTGAATTCTTCGCGGTCTGCTAGCGGATTGCAGCATCCGCGGGCTCAACTTCCGCCACCACGCCTTCCAGGTGCTTGAGAGTCTCGTCAATGGTAAGTGAATACATTTCGCGACCCAAGCCTTCACCCGTTTCCAGTGCCGTTTTCAGAAAATGGCCGGCGATCTCCTTTGCCAGGGAGTCGGTGATCAGCTTCGCCGTGCGCTTCTTGTATTCGACCCACGCCGGGTGCGGCAGGGCGACCCAAACCGGACGCCCGTCGACCAGAAACTTGATATCCACTGCATCGGCATGGCGAGTGGCAATGGCCACGACCAGCGCCTGGTATAGACAGTGCACTTTTTTCTTGTTCCAGCGGTCGGTGGCTGTGAAGTCAGTGAACATAAGAAATTTGAACCAATAGCATTCCGTAAATATATCGCCAGGAGGGGCTTAGCGGCAAACAGCGGCCACGCCGGCAGCCGGGCGCCGGCGACCGGGAACCTGAAGCATAATATTTCGCGCAGACTCTACCCCGCCTCGTCGATTGCGTCCGGCGCGCCAGACGATTAAGATTCCTCCACTCCCATGTCCGAAGTAATTTCAAGCGAGCCCACGACTTCGCATCCCGTTTCGACTACTGCCCCGGAACCTTCCGTCGAGGTATTCGCGGTTTACGGCGTCGAGCCCGAGATCCAGGCCTACGCCATGGCTAAGTACTCGCGCTCATCGCTCTCGATGAAAGATTCGCTGAAGGAAATCACGCTGCAGAAGGCCGAAAAGTTTCTCAACACTTTCTACTTTCAGTACGGACACCGCTCCATCGCCGATCTTGCCCACATTGCACTCGCCATCGAGCGCCTCTCCATTCTCGCCGCCATCGTGGTTGCCGACGAGCAGCGTTGGGATGGCCAGGAGCGCTCAACGCGCTACCAGGACTTCAGAAAGAGCGGTTATTACACGCCAAGTTTTCAGAACCAGGCGGGAGTCTCGTCCACTCTCTATCGCGAGACTATCGAGTGCTTATTCACATCCTACGAAAAAGTTTCGCAGCGGACATTCGAATATCTCGCCAGCATCACGCCGCGTCCCGCCGAAATGAAGCCGGACGCCTACGAGCGCACCCTGCGTGCCCGCGCCTTCGACATCTCGCGCTATCTCTTGCCTCTCGCTACCAACACTTCACTTGGGGAGATCGTCAACGCCCGCACGCTGGAAAATCAGGTTGCGCATCTGCTCTCGCAACCGCATAAAGAAATCCGCGATCTGGGAGCGCTGCTGAAACAAGCCGCCATGTCTCCGGCCTATAACGCCAATGAAGAATCATTGCGCGCCCTCGTCGCCGAGATCCGCACCGTGTCGCCCGAAATTGCCGATCGCGCCGAACGTGAGCTCTTACGCGAAGTGCGGGTCGCGCCCACGCTGGTCAAATATGCCGATCCGAATCTCTACGAAATCGAAACGCGCCGCGAACTGCAGCAGGCCGCCGCCGAACTGATGCAAGGCGCCGCCATCGAACCCGCGCCGTTAGTCGATTTGTTAGATACCGATTTGCTCGAGATCGAGCTCCCGACCACGCTGCTCTATGGACACTGTCATTATTCCTACCGGCAACTTCGCCAGACGATCGGAGCTTCTGGCGATGCACGCCGCCGCGAAATCATCGACTGCGGCCTGCGTCATCGCGGCAAGCACGATGAACTGCCGCGTGCATTTTCCGTGGGGCAACAGTTCCGCTTCGACATTCTCATGGACATCGGCGGCTTCCGTGACATGCATCGGCACCGCCGCTGCATCCAGATCATGCAGAGTTTCACGACCGCCCACGGCTTCGACACGCCGCCCGAAGTCGAAGCCGCCGGAGTCCGCTCGGACTACGAATCCGCGATGAAACGCGCCGAATTTGCAGTGCAGAAACTCTCCGCGACCGGCAGTGAAGAAGCCGAAGCGCGGCAGAACGCGCAGTATGCGATCCCCCTAGCCTTCCGCAAGCGCACGCTGTTCAAGATGGACTTCGCCGAAGCCGTGTACATCTCCGAATTGCGCACTACGCCCGCCGGACACACGTCCTATCGCAACGTGGCCTATGCCATGTACGAGGCCGTCGCCGCAAAATATCCGGCCCTGGCAAAATATTTTCGGGTGCATGATGTCCGCGAGCCAGTAGATTTGTTAAAGCGCTGAGTATGTGTGGCGCCGACGTGTAAATTGACGCCGATGAAACTCCGCCTCTAAAATCACCTCACACATGCCGAACTACGAATACCTGTGCAAGAACTGCGGACACCGCTTTGAACAAATCCGTAAATTCTCCGATAAGCAGCTGCGAAAGTGCCCCGAATGCGGAGGCGTGATCGAACAAGTGATCTCGGCCCCAGCCGTGCGGTTCAAAGGCTCGGGTTGGTACGTGACCGACTATCCGAAGAAAGGGGCTGATTCCGCGCCGTCGTCCTCTTCTTCCGAAGGCGACAGCAGCGCAAAAGAAACGAAAAGCGCCAAAGAGACCAACGAAACCAAAGACACGAAGAAAGACGATAAACCCAAGTCCGATACCTCGCAAAAAAAACACAAGAAGGACTAGCCACTCCTGGTCTTAATTCCATTCCGTTCGATTACTGAGGGCGGCTCCTGGGCTCGGGCATGCCGACAACAAGGGTTCGCCGGCGTGGCAGTTCGTCGTCGGGAATTTTCGCCAGGAATTGCATCTTGTGCCCCAGCCGCTCGCATTCCTGACACGCCGCGTCGTTGAGAAAGTACACAATGTCTCCCCCAAATCGATCTTTGGTCCGGCGGCGCTCATCGAGGTCGAAGGGGCTCACCGAATAGACTTTGATTTCGGCATGTTCGCGCAGGACCGCGCTCAGTTGGCGTTGGAAGCCAAGCGCTCCTCGCCGCCCTTGCGCCATGGTGAAAGAAACAACGCGATAAGGCATGGCTGCAGGGAAGAATAGCAGCTTTGGCAGCGCGCAGGGCCTTGCACGGCCCGTTTGCGCGGTGTCGGCTCGTTGGAGCGAATCTGAAATGTGGTCACTTCAGGCAACTACCGAGCTGCCCTCGTCGGGACGGCGAGGCCGCCCGTCCCCACAAGAGCTTCACCCTGAATCTTTCCCGCCCCTTCGTACATCTAAAAGAATTGAGATTAGTCGTTACAACGACTAAATAGGAGCATCCACCATGATGACCATCCGACGTAGTAAAGAGCGCGGCGGTGGCGACTACGGCTGGTTAAAGACCCGCCATACTTTCAGTTTCAACGATTACAACGATCCCAAGTGGATGGGGTTCCGTTCGCTGCGCGTGATCAACGAAGATTGGGTCGCGCCTGGCGGTGGTTTCCCGACCCATCCCCATCGCGACATGGAGATCATCACCTATGTGTTGTCGGGCAAGCTCGAGCACAAAGACAGCCTTGGCACCGGCTCAGTGATTCTCCCAGGCGACGGGCAGCGCATGACCGCCGGCCGTGGCATCCGCCACAGCGAGGCGAATCCGTCCGCGACCGAACCCGTCCACCTGCTCCAGATCTGGATTTTCCCCGACAAGCAGGGGCACGAACCCGGCTACGAACAGAAAAGTTTCTCCGAGGTCGAGAAGCGCCGCAAGCTTCGCCTGATTGCGTCGAACGACGGTGCCGAAGGTTCGGTGAAGATCAATCAGGACGCGAAGCTTTTCGTTACCTTGCTTGCACCCGGAGAAGTGGTCACGCATTCGCTCGGTGCCAAACGTTATGCGTGGCTCCAGGTCGCGAAGGGGGAAGTCGAACTGAACGACCAGAAGCTGCACCAGGGAGACGGTGTGGCGATAAGCGAAGAGGAAAAGTTGACGATCAAAGCAACGGAAGAAGCTGAAGTTCTGCTGTTCGATCTGGCGTGAGGAAGAAGGTTTCAAGGTTTCAGAGTTTCAAGGCTTCCAGGAGTTTGGAATCCTTGCTGCAGGCGGGATCTGCGCCTCCCCCGGCACTTTGAAACTTTGAAACCTAGCATCTGATCCCTGCCGCCGCCATCATTCGTCCGGTTACGCCCTTTTCCGCGCGGTAGCTGAACAGCAGTTCCGTGTGGCACGCCGTGCACGGCGCCGACGCATCGATATTCTTGGCCAGCACGCCCGCGTCCAGCAGTTGCCGGCGGTTCGCCTCCACCAGATCGAGAAAAAGCTTGGCCGGCAATTCGCCGTGTCCCGGGGCGCGCGCTGTCAGGAAGAGCAGCGGATATTTTTCCCGCACCGGGTCCGACTCCTTCACCTCGCGGAACAAGGTGCCGGCGTATGCAAACTGAGCTTCAAACCTCGTGCGCACTTCCTCGCCCACTTCATAGCAGCACGCCCGCACGCCGGGGCCAATCGCCGCCACCAGGTTGTGCGGATCGCTCTTGAAGTGTTTGCGCATCTCGCCGACACCCTTCTCGACGATGCGCTTGACCGTGCCGCGCCAACCGGCGTGAAAAACGCCGACGGCGCGCCGTTTCCGATCCGCCAGAATGATGGGAAGGCAATCGGCAGCCTGCACGGCTAAGATCAGGCCTGGTGTATCGGTGACCAGCCCGTCCCCGGCCAGAGGCTGTTCTGGAACCTGGTCAACTCGTATTTCGGTGACTCGATAAATCAAATCCGAATGAATCTGCCGCAGCGTAATCAACGGCCAGCCTCGGCGTCCATTTGCGACGCCGAATTTCTTGAGGAAAAGCTCTTGGTTGCGCTCGACGGCCGCGCGTGAGTCATGTTGCGTGAACCCAAGATTCAGCGCATTGCCGCCGTAGACGCGCGACACTCCGCCGAGCCGCGTGGAGAAGCCATGCACCAGCCAGACCAGTTTGCCTAGTTTCTCCGAACGCAAAAGTTGTAGCTTGTTCTCTGCGAAGCGATTGGTCACCACAGTTCGCTAATTCCCAGCGTCATTTAGTCATTGACTCATCTAGTCATGGGGTCGTTGAAGATAGGCTCGTTTGTTTCAATGATACAATGCCGCATTGATTCAATGACTCAATGTCCCGATGACTTACTTCTGTTTCACCATTTCCGCGTCAATCTGAATCTTGACCTTATCTCCCACCGCCGCTTCGCCGGTCCCGAGAAGCTTGTTATAGAGCAGATTGAAATCCTTACGGTTGATGGCCGTCGTCGCCGAAATTCCACGGCGCAAATTGCCCCACGGATCGTTGATTTCAGGGGTCGGTCCATCAACGTCGAGCGTGACTTCGCGCGTAGTTCCGTGGATGGTCAAATCGCCAATCACCTGCAGCTTTCCGCCGCTGCTCACGATCCGTTTTGATTTGAATTCGATGGTCGGATACTTTTCAACGTCAAAGAAATTGGGGCTCCGAAGATCTTGGTCGCGCTTTTCCACCCGCGTATCGACCGAGTTGACGTCGATGCTGGCCGATACCTGCGACTGTGTAATGTCTTTGTCGTTCAAAACGACGCTTCCCGTCACCTTCGTGAAATTCCCGGTAACATTCGAGATCCCCAGGTGACGAACGGTAAACTGCGCGGTCGAGTGAGCAGGGTCAATGTTCCAGTTTGAGGTCTGCGCGAACGCCGAAAGACTCGCGAAAAGAGTAATCGCAAAAACTATACCAATCTGTTGGCCTGTTTTTAGCATCACGATTCAATGTCCTTTGCGTGAGTTTTCTGGAAGCAGCAAACATTCTATGCCGGGGAACAAAGTTCCCAGCGGTTCCAGAATCAGAACAACCTTTCGGATGTGACGGGAATCGACGAAGATGCAAAAAAACAAACGGGACGCCGAAGTCGGCGGCCAACTGCCGCATCGAATCCTGCCAGCAAACTCCCGCGAACTCGGCGGCGACGCCAGTTTCTAGTGCTCGACGTCGAAATAGATCTTGGTAGTGGCGCGGTATTGCAAAACCTTTTTTCCGTCCAGTTGCATGTCGAGCGAATCCACGTGCGCCCACTTCATGCCCCGAACGGTTTTCGCCGCTTCCTTCACGGCAGCCTCTGCCGCCTTGGCAAAACTTTCCTTGGAAGTCCCGATTACCTCGATGATTTTCTGAGTCATTCCACTCTCCTCGCTACCCCTCGGAATTGTACCCCGATTGGCAGCGTGCGGCCAGGTTAGCGCCCACGTCAGGTGCGAAACGGCACGGCACTAGAGAGGCTTCCGCTATGACTGAAAGGCCACGCAAGGGTTTCGCGTGGCCCCTGATGTCTTTCGTGCCCTTCGAGGTTATCACCTGCCGCCGGTCATGCCGGTGGCTGCCTGTTCGGCTTCATGCTCCTGCCCAACTGGGGTGATCTTCACCGTGGCCATGATCTTCTCCAGTTTGGCGAACACTTGGTCGCGGTTGATGTGTTCAATACCGCCTTCGGTGGCAAATCCTTCCGTGCCCAAGCCTAAGACGTATTCGTAACACGCGCCATTTTCATAGCTATGGTAATACCGCGTTTCGGCCTGCTTCACGTCGCTGACGGAGAAGTTGGAAGTCATCTCCATGTCGTCCGAACCGATTTTGACTTTCTCGGCGTCGATTGACTCGCCATCAGCGTCGCGCGTGTCAACGAAAGCGAAGTGCTCGCATTCCTGCTCGGAGATGCCGCGATTTACGCTTACGTTGAAGAATGCAGATTCAAAGTCGGTGCCGGGATACGAATCGGCTGGCAGTGCAACGGTTGCGACCGCGACTCCGCCGGGCTGGACGAAGTTCATTGGTACATCACCGACGGCGGTAAGCCAGGGCTGCGCTTTGTCGCCCGACGTCAGCAGCGCTTTCCGCGGATAGACGAACGACACACCCGAGTTCGCGTCGCTATAAGTGACATTCGCGGGACGCTTCTTTGGCGTTTTCCTGGCAGGTACGCTCGCGACCGTTGCCGGGATGGTTGCAGGTGTTGCCGCGGCTGCGGGCGTTGCCGACGTTGCCGCCGGGCTGGAGGTGCCGACCAAGGCCGGTTTTGAAGATTGCTTTGAGCACGCACTCACTGCGAGCAACAGCCCAAGAATCGCGAAACCTGCGATCATGGCTAGTTTTTGCTGGCGCGACCAAGATGAAAGCGTCGTCCCAGAGATAGTGTTAGTTGCCTGGTTCTCAAACTCTCGGTTCAGGCACTCTCGGCTAGTGGATTTCTGGTTAGTGGATTTCCAAGCAGTTGTCATTTTGGCGCCTCCTCTGCGGCTGGCGCAGTCAGAAGGGATGTGGCAGGAGAGTGGCCAACTGGTGAACATTGATAGAACGCGACTTATAAGCGATCCAAGCGCGGGCCGTATGCGCTGCCATACACAGCGTGTGGCGGGAGCCACACCGCCCGTGGGCCACGGTCCTTGCCGCTAGAATGCTTCTGTGAATCCAGTCTCGCCCAGTCTTTCTTCGATTTCTGACGGACGCTATCGCGGTCGCCTCGCGCCTTCGCCAACAGGGCTGTTGCACATAGGTCATGCGCGGACTTTCTGGATCGCAGCGCAACGGGCGCTCGAGCATCAAGGAACTTTGATCTTGCGCAATGAGGACCTGGATCCGCAGCGGTCGCGTGCGGAATTTGTTCACGCCATGATGGAAGATTTGCGCTGGCTCGGAATTCGTTGGAGCGAGGGGCCGGATTGTGGCGGGCCCTTTGGCGATTACTCGCAAAGTGAACGCCGGACGCACTATCTCGAGGCTTGGCGGCGGCTGCGGCAGGGCGGGTTTCTGTATCCGTGCATTTGTTCTCGCAAGGAACTGGCGCTGGCGGCGAGCGCCCCGAATGATGCCGATGATGAGCCGATCTATCCGGGGACTTGTCGCGAACGCAAGGATGTGGGCGAGTTCACGGATCCAGCGGGGGTGAACTGGCGCTTTCGCGTTCCCGAAGGCGAGCCGGTTGAGTTTTCGGATGTGAATCTGGGGCGGCAGCGCTACGTTGCGGGCAATAATTTCGACTTCGGCGATTTTCTCGTCTGGCGGCGCGACGATGTTCCTGCTTACCAACTCGCGGTCGTGGTTGACGACGCGGTGATGCGGATCACGGAAGTCGTACGGGGCGCGGATTTGCTTAAGTCAACGGCGCGGCAACTGTTGCTGATGCGCGCGCTGGGGCATGCCGCTCCCGATTATTTTCATTGCGAACTGGTGCGCGACTCGGCTGGCGTGCGGCTGGCGAAACGGCACGATGCGCTGAGCATCCGCCATTTGCGCGAGAGCGGCGTGACGGCGGAGAAGGTTCTGGAGATAGCCGGTTTGCCATGATGGTGTGGCACCTTCGTTTCGTCCACGGGTTATCTGGGTAGGTCTGGGTAGCAAAAGATCGCAGCAAACGGAGCTACCACTCCATCGACGCTCCCACATAGGGCGGAGCCGGTACTGTATCTCGCATGCGTGCAAGCCGCCAGCCGCGCTGACCAAGACCCGTTTACCCTCGAACTCCGGTATTCTGGCGCTTTTCGGCTTCCGAACCCCAATTTTATGCCGATTTTCAATGAGTACCTTTCTGGAAACCGCATAAAATCTGCTTAAAATGCTACTTTTCCACAGCGGATTGCGTTACTATGCGCTGGATACAAGCAAATTTGTAAGTTCCCGAAGGAGGAATTCATGGCTTCTGGTATGACCAAGACTCAACTGACTCGGCATCTGGCCGAGAAGCTCGAACTCAACAACAAGACTGCCGCGGCTTTTCTGGAGCATCTGGCCGACACGGCGATTAAAGAGACGAAGAAGAACGGTGTGTTCGTTGTGCCCGGCCTCGGTCGCCTCGTGAAGGCGCATCGCAAAGCCCGCATGGGACGCAATCCGCAGACCGGCGAACCGATTCAGATCAAGGCGAAGACGGTCGTAAAATTCCGCGTGGCGAAGGCCGCGAAGGACGCGATCGCGCCGAAGAAATAGTGTATGTGGCGCGGGCGCCCTCGCCCGCGAAAAGTTGAAAGCGACAAAAAGGTCGGCCTTTTCGTGCCGGCCTTTTTTTTCGCTGACGGTTACGTCACTAGCTCCACCAATTCCGCCCGCACTCTTCCGTCTGCGATCATCAGCCTCCCCACGCTCACCGGCCATTGGAATCGGCGTGGGCCGGCGCTGCCTGGATTGAAGTACAGGACACCGTTCTTCTCCTCTATTTTCGGCTGGTGGCTGTGGCCGTATATAACCACACGGAATCCGGCGGCGTCCGGCTTCAAGTCGAGTTGGCCGAGATTATGCAGAATATAAATGAACACTCCCGCGACTTCGACAGCTTCGGTTTCAGCCAGAGCCTGGGCCCATGGCTCGGTGTCAACGTTGCCCCGGATCGCGGTCACGGGCGCGATTTGCGCCAGCCCTTCGAGGATCTCGGGAGCGCCGACGTCTCCCGCGTGGAGAATGCGCTCAGATCCGCGCAGGGCTATGACGGCCTCGGGACGCAGCAGACCGTGAGTGTCGGAGATTACGCCGAGAATCACTGTTTTCTTAGTCATCACGAAACATGTAGTGACGGCCGCCCTCGGCCGTCCCCCGGCGCAGAACTTTGCAAGCAATGCGTACGAGACAGGTCTATCAAGTTGCACCTGAATACATCACAAATCTGGTGTCGAACGCTCACAGACTTCGCAAACAGGTCTAAGGCTATACTGCCCAAAGAATGACCGAACGAAGAATGCCGGAACCAGTTCCAAGTTTGGTGGATGCGCTGCGGCGCTATTGGGGATACCACGAGTTTCGCCCCAAACAGGAGAATGTTATCCGCAGTCTGCTGGCGGCGCACGATACTTGTGTCGTGATGCCGACGGGAGGCGGGAAGTCGCTGTGTTACCAGCTTCCGGCAGTGATTTCGGGCAAGACGGCGGTGGTGGTTTCTCCGCTGATCGCGCTGATGCAGGACCAAGCCGCGCAACTGGCGCAGATGGGCATTCTTGCGGCGGTAATCAATAGTATGCAGAGTTCATTACAGCGGCGCCAGGTGATGGAGAAAGCGGCGCGCGGAGAATACCGGCTGCTTTATCTTTCGCCGGAGCGCCTGGCCGCTGCAAATACTTTCGAATGGCTAGGCAAAGTGCCGGTCGGTTTTTTTGCGGTGGATGAGGCCCATTGCATTTCCGAGTGGGGGCACGAATTTCGGACGGACTACCGCCAGCTGAGCCGGCTGCGCACCAGCTTTCCGAAGCTTCCGATTGCGGCCTTCACAGCGAGCGCGACGCGGCAGGTGCGGCACGACATTCTCAAGCAGCTGCAAATGCGCAAGCCAGATTGTTACATCGCCAGTTTCCATCGCAGTAATTTGAGATACGTAGTGCACGAGTGTGAAGCGCGAACCCAGATGGAATTGCTCGTCCGCGCTTTGCGGCACTACGACCGGGAGAGCGTGATCGTGTATTCGCCCACGATTCGCCGCGTGGAAGAAACGGTCGAATATCTGGAAGAGAGCGGGATCGCGGCGATTCCTTATCACGCAAAGATGGAATCGTCGACGCGGCGGCAGAATCAGGAACGATGGATGTCGGACGAAGTGCGGGTGTTGGTGGGGACGATCGCGTTTGGCCTCGGCATCAACAAGCCCGCGGTAAGGGCGGTGATTCACCTGTCTCTGCCGAAGTCGATTGAGCAGTATTATCAGGAGGCCGGCCGCGCAGGGCGGGACGGTCGTCCCGCGGATTGTGCACTTCTCTGGCAGAAACAGGATCACGTTCTACTCGATTATTTCATCCGGCAGATTTCGGATGATGCGGAGCGGGAACGGTCATCCGAGCGGAAACGAGTGATCAGCCGGTTCGCGGATTCTTCCGGCTGCCGCCAACGTCAGATTTGCCTGCACTTCGGCGAAACTCCGCATTGGAAGAGCTGCGGGAATTGCGACAATTGCGGTGCGAAACCGGAATGGCTGGGCAAGGAAAAAGTTAGTATTGACTTGTCGGAGATCGCACCGCGGGAGATGTCTTTTCCGCCCCCTCCATCCGCTTTTGCATCGCTGCCGCGATCTGAAAAACGGCGGCCGCGCGAGGTGCCACCGTTGGAAGTTGATCCGGTGCTGGCAGAGTATCTGCGCGAATGGCGGCGAAATATGGCGCGGGAGAACAAGGTGCCCGCGTACATTATTCTGCACGACAGCACCCTGGAGGAGTTGTGCCGCCGCCGTCCGGCGAATCTTGCAGAGTTGAAGCAGGTTCCGGGAATTGGCGAGAAAAAGGCAGATGTGTACGGCGCGGAAATTCTTCAGGCGTTGCGGAACTTTGGCGATGGAGCGCGTGCCGCGCCGGCGGTGGCCAGGGAGCCGGCTCCAGCGGAACAGACGCTTCGCCTTTTGAACGAGGGGCGCAGCTTCGAAGAGATTGCTCGTATTCGCGCCCGGCTGGTCTCGACGATCGTGTGTACAGTGGCGAACCTGATCGAGACTGGCCAGGTGAAATTGGATCCGAAGTGGATTTCTCCCGACGCGCAGCCGCTGATCGAGGCGGCTTGCCTGAAGCAGGGGGTCGAGAGGCTGAAAGACATTAAAGACGCAGTGCCGCCGTATGTCAGCTTCGAGGACATACGCCTCGTGGTAGCGCATCTGCGCGCGGAGAACCGACTCCGGGCGAAAACGGCATAGGGTTTGCATCTGCCTCTCTACACACCCTTGGCCGCCGGATCCCAGATCAGTTTGTGAATCTGCAGGCTGAGCCGCACGGGAATGTTGTCGGCGACGATCCATTGCGCGAGTTCTTGCGGATCGAGCAGGCAGTGCGACGTGTCGCGCGCGCCGGAGGCGGTCTTTTCAAACGCGGGCGAAAACAAAATAGCGTGAACGCGCTCGACCAGTCCGTGATGGAGGACGAAGTCGCGGGCGAATTCGTAGTCCGTGCGGTCGGTGAGGACAAACTTAAGTTCGTCGTGCGGTTTGAGCGCTTCCAGATTATCGAGAGCGAAGGTGTTTGGCTCGCCCGAATGCGGACACTTCACATCGACAATCTTGATGACTCGTTTCGGGACCCGCGCCAGTGGGCGTTCGCCGCTGGTTTCGAGCAACACCTGATAGTCGGCGTCCAGAAGTTGCTCCATCAGGGGGATGATTTCGCGTTCCTGCAACATGGGCTCACCGCCGGTAATCTCGACGAGACCGCCGGTCGGACTTAGGCGGGCGACCTCGCTGAGCACTTCCTGCAGCGCCATCTTCTCTCCACCGTAGAAACTGAACTCGCTGTCGCACCAGGAGCACCGCAAGTTGCATCCCGTGAGACGCACGAAAACACAGGGCAGACCAGCGTAGGTGGATTCGCCCTGGAGCGATTTGTAGATCTCGGTTATTTGGAGCATTGGATCATTGACGCATTTAGTCATTGAATCATTGAAATTCAAAGGCGGGAGCCTTCAATGACTCAATGATTCAATCACTCAATGACTCAATAATTTCACTCGCTGTAGCGCGCTGTGGTCGTATCGGTCTCAAAAACGGTGACGTCTTTCACTCTCACCCTGCCGTTAGTTACGCTACGTAAGCGAACGTTGGTTTCATCGTAAAAATATTTCGCGAGGTTTTCCGCGGAGGGGTTGAGCACCGTAAAGGGCTCTATGTCATTGATCATCTGGTGGTCGAGACGGTCGATGGCATGCTTCATAACATCTTTCAGGTCTTTGAAATCGAGCAGCAGGCCGGCCTTGTCGAGTTCGGCGCCAGCGAGGGTCACACGAATCTTGTAATTGTGCCCGTGCGGCTTCTCGCACTTGCCCTTGTAGTTGCGCAGATAATGTCCTGCGGCGAATGTGTCTTCGACAGTGACTTCGTACATGAAATCCAGCTAGCCTCGGCTGGTTTCATTGTACATTTTGAAGCCTTGAGAGACATGTCATTCAAATGCCGGTCGTTCAATCGTCAGTCATTCAAACGTCGGTCGCCCCCTGTTCGCACGCCTGAATTGTCCCAGGCGGCAAGGGCTCGGGTGCGGATGACGAGGTCGTGGAACTGGCGTCGGCGGTCGAAGCTTCCGTTGACATATCCGTTGACATATTTGTTGACGAGGGTGCGCCGGGTTCCGGGCTGCTATTCGGATTTTGATTTTTCTTTTCTCTCTTGTGCTTACGTTGAACTTTCTCTCCATTCATGTGAGCCATGTTGGTAGAGGCGACCTGCATGGCATAGAGAAGGACTGAAGCTTCTTTCGGCTCGATTCGGCGATGAAGCATCATTTCGCAAACGTCGGAGATAGCCGACTGGATGGAGACGGCATCTTCGAAGACGGGCAGGTAGGTGTGACCGGAAGGGCCGTTGTCGATGTTGATCTTCGGCGTGCCCATTACCTTGTGATAGTGGCAAACCTTTTCACCGCGGAGAGCCCGAGACCGGCAGGGATCGCCGTCCTCCTTACGCTGGGTGCAGATTTCGTCCGAATATTTGTCGAGATAAGAAGACATGATGATTGCTCCTAAGGCGATGATTCGCAGATAGATGATTGCTTCCGGCGGGTAAGAATTTGCAAATTTGTGGGGGTACCCCCCCTACCAAAATGAGTTAAGTTGATGATAGTAAAGCAGATATTAGTAAAGTATTCAAAATATTGGACTTAGCCGTGGATTTTACGGCTTGGCGTGCGCTTCAAAATGTCAAAGAGCCGATGGTTTGAGGCCGATGATGCGTTCGTCTCTGGAGACGGGCGCACTTCTCGATGGTGCACTCTCGGGGAAATCTTCGCACCGATTGTGGCGCAGGTCTGTGATGGCGGTACAGAAAAAATGTGATGAAAAAATCGGGGGGTACTCTGTCCATCTCTGAAATGACCCACTCAAGCCGAAAGCGGGCTTGAATGGGCCACCCACCTATGTGGAGTATACTGTGGAATCAACTCCACATATGCAAATCGTTCAAATCGTGCTGGATAAAAAACTGTTACGCGCCGCCGACCAAGCTGCGAAGCGCACTCGGCGAAACCGCTCCGCTCTGGTGCGCGACGCCCTGCGGGAACATCTCCGTCGGCTGGAACTGCGAGCCAGTGAAGAACGCGACCGCCAGGGCTACTCGCGACAGTCGCCAGCCGAGGCGGAGGCGCGGGGTTGGGAAGCGGAGGCCACGTGGCCGGAAGAATAGCGCGA
>Ga0074046_10002938_pt1 | contig 14481 bp, 22 predicted proteins | sample BogForMeECP23OM3_FD_94441 | JGI IMG/M metagenome (GOLD analysis project Ga0074046, IMG submission 94441) | Bog forest soil microbial communities from Calvert Island, British Columbia, Canada - Bog Forest MetaG ECP23OM3 | ecosystem: Environmental > Terrestrial > Soil > Wetlands ...
CCTGGCCGGGTACTGGGCGCAACGCCGCCAGAAGGTCAAACCCCCGCTGGACTCCTACACCGTGCGCCTGCTGTCCAGGCAGGACGGGCGGTGCAGCCTATGCGGGGAAAACCTGCTGACCCCAGACCAGCTCCCCCAGTCCCCCCAGGGCTGGGAACACTGGTTCCTGCGGGTCACTAAGAAGGCGATCACGGCGGACTACCTGGTCCACCACGACACGCCCAGCGCCGCACGCAGCAACCGGACGCACCTCGTACACGACACCTGCCACCGGACGAAACACCCGTCCCGGCTGGCGGGAAACACCGTGCTGCAGCAGACGACCTGAACCGCCCAAGCGGCTTGCTTGGGCCGCGTGCCGCGATGAGTGGCATGCGCGGTCCTGAGGGGGGCCCTTAGCAGCAATGCACCGGGGCTACCCGGCGGTCGGGCCCGTGCGGCGCGGCGCGGGTCAATCCCGGCGGCGCGCAGGATCTGCCAGACCGTGGAGGCCGCGATCGGGTGGCCGAGCCTTGACGAGTTCGCACGCGGCAATGTCCCCAGGTCGGATTGTCCGTCGCGATGCCGATCACGAGCTTCCGGATCGCGGCTGCCGTAGACGGCCGACCGGGATGGCGCCTGCTGGTGTAATCCCACGTGCGGGCGACCAGCCGCCGGTGCCAGGCAAGCAGCGTCGCCGGGGTCACCGTGAACACCGCGCCCCATCGCCGGCGCGGGACCAGTCGCGACGGTGCTGCGAGCCACAGCCGGCCCGGCTGGTAGCGGACCCGGCCGATCTGGCGGCGCAGCACCGCGTTCTCGTGCCGGAGCGCCAGGAGCTCGGCGTCCTTGGATACCAGGTGCCGGGTCAGCACCGTCAGGCAGCCGAGCAGACAACGCACGAGCAGGTAGATGAGCGAAAGGATCACTCAGCGATGATCCCAACACGACAACCCGCCCAGGCCAGATCCAGTAATCGAGCCCCACACCCTGCGCGCCTACCGGCTACCCGGTATGCCGGTACACCCGCCGGCCCCCGCGGCTGATGGCCGGTGGCAGCAATGCCAGACGCCAGCCTTGGCGGGACACTGACACCAAGGGCGCTGGCCTGGCACGGCAGGCGGCGCGGCCGGCCGGCCGGCATGATGTCGGCCAAGCGGAAGGAAACCTATGTTCAAGTCGTTCAAGTCGAGTTCCACGGCACTCATCTGGCAGGGCATCCTGGCTGTCGTCGTGGGGATCATCGCTCTCTCCTGGCCTCGGGTGACGGTCTTGGCGCTGGTCATCTTGTTCGCGGTCTATGCGTTCATGGCGTCCGGCCTGGAGGCGATGCAGGCGTTTAGCAGCCGCAAGGCCGGACCGGTGTTCGGTCACCTGCTGCTCGGGCTGGCCGACCTGGCCGCCGGAGTGATCGCGCTGGCGTGGCCGGCCCCCACCGCGCTGGTGCTGGTGCTGCTGATCGGGATCTGGGCGGTCCTCGCCGGCCTGGTCATGATCGTCGACGCTTTCCATAAGGGGGAGCCCGCGGGCACCCGCGCGCTGCTCATCCTGAGCGGGCTGGCGTTGATCGTGTTCGGCGTCGTGCTGTTCACCCACCCCGGAATCGGCGCGGTCACGATTGCGCTGCTGTTCGGCCTGTTCAACCTGTTCCTCGGGATCTCGTCGATCGTGGCAGGCATCGAGCTGCGCCGGACCGGCAAGACGCTGGACTCGATGGTGCAGCCGCCCGATGGGCTGCAAAAGATGATGCAGCCGCCCCATGACACGCAAAAGCCCGGTGGGACGCAAACGCATCCGGTGACTAGCTGAGCACCGGCCCGGACGGTGTGTCACTGTGGCCGCCGTCGCCTTGTATACGGCGACGGCGGCCACTTACCATCCGGCCTCAGGTGCCGCCGCGCCTCCGGGGCGGAAGAGGCGGGCGGGACTTCGGCGGGCCGGTCAGCGGATCCGGAGGGTCGCGGGCGGCTGCTTCTCCAGCGCCTCGAGGGCGAGGCGGACCGCGGTCTCCAGCCGCGGGTCACGGCCCGCGGCCCAGTCGTCCGGCGAGATCAGCACCTCGATGTCCGGGTCCACACCCTAGTTCTCCACGCCCCAGCCGTACTCGCGGAACGAGAACACGTACCTGGGCACGGTGATGCGGTGCCGTCGGCCAGCTCGCTACTGTCGGGGTCAAGGTGCCCCAAGCCCGGCCGGACCGCGCGGGCGGGTGCCCGGGAGGTCCGACCGCATCGGTAGCACGCGTCGTGCGGGTCAGGTCTCAGCGTCGCGCCCGCCGGGGGGAGCTGCTGCGCCTGGACCCGCAGGCTCGTCCAGGCGCAGCAGCCTGATGATCATGGCCACCGTGTCGGCAGGCTGGTCAGCGTTATGCTCGATGACGGTGACCGCGCGCTCGTCGGGCTGAGGGGGCTCCAAGGCGTCCAGCTGGCTGCTGAGGAGCTGCGCAGGGAAGAAATGGCCGTGCCGGGCGGCGAGCCGCCTGGCCAGCACCTCGGGCTGCACGACCAGGAAGACCAGCCGCGTCTCGGGACGGTCGTCCAGCAGGATGTCGCGGTAGGAGCGCTTCAGGGCCGAGCAGCAGATCACCGCCGACTCATCGTGCGCGATGCGCTCATCCATCCAGGCGGCGATGCTGTGGAGCCAGGGCAGGCGGTCTTCATCGGTCAGCGGTATGCCGGCCCGCATCTTGTCGATGTTCGCGGCCGGGTGGAAGTCGTCCCCATCGGCGAAGCGCCAGTGCAGGCGGCCGGCGAGCATCGCCCCGACCGTCGTCTTGCCGCTCCCGGCCACGCCCGCCACGATGATGATCATCCCGGGAAGCCTACTCCCGACACGTTACCGCGATGCCGTTCACGGGATTGCGGGACATCTTGCGGTACCCGCCCGATCGACGTGCGGGCGGCCCGCCGGGCAGCACGGGAGGTCCGAGATGCCTGTGCCTTTGCCTCCGAGGCCGACTGTGGAGGTCTCGGGCTTTAAGCTAGCGGGAGGTGACGTCGCCGTCGGTGGCGGCGAGCGGGAGCTCTACGCGCAGGCTGGTTCCGGCCCCGCGCGGGCTGTCGAGCAAGATCCGGCCGCCCAGCGCCTCCACCCGGTCCTTGAGGCCGACCAGGCCGGTGCCGCCGGTGAAGCCGGCGCCGCCCGCGCCGTCGTCACGGACCACCACGCGCAGGACTTCACCGGCGGCCTCCACCTCGACGCCGACCGGCGAGGCGCGTGCGTGGAGGTGCATGTGGCAGGCGAGGTGCTGCCGGGCCGGGATCCGCCTGACCGGGCAGAGGTGGTACACGAGAGCGCGCGCACGCGCGTGACCCGGCTGTTCTTTGGCGGGCGCACGGTCATCCGTTAGGAGCCGCTGGGGCCGGACGCGGACCGGCGGCTGCGGCACGAGGCGGTCTTGGAGCGGCTGCGCGGCGTCAAGGGGGTTGCGCAGTTGGCGCAGACGCCGCCGTATGCGGGGTCGATCGTGCTGGCGGACGCCGGCGGCGCGACCCTGGCCGGGCTGGCCAAGCCGCTGGCGGCCGGTGAGCTGACCGGGCTTGGGCTGGTGCTGGCCCGGACGATGGCGGGGATGCACCAGGCCGGAGTGATGCACCGGGACATCACCCCGGCGAACATCGTGGTCTCCGACGGCGGCGCCCCGTGCCTGGTGGACTTCGCGCTGGCGACGTCGCTGGCCGAGATCCGCCCCGGGTTCACCCACCACGCCCAGATCGCGGGGACGCTGGCGTACCTGGCGCCGGAGGCCACTGGGCGGACCGGCCGGCCGAGCGGCGACAAGCGCTGTCGCCTCCCGGCATTCGGGTAACGACGCCGGGTAGTTCCCGGTCGCGGGCTCTCCGCCCTCACGGGGCTACTCCGGGTGATCAAAGTGGGACATCCGATACGCAGCCGGCCGCCAACCCGCCAGATGCCTGCACCCACCCGACGCAGGTAGGCATCGCCGGACTCAGCTGGTGACCTGGACCTCGTCATGGACGTCGGAGATGCCGTGGGCCCTCCAGGCGGCGGCGACCACAGCGTCGTGCTCGGCCCAGGTGCGCACGTGCCCGGTGAGCGTGACGGTGTGCCCGCTGGGGCTGACTGTCACCTTGCTGTTGTCGAGGGGCACCGCGTACCGGTCCAGCGCGTCCTGCACCAGAACGGTGACGTCGCTCAGGGGGTCGCCGGAGACGACCTCGATCTGATCCCGGACGTTCCGCACCCCGGTCAGCCCGGCCACCGCATGTTCGGCGGCAGCGCGCTGGGCGCCGCTACGCACGAAGCCGGCCAGGGTCAGGTTGCCGTCGCGCGCGGTCGCCTGGACGGTGTTCGGGACGGTGCTGCTTCCCCCCAGCGCGTTGTTCGCGGCGGCGGCCAGCGTGGCGTCGTCGCGCTCGTCGCCGGGTGGCAGCACGACCTCCAGGTGGTTGTGCACGCCGGTCACTCCGGCGACCCGGCGCGCCGCGGCGGCGGCCCCCAGGTACTGCGGGTAGCTGAGCACCGTGCCGTTGAGCGCCACGTCGCCGCCCACGTTCTTGACGGTGATGTCCGCCGCGTCGACCTTCGGGTCGACGCGGAGCTCGGCTTCGACCGCCGTGCGGATGTCCTTGGTCTTGCCCATAGCAGACAGTCCACCACCGGAGTCCGCCCGCCGTAAAAGCGGCGCAGGCTGTAGCGGTATTGACCCATGCTATGGCGACGTGGCGGAGGCCGCCGCGGGCACATGCCGGACCGCACGCATCCGGTCCGTTCAGGACATTGTTTTATCTGCCGAACGGGCCGGGGTTATCCGCCCTACGGCACGATCACGACGGGCACCCGCCGCCGGCGGGCCAGGCTGACGGCGACCGAGCCGACCACGCGGTGCATGGCATCCGACGAGCTGCCGGCCACGATCCCCATGGTGTCGCCGGGGTGGGCGTCGCGGACCTGTTCGGCCGCCCCGAGCAACATGTCGGGGATCGCACCCGGCCACGCTGGAACCGCCAGCGCTCCTCGCCGCTTCACAGCTGAACTCGGCCTGGGCATGCAGGTCCCGCGCGATCACGTCGAAGCTGGTCTCCATTTCTGCGGCGGCCTCGGCCGACAGCATGTCGACGCTGGGCAGGTGAACGACGTACAGCACGTCGATGCGGCCGGAGCGGCCCTGCAGCAGGGCGGCCGCGGCGTCGAGCGCCCAGGTGGCGGGAGGGGAACCGTCATACATGGCGGCCGCCTGTCTTCGCCGCGATGTTCCCCCAGAGATTCTCCCCGGCCACGACAGGCAGCAGCTTGACGCGGCCCGCCAGCAGGCGGCCCGCGTCGAGGCGCGGGCCCAGCCGGGGCGGCCAATCATCGCCCTGGTCCTCGCGGCGATCACGGCGGCCGTGTCCCGCGCCGCCCGGGCCGACGCGGCAAGCGTCTTTTTCCGCCAGACGCCGTTCCGGGCCCTGGGCCGCAGCGGGACCGACATCCTCGCCGACCTAGCCGCCGTAGCGTTCTGCCTGCTCGTGTCCGCGGCCACGGCCGGCCTGGCGGGCAACGCCCGCGAGGCCGGCAGCCGAGAATCGGAACAGCGCACGCAGCCCTGATCCGTTACGCGGTCGTCCTGCTCGGCGGGCTGGCCACGATCCTGATCACGTTCGGCCTGTTCGGCATCGGCATCACGCAGCTGCTGGTCGGCGGCGCGTTCGCGACGGTGCTGATCGGCATCGCCGCGCAGCAAAGCCTGTCCAACCTGTTCGCGGGCATGGTCCTGGTGCTCGCCCGGCCTGTCCACGTCGGCGACCGGGTGTCCATCAGGTCAAGGCCGCTGGGCGGCGAGTTCCTCGGGGAAGTGATCGAGATCGGCATCACCTAAGTCACGCTGAACACGTCTGACGGGCTGGTGCACCTGCCCGATTCGCAGGTGCTCACGGCTGCGGTGCGCCCTGGAGCGGGTGGCCATAGCGCGGACCAATGACAGGAGTGCTGTCATCGCCTTGGCAATCGCGAGTCCCCAAGGTGGACTGATGAATGAAGAAAGTGATTCCGCTGCCTGGCCGTCGATGGAAGGTGCACAAAATGGGCGGGGACGATGACATCCGCGACGCAGTCGAAGATCAGCTCACCTTCGACCCGGACGTCGAAGCGGCAGAGTCACATATCACGGTCGAGACCATGAACGGGGAGGCAACCCTCAACGGGACCGTGCCCAGTTACCCGCAGTACCTGGCGGCGGAAGCGGCCGCACGGCGCGTCGCCGGCGTCAAGGACGTGCACAACCACCTGGAAGTGGTGCTGCCACCAGGTGACTACCGCGACGACCAGACGCTGACCACCGTGGCGAACGACGCGCTCACGCTGAACGACACCGTGCGGGTGGGCGTCGAGGCGGCGGCTGCGGACGGTGTCATCACCCTCACCGGCACGGTGCGTTACCGCAGCGAGCGTGCGGCGGCAGAACTGCTGGTTGCCGGGCTCACCGGTGTACGCAGCGTCAAGAACAACATCCGGATTCGCGCCGACGAGGACCAGCCGACGTCACTGTGAAGGGCCGCGAGATCCGGTGACAAGCAGCTATGTATGCGTGACAGGGCCGGCTGACCTGTTCGCCGCGGCCAGGGAGCTGTCGGTCAAGACGATGATCTTCGACGTGGAACCGCTGGTCGCGCCCTGGCACAGCAGCCAGGACTCACTTGACCAGGGCATAGCGCGCATCCTCGGCGACGTCAGGACGGTTCCCTCGGTGCAGATGGTGGTCTTTGCCACCAACTCGGCACGCCGCCCCTCCGCGGTGCCCTCCGGTGACGGCATTCAGGTCAGGTACCTGGCGTCCGCCGAGAAGCCGCTGCGGATCGCGCCGTATCGGGGCCTTCCCCGGCCGGGCGCCGTGGCCGGCGATCAGATCCCCACCGACGGGGTGCTCGCCTATCGGCTCCGGTTTACGTTCCTGCACTACCTGCCGCGGCTGACCGGCGTTCCGCTCGGGCCCGGGCTCATGCATCGCTGGGGCGAGCTGGTGCGCCCGCTGCTGTTCCGGCGGTCAGCTACTGATCGGTGACGTGGCGGCGAGCTCATGGCGGCGATCGGATACCCAGCGGGCAATGCGCCGGTGGCGGACCTGGCGGAAGTGCGGCCCGGGGCGGCGGGCCGTAGGCTTGAGGTGCCCGGCGTCGGCTCGTGCGTCGGTGTGGCGGTCACGCTCGAGCATCCCCCCCGGCGGCACGCCGGTGGTTGCGCGCAGCGGACAGGCCGGCCTCACCCGTGCGGAAACCGGCTTCCTGCGACGGATGGCCCAGGTCGCGGCGACGAGGATGCGGATGCTGAGCGTCGTGGACCAACGCGCGCGGCCCGCGCGGAGCTGGAGCGGCTGGCGGCCGAGCAGGAGGCGCTCCGGCGAGTCGCGATGATGGTGGCCGAGGCGACCTCTCCGGAAGAGGTGTTCACCGCGGTCGCCGCGTGGGCCAGGGCTGGCCGTGACATCACCATCCCGGTCGGCACGCGGTTGCCGGTCAGCGGTACGAATGTGCACACCCTGGTGTTCCGGACCGGCAGGCCGGCGCGCCTGGATAATGTCACCGAGGATGCCGGACCGGCGCTGGCGCCGTCGGTCGTGGCGGGAATCCGGTCGGGGTGGGCGCGCCGATCAGGGCCGAAGGCCGGCTGTGGGGTGTCATGATCGTGTCCACCACGCGCGCGGAGCCGCTCCCGGCCGACGGGGAGGCGAAGGTGGCCAGCTTCACCGAACTGGTCGCCACCGCGGTCACCAACGCGCAGGCGGATGTCGATCAGCACGACGTCCGGCTGCAGCGCCCGGACGCGCGGGACGGCCTCGGCGGAGGTGCTGGCTACTCCGGCGACCGTCACCCCATCCCGCTCCAGCAAGGCCTGCGCCGCGTCAAGAAACGCCTCGTCGTCATCGACTATCACGCACCGCAGTTGCACCAGGCTAGTTTGCCCAGTACGTGGCCTGGTTCACATCATCGGCCAGGACGACCCGTGTGCGGCTCACATCCACCCGACAATTATCGGCCCGAACCGCCGTCGCGGCGAGCGCCGTATAAGCGTTGGCCGACTCCTCGCCCCGGCCGGCCCTGCCCCATGGAAGGGCTGCTGCGCGAGCTTGAGCTCGACCGGGCGCAACGGATCTGATCGCTCAGCACGCTGCCGTCGCCGCCCGCGCCAGAGGAGCCCGCTGACGCCGGTCCTTGCGCGGGCACCGCATAAGGCCACGGGGCTTCCCGGCACGGAAGGGTGCCTGATGAATTTGATACCGAACGAACCGTACTGCGACGCCGACTCAACGACGGTCGCCGCTGCGGGGCTACCAGGCCGGCCGGTCCGTGCTGTTACTGGACGGGGGGGTCCGGAGGACATCCCGGTCGCGCCGGAAATCCAGCCGGAGCCACCCGAGCAGGCGGCGCAGCCGACTCGCCCGCGGCCTCTCGGCGGGGAGGGCGCGGGAGGCCGGCAGCGCGCGGCCGCCGCGGGACGAAGGGCCGTCCAGGGTAGCCTTCGCCGCGGCGGCGTCGATCGCGGTCAGCTCGGCGTAGAGCCGGCGTACCTGGGCTTCTCCCCAGGCGGCCGAGCCGAAATTGTGATGCGTGATGGCGGTCAGCATCAGGAACCGGGCCTGAGAAGGGTCGATGCCCGCGTGCATCCAGTCAGTGCGTTCCATGCTGACCTCCTCGTTCTTTACCCGACTATCCCGCAACGGCCGCAGCTCGGTCATCGCGGCTAGCCTGCATCTCGCTTTCGGGCTAGCCCCCACTCCGGGCTTCCCGCCCGCTGCTAGTGCCTCTGGCCGCCTGCCGGGCAGACACCGGCCAACCGCCGCTCCATAGTGATCCACAGTGGCCGCACCGAAGGAACGGTAACGGCCCACGGGAGAGGACCATCATGCACCCGATGTTCGCGGCCTTGTTCATCGAGACGGACGCCGACGATCCGCTGGCCGAGGAGGAAGATGAGCGACGCCGCGCCCGCCGAGTCAGGCGCGGCCGGCCGGTCCCGCTCGTCAGGTCATCGCTCCGGTACCCCCGTCATCGCTAGCGCCATGCCAGCAAGCTCGCCAAACCGAAATGCCGAAGCTCCCGGCCGCCAGCACCACGACGGCTACGCGAAGATCAGCAAGCAGGCCGCGGCGGCACCACCCCGGCGGAACTGCTCCAGCAGCTCCGCTCATCGCCCTCCGGGCTTGATGCGAGCCAGCGCCGGGCCGGCCCAGCGCCGGGCCCGGCCTCGCCCAGCGGCCCAGATGATCGCGCCGTATCCGCCGGGGTACCGCTGGCCGGCCCAGGCGCGCACCGCGCTGGCCTGGGCTTCGGCCTTGGCCGCAGACCGGCGGATGACTCGCTCGAGCCACCAGGAGATCGTCCCGGACACCAGGCTGCCCAGCGCGATCCCGGTGATCGTGCCGGCGATGCCCATGTAGCTGCCCAGGACCGTGGCCAGCACCGCGCCGACGGTGGCCACGGCGATGGCATGCAGGTGCGAGCGAAAGTCTCCGGCTTGACCTGGCGCTTGGTTCGCGGATCAACATCGCTGGTCATGATCTCCAGACGACTGTCAATGAAGCCCTCCCTCTCTGACCAGGATCCCCCAGGGCGCCAGCCGTGGCATTACCGCCAGCTGGCGTGGGGGCCTTCCGGCTAGCCGGTAGCGGGTGCCTGCCGGGCAGACGCCCGGAACCCCTGGGCCAATCATGGCGGGTAAGCGCGATACGCCCACCTGGCGAAAGGAATGCCCATGGGCCTTGGCCTCCCCGGCGAGGTGATCGAGATCGTGCCAGGCCAGCTGGAGCTGGCCCAGGCGAATGTGGCCGGAGTCCGCTGGCTGGTCAGCATCGCCCTGCTCGCCGACGACCCGCCCCGGCCCGGAGACCAGCTGCTGATCCACGTCGACACGGCGCTCTCGAAACTGAGCACCGACCAGGATGCGTCCCTGTCCGGGACCCGGGCGCGCGCGGACCTGGCCGGCCTGTACCGCGCCGCCGCGCCAGCGCAGGTGCATCGCAGCCACGAACTAATCGGCCAGGTCGTGGGTAGGCTTTTCGGCGTCGGCCTCAGCCTGGAGGCCGCGATCGACCTGTCCCGCGACGAGGCCGTGCATCGGGTTACTGCTGCCCTGCAGTGCCTGGACGACACGATCCGGGAGATCCGTAATCATGTGATTCTCGGCCACGACCATGACGGGCCGTCGGCTCTCGCCCCGCCGAGGGAAACAGAGTGAGATCACGGCGCCTGGCCGGTTCCTGGTGGCTGGGCCTGCTCAGCAGCCTCGCATGGCTGATCCTGTCGGGGATCGTGGTGCGGCTCACCACGGCAACAGCCGGCATGGTGCTCCTGGCGGCGGTTTTCCTTCTGAGTGCCTCGGACCAATTCCTGGACCGGGCCCGGTGCGGCTTTCCGCTGGAGCGGAAGCTGGCCGGGCACGCCGCAGCTGCGGCGCTTGCGTTGCCTCTCACGCTTGTTCTCGCCGACCTGCGCGACAGGCTGAGCCCGGCCGCCGACGTACTGGCCTTCCTGCTGGCCGTGATCGCGGTCGCACTGGCCGGCGGCCTCATTCCGGCCGTGATCGAGGCGGTCGCGGGAGCGCTGCTGCTCCATGCGCTCGTCGCGCCGCAGCCCGGGAGGTCTGCCATCGCCGGGGTCAGCGACGCGGCGGTCCTGGGCGTCCTCGTAGCCCTGGCCGTCGTAGTCGGCGTGCTGACCGAAGAAGCCGTCCGGCGCGGCCGGCAGGCCGCCCTGGCCGCCGAGGCGGCCCGGCTGGCGGCGGAGGCCGCCGTAAACTGCCTGCGCTCACCGAGCGTCCGGCTGACGGCAGCCCATCACGATGAGCTGCGGGCCACCGTCGAGGAATCCCTCGCCGGTTCACCCGGCTTGCCGCCGGCGCCGCGGGCATCGCCACCGAGAACATGACCGGGACTGGGACTGGGACTGGGACGAAAGGCGGTCATGGGGCTCACGAAGTCAAGCGCGACGAGGATGATCGCTCGGGATTGGCTGGGGCGAGCGGCAGTTCAGCGCGGACAGACGTGCCGTCCCCCGCCCAGTGCGGAGGGTGAACTGGCCGCCGAGAGCCTCGACCCGGTCTTTGAGGCCGATCAATCCCGAGCCGGCGCCGAGGCGAGCGCCGCCGGCGCCGTCGTCGCGGGCCTCAACGTGGAGCACGTCGCCGGCCGCCTGGACCTGCACCGTAATGGCGGATGCGTGGGAGTGCTTGGCCGCGTTGGCCAGTGCCTCGGAGACCACGTAGTAGGCGCAGACCTCGACCGGCTCGGGCAAGCGGCCGCCGGTTGCCACGTCCAGGGTGAGCGGGATGGGGCAGCGGCGGCCCAGTGTCCGCAATGCCGGTCCGAGGCCGCCGTCGGCCAGGATCGCCGGGTGGATGCCGCGGGCGAACTCGCGCAGCTCGTCCAGCACCCCGGTCAGCCCTGTGGCGATGCCGTCCAGCTGCGCTCTCAGCTCCGCGGCCTTGGGCGGCGCGCCCACCGCCGAGCGGAACCCCCCACTCCCGGGTGGGGACGGCGCCCGGGCCGGAGGCCTCCGCGTAGTCATCGATCCGGGCCGGCCGGCCCGTCTGGAACACCAGCGTGGACACGTTCCGCCCGCCGATGCTCCACCCGGCGGCCAGGGTGGCCGGCCGGGCCGCCAGCACGGTGACCGTGCCGTCGGGATCGTACCGGTCCATGGACACCAGCTCGGCCTCCAGGAGCCGCCCGACCTCCTCGGTGACCGCGGTGAAAACCTCCTCCGGCCACGCTCCCCGGGCTACCAGCGTCGCCACCCGCCGCAGCGCGGCCTGCTGGTCGGCGTAACCGCGGATAACCAGCTCGGCTTCGGCGGCGGCTTGCCGCTGTGCGGTGAGGTCGCGGATGGCCGCCACCACCAGCTGCTGGCCCTCGCACACCAGGGGGGCAGGCTGATGTCAAGCGGAAACGTGCTGCCATCCGAGCGGCGCCCGGTGAGCTCCAGGCCCGCGCCCATGGGACGCGTCTGGGGGATGGCCATGGATTCCTGCTGGTGCTGCCGGTGACGACCCCGGCTGCCCTCGGGGACGAGCGCCTCGACCGACGCGTCGGCGCGGGCGGACCCGACCACGAAGCAGCGACCAGGTTGCATGCCCTTCCCGACACTATCGATGCCCACCACGGTGCCAACCAGGGAGATCGGGTCCGAGGCCCCGGCCACAGATTCCGGCTAGCCCCCAGGCCCGGTGGTGGCGACCCTCCAGGCCAAGACTCACGCTTGCCTCATTGGAATGCCGCCCGGGCGGAGGCAAGCTCGCTATATGCGGCCCAGCCAGGGCCGGGACAGCCGAGCGAGCCGGTCAGGGGAGGCCGGCGATGTACCCCTGCAGCATCCAGACTCTGCAGGCCGACGCCTTGTTCGCGTCGGCCCTGCAGTACAGCGATGACCTGAGCATCATCCACATCCGGCGGGCCATCGCCATGGCCCTTGACGCCTACGGCGCCGCGGGATGCGCCGGACGGGTCGCGCAGGAGTTCGGCGACCACCCGGAGGCCGCGGCCGTCCGGATGCGCTGGGCCCGGGCCACGGCCGCTGCCCTGGATGGTCAGTCCGTTCCGAGGATACGGTGGATGGAAGCCGCCGACAGCTCCGTCTTGGGCAGGAAGCCGGTGGCGGGGCTGTCCGCTATCAGGTCGGCGTAATCCGCCCTGGCGTGCGTGGAGATCATGATCAGCGCCGCCGGCTGCCCGTTGTCGGCCAGTTGCCTGGCCGCCTGGAACCCGGACTCCTCGCCCAGGCGGATATCGATCAGCACGACGTCCGGCCGCAGCGCCTGAACACGCTCGACGGCCTCGGCGGAGCTGCCGGCCGTCCCGACGACTCTCACCCCGTGCTGCTCCAGCAGCGCTCGGGCTGCATCGAGGAACGCCTCGTCGTCATCGACAATCACGCACTGTACCTGCACCTATACTAGTGTGCCAGCTGGCGGCCTGGCCCGCATTGCAGCTAGCAGGAGTCGTTCGGTCAGCGCGCTTCCAAGAAGGCGAGCACCGCGAGCACCCGGCGGTGAACCTCGGCGGTCTCCGGCAACTGCAGCTTCATCATGATGCTGCGCACGTGCTTTTCGACCGTGCCCTCGGTCACCCACAGGGCCTGCCCGATCCCGGCATTGGACTGTCCCTCCGCCATCAGGGCGAGTACCTCCCGCTCCCGCGCCGTCAGTACATCGAGCGGATCATCGGTCCGCCGCGCAGCCACCAGTTCCTGGACCAGTGCCGGGTCCACCGCGGACCCGCCCCGGACCACCCGCTTGAGCGTGTCGATGAACTCCGCTATGTCCGTGACACGGCTCTTCAGCAGGTACCCCGTGTGATGCCCGGTCGCGAGCAAGTCCATCGCGTGCTCGACTTCCACGTGGGCCGACAGCACCACCACCGCGGTGTCGGGGAACTCCCGCTGGATCACCCGGGCCGCATCCAGGCCCTCGGTCGCGTGCTTCGGCGGCATCCGGATATCCACCACCGCGAGCTCCGGCCTCTCCTGCCTGACGACCTCGATGAGCTCGGCGGCGTCGCCGGCCTGGCCGACGACCTCCAGGCCCGAACGGTCCAGCAGGCTGGCCAGACCCTCGCGGAGCAGGACGTCATCGTCGGCCAGTACCACCCGTGTGCGGCTGTCATCCACACGACGATTATCGGCAAGGATTACGTCCCGGGCTACGGCAAAGGGTTGCTGGTGAGCCATGGGGCCGTATGTCACGACTGGCTGAGCGCGTGAAGCGGGAACTCGGCGACCAAGCGCGTGCTCTGGCCGGGGCGGCAGCCGGCTGGAAGGCGGCTGCCACACACAATGACCGGCGAGCATCTGGGGAACTTCCCGCAGGCGTTTACCCACCTGGCCCTGATCGAGGCGGTGTCGCTGCTCATCGCGTCGGAGCTAGCAGAGGACGTCAAGTCCGCCGGGTGGGATCCGGCGGCTGGCACCCAGGCCCGTTCGGGATAGAAAGCTATCGATCCGAACGGACCGTGGTGCCCGGAAACCACCCTGACGCCGCCGTCGGGCGTGTCACGCCCAGCTGATCAGGGCGGCGGCCACGTCGACCATGACAGCCCGGCTCATCGCGGAATGGATGTCATTCGCTGGCTGGCTTCACACAGCTGTCCGCAAGGACAGCCGGGCTCTGGCGCTATTCGCCGACGCCGAGGACCTGGCCGACGAGGCTGGCGACGGCATGCCGCCACAGCAGCGAGTTCCCGGGGATACCTGGCCGGCTTGCCGGGCCGCCCGCGTGGCGCAATACGCGCATCAGCAGCCGCACTGGCCACCCCGGGAGCCGACGCCGCACAGCACACTTACGACCTGCTGCAAACCGCGCCGGCATACCTGCGGACCAGCAGGACGCCGAGTGGATGAACGAATATCACCAGGCACTTGCCTATGCCAGCGAGCGTGCCTGACCAGGAAAGAGCCGAGCCTGCTCCCAAGCCGGGACGGCCTAAGCCTTGTTACCGCTCCACGCAGCGCGACCTAGCTTGATGGCCACCAGCCAGGCCCAGTGCTCCTGGACGCGGCTTCTGCGTCCCTATAG
>Ga0074046_10002940_pt1 | contig 14476 bp, 16 predicted proteins | sample BogForMeECP23OM3_FD_94441 | JGI IMG/M metagenome (GOLD analysis project Ga0074046, IMG submission 94441) | Bog forest soil microbial communities from Calvert Island, British Columbia, Canada - Bog Forest MetaG ECP23OM3 | ecosystem: Environmental > Terrestrial > Soil > Wetlands ...
ACCATCAAAACCTTTCTTTTTACACCGAATAAATGATCGGTTATAGAAAGGGCCTGCTCCTGTCAAGTTCAAAATCATTTGCCGTTCAGCATTTCAGGGAGGGGAGAAGATGCCTGCAGACAGCAACACTGCAATCAGTCCCACTATTGTTATGCGCAATGCCCATGCAGTTTATCCGCCGTTTGCTATGTTGGCTGGAATGGAGTTGGACCTTTTTACGCCGCTTAAGGAAGGTCCCATGGATGCCGTTACCCTTGCTGAATCGTTGAGCGTACAGACGACCAGGCTGTCGCCACTGCTCTATGCTTTGGTGGCAGCCGGTCTTCTAACGGTTGAAGACGGAGTTTTCTCTAACACCGAAGAAGCAGACAAATTCCTGGTGCGCGGGCGTCCGGATTATATGGGCGGATTGAGCGGATTCCATCGCAAGCTGTGGCATGCCGCCATGAACACGGCAGAGAGTATTCGAGCGGGAAAGCCCACGCTCAAAATCGATTGGAAGACCTTGCCCGATGAAGAACTGTTTAATTTTTTCGGCAGCCAATTCCACAACAGCATCAGGTGCGGCAGGGAACTCGCAGGGAGGCTGGACTTCTCGCAGTGTGAGCGGCTGCTCGATGCCGGGGGCGGCACAGGAGGGGTGTCCATCGGGATTTGCGAGAAGTTCCCTCTAATCAGAGCAACGGTTGCGGACCTGCCCAGAGTGGCGCAGGTGAGCCAACATTTTATAGCCAAAGCCGCAATGTCCGACAGAATCAGCGTCGCGGCAACCGATCTTTGCTCAAATACTCCCCCGGGGCACTATGATATCGCAATCCTTCGAGCTTTCATTCAGACAATTTCCAGGAAACAGGCGCAGATGGCTGTAATCAATATAGGTCAAGCCATGGCGCCTGGAGGAAAGATCTATATCATTGGAAGTATCTTAGAGAATTCCTGTTTATCACCACCGTCTTCATTGGGTATGGGGCTCGTTTTTCTTAATTTCTACGAGGATGGAAAGGCCTATACGGAAAAAGATCATCAGGAAATGCTTGGGAACGCCGGGTTTACAGATATCAATGTGGAACATGAAACGCTTATTGATGGAATGGGAATCGCCAGTGCAAGAAAAATGAGCCATGAATCATCATGAAAGAGAAAAGTCCGTGAATCTTCTTTTCTTTGGCTGCACCCGAAGATAGGGCTAGCCTTTTTCTGACGTGAATTCTTCTTTGATGCGTTCTGCCAGGAAGACTTTCAGCAATGACTGGTATGGGATGTCTTTTTTGTTTGCCAGCATCTTCAGATCATCGAGCATGGATTCGGGAAGCCTGACGGAGATTGTCCTGGTGGATGGCTTCAAGTTGGGAAATGACAACCGCTTTGCCTTTCCCCAGTCGATATATTCAGATGAGTCCCGGTTTGACCAAAAATCCCGCTCCTGATCCTCACTCTCTAATTTAGGAATTTTCTTTTTCATCGTATATCCTTCTCTCTGCCCGATTCATATTTCGGGCTGAGATTACACGGATCAGATTGTCCCTGATCGTGAACACTACAAACAGCTTCCGTCCTCTGTCGTTCTGGCCTAAGGCGTAGCAGCGCGGCTCGCCATGTGAATGTTTTTGATCATCTGCAACTACAAATGGCAGATTGAAAAAAACCTGCTCACACTCGGAGCGCGTTACGCGGTGCTTGGCCCAATTCTTCTCAGAATTCCCTTCGTCCCACTCAAAGCCACTGCTTGCAGATAGCTGCTCTAGATCCACAGTGCCTCCATCAACTTGGTTGGGGAACTTTTATTTTTGTATATAATCATAGCATACAAAATTCAAGGGCAAGAACGGAAATCGATGGCTGGCTGCAAATTGGGCGGGCACCTTCAATTGCCCGCTGTTGACTATCCGCCAGGGGCGGCTGGTCTCGGCGCCCCTTCTTGACCAGCCAATCGAGATGCGGGGACCGCGCTGGTGAAAAAAAGGAGTGACGCGATGAGACCCACATTCTCAGGTGAACCATTACAACAACGCTATTGACCGGCGCGTTATAATTAATACCGGAAAGACGACTCTCTTCTTTCCTCCATTGGAGAGTCAGGTTTTATCCTCCTCCTTTCCTGACTCTCCTTTTCTTTTTTTTTGCATCTGTTTAATATTGCATGGTAATTCCGGATCTGCCGGATCATGTATTATTTCGGCTCTCTAAATACTGTGGTTCCTACCTGTGAATAGGGTCTTGACCCCATTTAATTCCTACATACCTAGAGTATACTTGATTCCATTACCGCCAGTTACGCGCATCGGCCCAATCCCATCTCTCTTACAGTTATCTGTCGCGGTTTTTCTCCAGCCAGGAGTTTTGCGATGGAAATCACCATCCGCCATATCTACGCCACAAGCTCCTTCAACTGCCCTGAAGCCTTTCTCAAGGGAGCCTGGGCAGAGAACGGGGAAGAATACGGGGCCTGCCTGGATTCAACCTGGGAGCAAAGATCTGGTATTATTTGCGCCTATTTGCAGGTGCTCGAAGATATGAGGGGATCGATAGGGGTCGATTCCGAACTTCCCTGTCCAAAGGAGCAAATCGGGGAGGCTATTCTTCGTGAACTTGCAGACGATCCCGAGGGCGATTTGCGGCGCCAGCTTGAAATCGCCTACGTGCTGCTTGAATCCTTCATTCCTGTCGAGGAATACCGGGTGATCGAGGATTTCAAGGCTGCAAGCCTTTTCGCCCAGCAGATCGCTCACACGGGAGACCCGACAAGCATCCTCAGGTCGGCCGGGATAATAAGAAAGGCTAATGGAGAAAGCGCTGTCAGGCTCGAGGAGAAAATTCACGAAGAAATGAGCAAAAGACAGTTGCAGGTTTTGAGGCTTCGGGAAAGCAGCTATGCCTGAAAAAGCTCTAAGTCTCGAGTTTTAACTTTTAAAAGAGCCTTCCGAGGTCCATGATTTCGATCATGGTTTTTTTATAGAAGCCATTCCAGCCTACGTGGAAAACCACATCCGGACCCTGCCGCGGACTAGAGCCGGGGTTGCTTTTCCTGTACTGCGAGATTGCGGGGAAGTGGTGCGCCCCCCGCCACCAAATTCCTTCCAGCCCCTTTTCAAGCTCGATTTTCAGGTGGTTTTGTTCTTTTCCGAAAATCCTTACAGAGTTGAACCGGGCGCCGCGCAGGGCAAAAACCGGGGCCGGGTTACCCATCCCGTGGGGCTCGAGTTCCTCAAGCGCCTGGACCAGTTCGGGTCCGACAAGGGCCAAAGGTAATTCCAGATCAACTTTTCCATACGGGATGAAAATTTCCGCCTGATACTGCCGGGCAACCTCCTCGAAGCGGTCTGCGAATTCATCGATCCGATCGGCAGCGATTGTCAGACCGGCCGCCGCTTTGTGCCCTCCCCATTTAATAAGCAGCTCGGCGCACATCGAAAGCGCGTGGTGTACGTCGAAACCCGGAATGCTCCTGGCTGAACCTCTCGCAATCCCATTGCCCTCGTCTATCGAGAGTATCACTACAGGAGCATAATAGAGGTCCTGCTGGACCCTGGAAGCGGCAATGCCCACGACCCCCGGCTGCCACTGAGTACTTCCAAGAACGAGCGTCCTGCCGGTGGGAGGACGTTGTGCCAGACGGGTGCGGATCTCCCTCACGATTTTTTCCTCTTGCGCCTGCCTTTGCGCATTCAGGTTGTCCAGCTCCCGTGCCAGTCGGACCAACCGGGACGGCTGGTCCGAGGTCAGCAGATCGTAGGCGATTTGCCCCTCGGAGACGCGCCCTGCGGCATTTATACGCGGGCCCAAATAGAAGCCGATGTGGCCCGCTGTCAAGGTCTTGCCGGCCAGGCCGGCGGCAGCCGCAAGGGACGAAAGCGGGGCACAGCCATTTGCGTTTAGATTGCGTAGGCCGCTTCGGGCAAGAATCCGGTTTGCCGAGACCAGTGGGACGAGGTCGGCGACAGTTCCGGTCGCCGCTAGGGCAAGGTATTTTCCACCGAGCGCAGGAAGGCAGAGGCCGGTCTTTGCGCTCCGCAAGGCGCGCCTCAGGGCTGCCAGAAAAAGGAAGGTCAGCCCCGATGCGGAGAACTCCTTGAAGGACGAACCGCATTCGGGTTGCTTGGGATTTATGAGTACCGAAGCCGGGGCCGGCGCCTGATCCGACCCGGGCACGCCTGCCGGCACTTCATGATGATCGATCACTATGCACTCGGCGCCCATGGAACACACCATCCGGACGGGTTTGCGATCTAGCGTGCCGCAATCGAGCGCTACAAAAACTTTTGCATCCAGGTTTTCGGATATAGCGCGTTCGGGTATGCCGTATCCTTCGGCTCGAGACGGAATTACAACCCTGAAATTCTCATAACCGGTCTCCTGGAAAAAAAGAGCGATTTGCGCGGCAGATGTAATTCCGTCGCAATCGTAATCGGCAACCACTACTATTTTGTTTCGATTTGCCATGTGCTTTGCCAGCAAGCGGGCGCCCTCGGTCATGCCGCGAATGCAGAGGTGCTCGGAGAGGTCCTCGAGTTCTCCGGTAATAGCGCGGGGATCGAGGTTGCGGTTTTGCAGAATGATGTCTATAACATCCGCAACCGTTGCCGGTGAGCGCTCGTTCAGAATCTTCCAGCGCGTGCGGATGAGGCGGTCCTGTCCCATATCGGCCCTCTGCACGGGGTTTTCGCAATCTGCAGGGGAGGTGCGCTTTTTGCCCACCGCATGGTTGCTTTATGATGATCCATCTGCCAGTGGAATGGTTGGATCGATTTTTTCGCTCCCTTATACCATCTTTAAAGATCAGGGTCGAGCGCGGCGAATCGCTGCCTCCAATCAAAATGCAGGTTGATGTGTTAATTTGGTTTCATAATCATTGGATTGCTGCTATAAGGACCGCCGGAGTCCATATTGCGAAGATAATATTCGAATGATGGAATACAGGGCTAAATACCGGGAAAAAGGACACGATCCGGTAAAAAACAGGCCTAAATGACTTTTGCTCATTCGGGGGGAGGGGATTAAAGTCGCGGACTTAAAGGAGAAAAATGAAAAAACTTCCTTTTTTCGGCCTGCCAGGATTCCCCTTTTCAGTGCTTTGCCATGTTAAAATAAGCGTTTAGGAGTTGCCGGATGGATACGCTCGTTTACATATTGAACTTTATCAAGGACAGAAATGTCGCTTCGATTACGCCCACTTCCTCGATCGGTGTGAAGAAGGTCTGCAATAAGATAGATTTCAGCCAAAACAGCCTGATTGTGGAATATGGCCCCGGAACAGGAGTTTTTTCAAAATACCTGCTGCGGCAAATGGGAGAAGACTCCCGGCTGATTCTTATCGAGAGAAACCGGAATTTCAATTCCCTTCTCAAGAGAAACATCAGCGACCCCAGGGTGGTTCTGGTGCACGATAGCTGTGAAAACGTGCTCGATACGCTGAGAATGTGCAAAGAATCGGAAGCCGATTACATTATCTCGGGGATCCCTTTTTCCTTCCTAGACTCGGAATTAAAGCACAGGATTCTCTACAACACTCATCGAGCGTTGAAAAAAGGCGGAAAATTCCTCGTTTACCAGACCTGTTTCCAAACTAACAATCACCTCAAGGTCCACCTGCAGCAGTACTTTCCAACCGTGCACTCAAAATACGAACTGGCCAACATACCACCTCTGAGAACCTACGAGGCAATCAAGGCCTGATTGACCGGGCATGCCTCATCTTAACTCTTCCAGAAACTATTTTTTGCCCGAGAAAGAGGTGATAGAAAATGGTGGGCTGGGTTTGGTCTATTGCTTTTTTGATCCTGGGAATCATCGCCGGGATTTTCGGGTTTGCCGGAATCGCCGGAACAGCGACATGGTTAGCGCAGGCGCTGTTTTTTCTATTCCTGACAGCTTTTATTGTATCGCTTCTCTGGGGCCGAAGGGGCGGGAGAGTACCCTGAAGTGCGAAAGATGAAGTTAGAAGGGTGAATTTCTCACTCTCCTTTGCACCGCCAGGGCGGAAAACCTGAAAAAACCTTTCCTGACCGGAAACAAGTCCGGCATACCTTCGGCACACGTTATTCCGGCCGCAACTATCCCGCCATTTTCTTCTGATGATCAATTATGTATCGAATCTTGGACTCGATCAGCGGGCCACGTCCCATTGGTCCCTGCTCGTCTAAATCAAAATCGAGACTGGTGGAGCTGTGAATCGAAAGAAGCCCCAACCCGGCAGCCAGCGCCTCGCGAACCCATGCGGCCCAGGAATCGAGAGCATCCGGGCTTCCATCGAGCAGGCGCCTGACCGTGAGGTTCGTCTTGAGCCCGGCCATTGCCCGGTCCCCGTTAATTTCGGAAACCAGTGCTTCGTCCAGTCTCGGACGCCTCACAAGGACCGACTCGACGATCACCTCCAGATAGACCGAAAAGGGGTCCAGGCCGGCAATACCAGGATTGCAGACCGCACACCGGCCTGTGTCATGCGCAATTTTACCGTTCTCGGCGAAAAGGTTCTTTCGGGCTATTTCTTTGAAATGGGAAATGGTGTAGAGGAGGGGATCGCTTCGGCTTGTGCTGCGGTTCAAATCAGGACCTCTCTTTTTAGCAGGGCAACGTTTCCGGTTCTAACGGATTTGGTGTTTTTCTGTTCTTCATCCTCCAAAAGAGCTGATTCTGCCTCTATGAAATCTCCGACAGGTCTATCGAAGCGCCTATCGAAGGATGTGTTTCCCATTCACCATCGACGCATTTGAAACAATATATATCCATGCAATATTCCGATCCATGGGGATATATTACGCTGTTTTCCAAACAACCGCTTTTCTCTTTCTGCTCGACCATTTCGACCTCCTGTGTCTGATTCGAACGTACCATATAACTATAAAAATCAGAACCTGTTATGGCAAGTCGCTATTGAGGCAGAATCCTGTCTGCTGAGCTTTGGGAGTTATTTATTAATTTGGTCCGGAAATGCAACATGAAATCGGCCAGGCGTTCATGACTGCGGGCGCCCCCGCTTCCGGCCCGCGCAGATGAACATTATTGCGCTTCCCCGGTCGGTCAGGAAGTCCGGCGCATGCCCCCGTGACCGGAACTGTCGGATTCGAAGCGCCGGGACGGGACTATCGGTAATTGTCAGATGTGATGAGCGGGAGGACACTAATCTGCGGGACTTCTCTTCTCAGGTTCCTACCTGAACCGAATTGATATTCCTTTGCGAATTGATATTCCTTATGATGCCCGAAATCTGACGATAAAGCCTCTCCGCTTTCATCAGATGCTCGAGCGCTTTCGATTCTTCGCTCAGGTCCGTTGAAAGCTTCTTATAGTTTTCTGAGTGTCGCGTGGCCTTTTCGTGAAGGCGAACCAATCGGCGGACTTGGCAGTAGGTCATAAATTCCTCCTTCAAAGAAAGTCTTTGCCGAGTCTAGCCGAGCTGCAAGGGAAGTGGAATCCGGTCGATACAGTAAATTCCTGGTAGGGTTTTCCTTATTTCGAGGCGCAGGAAGGCAGTATGCGCCACTGCATAAAGTTTTCAGGGCTATCTCTGCTTCCGCTGTATTTTAGGGCTGGAGCGGTTTGAATCCATCATAAACAGGGACCGGAAGATTAGCTCCACGAGCAGCCGGGGTTCGAGCGACAACCCTGCCCATGCCGGCTGAAGCACCTGTAACCGGTGTCCATTACTTTCATAACAGGTCTCCTCTTATTCGCGCGTACAGTTCCCTTTGGCCTGAAATGCCAAGTGCAGCGAACAGTTGAAAAGCCTGGTCGTTTATCTTGGATTACGCTCAAGACATATGATTTCCATACGGTTGTTTGAGTCCGGGTACTCGCTTGATGGTCCCTCTGTCAGTACTACAAGATTCCCTTGCAGCCCATGAGAGCGCAGCCATTCCCGGGCGAATGCTTTCCAGTCTCCAGGGTGACCGGGTCGGTGCACGGGGTGGACACCGTAGGAGAATTGGAGCTGCTGACACGTGGATTCCGGGGAACTTACGGCGGTTATCCATATGGGAAGCCTGAAGCGAGCGATGCTTCGTGCTGTTGCACCGCCATGGGTAGGTACGATCACCGCAGCCGGGGAACTGTGCTGAAGGGTTGCCTCAACGCTCAAAGCAATGAGGTCGCTCAGCTTGAGGCGTTCATCACGCTCGCATGCTCTCAGGGTTTCGCTTACTGGGAAACTGGAACGGGTCCCCTCGATAGCAGCGGCAATTCTGGCCAGCATGGCAGCCGCTTCCACCGGGTACTTGCCCATCGCTGACTCTCCTGACAGCATGACGCAATCGGTCCCGTCAAGAACGGCATTGGCGACATCCGTCGCCTCAGCTCGGGTGGGGCGGCGGTTGTCGATCATGGATTCCAGCATCTGGGTCGCCGTGATCACCGGTTTTCCAAGCAAATTTGCCTGTCGCATCAGCCGCTTCTGGACCACGGCTATCTGCTCGATAGGGATTTCCACACCCAGGTCGCCGCGAGCTATCATGATGCCATCGGCCGCATCAAGAATCGCACCCATGTTATCAAGGGCCCGCGCACGCTCGATTTTCGCTATGATGAAAGGATCATGACCAAGAGCAGCCGCGGCACTCCGCACTGCGGCAATGTCCTCGGCGCTCTCGACAAACGATTGACTGATCGCATCCACCCCTTGTTCCAGGGCAAATTTCAGGCATCGATGGTCATTCTCGGTGAAAGCCCCAATCCCGAGAACGAAACCGGGCAGGTTTAGACCTTTGCGAGAGCGCAGCTCACCACCAACCACAACCCGGCACTGGACTTCATTGCCTTTGACTCTCACAATTTCAAGCTGAATGAGCCCATCGTTGAGAAATAACGCTCCTCCCGGATGCACGACCTTCGGCAATCGAGAGAAACTTATGGAAACCTTCCTGGCATTGCCGAGGATATTTTGAGTCGTCAGCGAAAAAAGCTCGCCTGGGTGTAGTTCGATGGGTTCCTCCGCCAATTGCCCGATGCGTATTTTCGGCCCCGGCAGATCCGCCATGATGGCGACTCGCTGTCCCGTCGCGCGAGCAGCAGCCCGGATATTCTCGATCACCTTCCGGTGACTGGCAAAATCGGCGTGAGAAAAGTTCACTCGCGCTACATTCATCCCGGCCCTGACCATCTGCTCCAGAATCTGTGGAGACTCGGAAGCCGGCCCTATAGTGCATACGATTTTGGTCTTGTTGGCTGGTAGAGCCACGGGTCATGCCTTCCTTTGGTGGGGTCTATCATTTGCGGTGGGCTGCAGCGGAGCGCCTTACTGTGGCGGCTATGCGTAAAAGCGGGCCATTGGCTGCCGGCTCCTTGGCTGTTGTGGAGTTCGTGCTCTGAAAACCCCTGGAAGAGTTGTCGTTTACCGCTCTTTGAGAATAGAGATACAATAATGATGCGCCCCTTCGCTCTCCTTTGATTCCAGCAAGTTGAACAGGTATGTCTTGCCTTTATATTTAAAGCTCTCCGGTTTGCCTGTCCGGAGGCACAGTTTCTTTTTGTCTGTACCGCTGATGAGATAGCCCAGAGCTGCCGAATCTTCGGGGCACTTGCTCGTGTCCGAGGCTTCATAAAGAACTAAGATGAGGTTTCCGTCAAAGGCCGTGGTCGTTTCGCCCGAGCCGACCCATGTCGGTTCAAGAATCAGATAAGGGGCGAGCATCTCCTTGAAGCCGTTACATTTTTGCTCCAGGGCCTGCCGATCGGCACTCAGGGCTTCTATTTCCGACAATTTATCGTCCAATTCGCCTCTAAGCCTAAGAGCATCAACCCTGGCTGTTTCCAGGTCTTTCAAAGCCGAAGCCGATTCGGAGGCCGTTTGCGTATTTTTCTGTTCAGCAGTATCAAGCCTGGACGCAAGGTCTTTGTATTGAGACTCCAGGTTGCTGTATTCATTTTCCAACTTCTGCAACGAATTTTGCAATTCGATATTCTTATCTGACAAAGACTTGTTATCTTGCTGAACGGCCAGGATCTCCTGGTATTTATTGTCAGATTGCTTTTTATACTTTGCGTGGTCGATTAAATAAGTCGCTGAAACAGACAACCCAATCAGGCACACAAAACAAACCAGCAAGGTTATGGGACGCATACTAACGGCTCTTCTCGTTTTTTCTCCCTGCATAACGGCTCCTGAGTGGGGAAATATCATTGGGAAGCAGGCAAAGCAGATGAACCTTGTGCTGAGAGCATATTACAGTCAGATTCCGATTTCGCAAGAATATTTTTGGACAGTGGATCAATGTGCGCCGTTTCAAGTAGCTCTGCCTGCTCAATCCGGCCTTGGTTTACATCTCCTTGAAGCCAATGCCGGCTGCCGCACACAGAATGACCTGATCCCTTTTGGCAAGCCGCTGTTCGGTTTTCCCGGCTCTAACCCACGGCTTACTTGAGGGTACGCAAAGTCCACGGCTGTGCGTGATTTAGCGCGATGGAAGTTACAATTTACGGACCATTATTCCAAGCTGTGATCGTGTGGCTTTAGCCGTTGGTCATATCGGATATGACACCGAGATCACACTCTGTTGAAGTGTGTGTTCCTGATACATGGGTATCCAGTATTTCAGCTCCTCATAACCGGGTTTTTTGCCATCTTGATCCCCGATTCACTCAGTTTTTGAAAAAGACAGCCCCCACCCGGATTCCGGATGAGGGTTCTATAACGAAGCAGGTCTTCGCGGAAAGTACTTTAGAAATTCACCTTATCGATCCCCTTCAGTCCCAGGATGCTCCGGGCCTCATCGGGTGTTGCCGGATCGATGCCCAGCTCTCCGGCGATGCGCGCGATCTTGGCGACCTGCTCCGCATTACTTTTCGCCATCCTGCCTTTATCGAGATAAAGGTTATCCTCAAGACCTACACGGACATTTCCGCCTATAAGCAGGGATTGCGTGCAAATGGGGAACTGGGCACGTCCCGCAACACAGACGGAAAACTCGAAATCCCCGATCATCTTGTTTGCGTAATCGACAAGAAACAGCAGGTTCTCGCAACTCGGGGTGATTCCGCCCAGTACTCCCATGACGAACTGGATGTAAACAGGCTTTTTGACGTACCCCGCCTGGATCATGAATGCCACGTTGTGCACCATCCCGGCGTCGTAAATCTCGAACTCAGGTTTGGTGCCCGTCTCATTGAACTTCGCACAGTATTCCTTCATGGACTTGAAGGTATTGGCGAAGATGAAATCCTCCGTCATGCCCAGATACTGTTTCTCCCATTCAAACTTCCACTCCTTGTATCTCGGGATCACTGGAAACAGGGCGAAGTTTATGGAGCCTGCGTTGAACGATCCAAGTTCCGGCCTGTAAAGAGTAACCGGCGCGACGCGCTGCTCTATCGTCATTCCCAGCCCCCCGCCCGTCGTAATGCAGACGACCATGTTGCAGCGGCTCTTAATGCCCGTGATGATTTCCTTCATGAGGTTCACGTCCGGGACAGGCATCCCCGTCTCGGGATTACGGGCGTGCACATGGCAGACGGCAGCCCCTGCCTCACAAGCCCTCACGGCCTCATCGGAAATCTGCTTCGGCGTTATGGGGAGATAATCCGACATCGTCGGAGTGTGGATGCTCCCCGTGATTGCCGCCGTGATGATAGCTTTTTCTTTCATACTGTTTCTCCTTAGTTTCTACGGATTCAAAAAGTCGGGCTGGAGAAATTCCGGATTCGGATACGTATAAAATCCTTTTCCGCTCTTCACGCCCAGTTCACCCTTTTTGATCTTCTCCGCCAGTGCGCCTGGCGGCTTGTCCCTGGGGTCCTTCGACTCATTGTAATAAACCATTTCGATATTATAGACCGTATCCAGACCAACGGCATCCATCAGGGCAAAGGGACCGACATTCATACCGGTGAAAATGCGCCATGCCCTGTCAATGTCCCGGAAATCGACGAAGTCATTTGCCCACATATAGAGGCTTTGTTTCTTTATGGCCCGCCAGACGTTGTTGAAACAGAAGCCCAGGGTCTCCTTTTTTACCCGCAGTGGAACAACGCCTAAAGAGCGGATCCATTCTTCACCTTTCTGCATGACTTCGGGAAGGGTTTTTGTTCCCGCCATGAGATCGGCCATATTCATTCCCTGGAGCGGAAGGTAGAAGTGGGTGTTGATACACCGCTCAGGCCTGCCGCTGCTGTCTTCCATTCTCGATACGGGAAGGGAGGAGCTGTTTGTGGCAAAGATTGCTTTGGCCGGTGCGTTTTCATTCATGAGCTTGAATATCTTGCGCTTTGTTTCCACGTCTTCCGTTACACATTCGACTACCAGGTCGGCATCCTTGAGCGCATCGGCAATTCCGGTTGTAAAGGTGATTCGACTCTTGCATTTTGCCCAATCGTCCCAAGGAATGAAGGGATTCACAACCTTTGCCTTCAAATCTGCAAACAGTTTGCCATAGGTTTCATCGAAGGCGCCTTCCCTGGTATCGTATACGCTGACTTTGTAGCCGGCATATGCCGACAGCATCGCGATCTGCGTACCCAGAAGACCCGTACCTACAACTGCTACATGTTCAAATGGTTTTTTCATAAATCCTCCCTTCAAACTTTGCATCCCTGCATGGTCTATGCGTCCACTGTTATTCCGCGAACAGGAAAACGATAAACGGGTTTAATTTAGATCTTTTTCAAAAACTTCAGTATCTCGATGAGGCCGTCATCCCGCCACCTTGCAATCTCTTCATTGGTGCGGCCCTGTTCGGGGCGACGATTGGCCATTTCTGTGTTCACGCCTTCCTGAGCTGTTTCATACCAGCCCGGCGGCCATTTCTTCCAGGCCGCCATGTCCTCCCACCAGAGTTCCACGGAATTCTCGACGTGCTTTAGCAGACCCTGAATCCCGTGGGGACCGCCTCCCAGTTGGTAGATGAGGTTGGGACCCATGAGGGCGTAGCGCAGGCCCGGTCCGAAGTTTACGGCTTTGTCGATGTCCTCCACTGAGCAGACCCCTCTCATCACGAGATCGACGGCTTCCCGGTAGAGGGCCATGGAGAGCCTGTTGGAGATGAACCCAGGGGCCTCCTTCCGGAGAACGATGGGTTCCTTGCCGAGCGACATGTAGAAGTTGCAGGTTCTCTTTACTGTCTCTTCGCTTGTCTTTTGCCCCCTGCAGATCTCAACAAGCGGGATAAGATGAGGAGGATTGTAAGGGTGGGCGCCCAGACATCTCTCAGGATGCTCTGAGCCTTTTGCAATCTCCGTGATAAGGAGCCCTGAAGTGCTGCTCGCGAAGACGGCATCCGCCGGAGCATGCTTATCAACCTCCGCGAGCAGGGCTTGTTTCACTTCATATTTCTCCAGGACGGACTCCTGGAGGAACTGGACATCTTTCACGGCCTCTCCAAGGCTCATCGTGTATTTTGCCAGACCCAGGGCCACGTTCATTTCACCCGCCGTCAAGATGCCTTTTGAGACGAGATATTCCAGGTTCTCCCGGATACGATTCCGGGCTGTCTGCAGGGCCTCATCGCTGATGTCGTAGATATGGACAGAGACGCCCTTCCAGAGGAAGTTGGTCGCCCAGCTTGAACCGATGAGGCCTCCTCCAAGCACAGCCGTTTTTCTGATCTCGGGTATCTTCATGGATTGCTCCTCCCAGGACTGCGATTAACCATAGATCCAGATCCCCAGCGGGATCGCGAAAAACAGCGCTATGGTTGTCGCAACAACGTGCCCGAAGAAAATGTGTTTGTACGCGTTGACGTGGGTGAGCCCGGAGACCGCAAGAACGGTGATGACGACTCCGTTATGGGGCATTGCGTCAAAAGCGCCGGAGGACATGGCGGCAACCCTGTGGATCAGGTCCGGACTCAGGCCGAGGGCAAGATACTTGGGAGCCAGGGTCGTCAGGATAATTCCGAGGCCTCCGGATGCGGACCCTGTGATGGCTGCCATGATGTTCGTAGCGACCGCAAGAGAAATGATCGGGTGCATGGGAAGCGTCAGAAGCCAGGAGGAGACCGCCGCGAATCCCGTTGTAGCCGCCACGGCCATGCCGTAGCCGACGTCGGCGCAGGTGTTCACGATGGGAACGACCGTATTCAGGGCGCCCTTGTTCAAAGTATCCAGCTTCTTGACATAGTATTTCCAGAACAGGATGATGCAGGCCACCACACCGCCTGTCAAAGCGACAACGGCATCTCTTTTGACATAGGGAATGTCGATGTTGAGCAGCAAGAGAACGATCACCATCGGAATCAGGCTTAACCATACGTTGGGCATGGGACCCGAAGCCGGGGCTCCTGCTCCGAGGACGCCGGCTGCAGGTTCCTCGTACACTTCACCTCTCGCCTTGGACTTTTTAAGTATGTAGCGGAAATACAGGACGTTAAAGGTGGCGACAATTACCGCTCCCAAAAGACCGACCAGCGGGGCCGAAGTCGTCGTTGAGGCCATGTATTTTGTGGGCATGATGTTTTGGATCTGGGGAGTTCCCGGGAGCATGGTCATCGTCAGCGATGCCGCTCCGAATATGAATGCCGCCATGAAGAGATGCCAGGAGAGATTCGCCTCCTTG
>Ga0074046_10002941_pt1 | contig 14474 bp, 9 predicted proteins | sample BogForMeECP23OM3_FD_94441 | JGI IMG/M metagenome (GOLD analysis project Ga0074046, IMG submission 94441) | Bog forest soil microbial communities from Calvert Island, British Columbia, Canada - Bog Forest MetaG ECP23OM3 | ecosystem: Environmental > Terrestrial > Soil > Wetlands ...
GATGGGCACGCTTGCCAATTGAAGCGCCGCAAGAAGGAGTCAGTATGCGGGAGATTGATCAATTCGATGAACTCGATCAATCCGATCTTCCCGACTTCTGCCGGAAGCCGATCGTGGTGCTCGGCGTTGGGAATATTCTGTTTGGAGATGACGGATTCGGGTGCGCGGTGGTTGACTATGTAGAGGCACACTACCGCGTGCCTGAAGCCGTCTGCTTGCTGGACGCCGGCACGGGCGTGCGCAAGCTGTTATTCACTCTCTGCCTGAGTTCCGCGCGCCCGCAGCGCATGCTCATCCTGGATGCGATCGATGCCGGACGCGCTCCCGGCGAGATCTTCGAAATCGATCCCGCCGACATTCCCCCGGTCAAACTTGACGATTTCTCCATGCATCAGTTGCCCACGTCGAACCTGCTGCGCGAGTTGCAGGAAAGCTGTGGGGTCGAAGTGCGTGTGCTGGCCTGCCAAACGGGGCCACTGCCAGAAGAGATATCGCAGGGATTGTCGCTTGCAGTCAGCAACGCCGTGCCACAAGCTGCGGAGTGGCTGGTCGGCGAGTATTTCCCCAGCCCCACAGCACCGCGAGGTGATCTATGCCAAACCACGTGCTGAACGTTTTCTCAGCTCCATGTGGACAGGCTGGAGGCATGGTATGAGCCCGAATCTCGTAATGATGAGCGATGGGAAGAAGTTCCTGTGGGATGGGCAACCGTACGACAGCAAAGAGGAAGCAGCACGTATAGCGGAGTCCTATCAGAACGAGAACTTTGAGATTCAGATCGTGGAAGAAGACGGGAAGTTCCTGGTGTACACCAGGAGGACCGTCAAGGAATGGGTGGCTGCTACGCAATAGCGGGCACCCCTCGGTAGAGGTGGCAAATGGCAGTAGGCACATTGCCGGTACAAAGCGATCCAACCTTGCTGGCCGACATTCGGCGGTACGGGAAGTTCGACCCCACGGGTTGCTATCAGTGCGGAAGCTGCACGCTCTCGTGTGAGCTGGCCTCGGACTTCGCAAACTTTCCCCGAAAGAGCATCCGCTATTCTCTTCTGGGGCTGAGAGCGCCGCTCCTGGAAAGCCTCGAACCCTGGATCTGCCACGACTGCGGCGAATGTTCCACCGCCTGCCCGCGCCAGTCAGAGCCCAGGATTTCCATGAAAACCCTGCGGCGCTTCCTCAGCGCGCAGTATGAGTGGACGGGGTTAGCGGGCAAGCTCCTCCGGTCCCGGGCGTGGCACCTGGGCGCACTCGCCTTCTCTGCCGTGTTCGTGACTGTACTGATCCTCTGCTACCACCTGTGGTATGTGGGACTACCACTTTCCGGCCTAACTACACCGATGGGGTTGGAGCACATGTTCCCCATCATCACGTATTACACGCTCACAGCGATGCTCTTTCCGCTGCTTCTCCTGTTCTCCCGCGTCCACCGCGTCTGGCGGCTCACCATGGGCAATGCGCAACGGCCTTCCGTCCCATTTTCCATCTATGTCGACGAGGCGTGGAGGTACCTGTACCAATCGGTGTCACACTCGGGGTTGAGGAAGTGTCCGGAGAAAGGCCGGTGGCTGGGGCATTGGATCCTCGCCCTGGGCACGACCATGATGCTGACCATCAAGGTCTTCGCGCTGCGGTGGTTTCAAACCGACAATGTTTATCCCTTGTACCACCCGCAGCGCTGGCTGGGATACCTCGCCACCGGCTTCATCTTCTACGGCATTGGCGAAATCCTCTTAAGACGGGTGCAGGCGAAGAAGGAAGTCTACAAGGAAACACGGCTGGAGGATCTGATCTTTCCCATCCTGCTCCTGCTCACGGCGGTCACCGGGCTGGCTACACACATCTTCAGGTGCTCAGGCTTGGCGCTCGCTACTCATTTCACGTACGCCCTGCACGTCATCATCGCCACGCCGATGCTGCTGGTGGAGATGCCGTTCGGCAACTGGGCACACATGATCTATCGACCGCTGGCCTTGTATTTCCAGGCGGTCAGGGAGAGAGCCGCGCAGTTGACGCCAGCGGCGGAGGTTGTTCCCCATGCGGTCTGAGGAATCAAGAACCCCACCTGTCGGTGCTGCCCTGGTTGTTGGTGGTGGTATCGGCGGCATGCAAGCGGCCCTCGATCTCGCCAACGGCGGCATCAAAGTGTACTTGGCCGAGCGAAGCCCTGCCATTGGCGGGGTCATGGCACAGCTCGACAAAACCTTTCCCACCAACGATTGCGCCATGTGCACCCAAGCGCCTCGTCTGGTCGAGATCGGCAGGCACAAGGACATCGACATTCTCACCTTGGCTGAGGTGGAACGCGTGGAGGGCCAGCCGGGGAATTTCACGGTCAGTATCAAGCAGCAGCCGCGTTTCGTGGACGAGACGAAATGCACGGGCTGTGGAGCTTGCACTGAGGAATGTCCAGTAACGCTGTCGTCTGAATTCGACCAGGGGCTGGCAGAGAGGAAGGCGATCTACCGGCCATTCCCGCAAGCCGTTCCCAACATCTTCGCTATCTCGCGCCGCGGGACCTCTCCCTGCGAGGCCGGATGCCCGATTCATCAGAGCGCGCAGGGTTATGTAACTCTGATCGCGCAAGGACGCTTCGAGGAGGCGGCCCAGGTCATTCTGCGCGAAAACCCGATTCCGTCGATCTGTGGCCGCATTTGCACCCACCCCTGCACCGCCAGTTGCACGCGCGCCAACGTGGACGATCCGGTGAATCTGCCGGCGTTGAAGCGTTTTATTACCGACCATTGCTCCGATTACAAGCTGCCGCAACCGACGGTGCCCGACCGTTCGGAGAAGATTGCCATCGTGGGGTCGGGCCCAGCAGGCCTCCTCTGCGCCTATGAATTACGGCAGAAAGGTTATGGCGCGACGATCTTTGAGGCGCTTCCGGTAGCCGGCGGGATGCTGGCAGTCGGCATTCCTGCCTTTCGGTTACCGCGGCCCTTGTTGAAGGCTGAACTGGACCGGATGCGTTCGATCGGCATCGAGATCCTGCTGGACACTCCGGTCGGCCGCGGCGTCACGCTAGACGAATTGCGCAAGAGCTACGCGGCGGTCTTTATCGCCATCGGGGCTCACGTGGAGCGCAAGCTCGGGATTCCAGGGGAAGATCTGAAGGGCGTTACGGGTGGTGTGGAGTTCCTGCGGCGGGTGAATCTCGGAAACCTGGCCGCGCCGGGGCGTCGTGTTCTGGTGGTGGGAGGAGGCAATTCCGCGCTGGACGCGGCGCGGGCCGCCCTTCGTTGCGGAGCCGAAGAGGTAACAATCGTCTACCGGCGAACCCGAGCAGAAATGCCGGCTGATCCTCGTGAGGTCGAGGACGCCGAACGCGAAGGCGTCAAGTTGATGTTCCTCGCGGGGCCCAAGTCATTTCAGGCGGGCCCGGACGGGCGCGTATCCGGCTTGGAGTGCCTGAGGATGAAGCTGGGCAAGCCCGACGCCAGCGGCCGGCCGGCTCCAGAGCCGATTCCAGGCTCGGAGTTCATGATTTCCTGCGACGCGGTCGTGGCCACGATTGGCCAGGTCCCTGATGTGAACGGCCTGGGTGAACGGCTGGGTCTGGCAACCACGAAATCGGGAACGCTGCGTGCCGATCCGCTGACGCTGGAAACAGAGCTGCCGGGTGTGTTCGCTGGCGGAGATTGCGTGACTGGTCCCGACGTGGTGGTGACGGCTATGCTGGCGGGCAAGAAGGCCGCCAACTCTATCGATCGCTGGCTCAATAAACAGGACCTGCGTGCGGGACGCGAACAGGAAGGGCCGTACCACACCGAGTACGTCGTGGACACGACTGGCGTGCTGATGCAACGCCAGGTACACATGCAGGCCCTCGACCCCAAGACTCGTGGAAAGACGTTTGCCGAAGTCCACGTTGGCTACACGCCAGAAGAAGCTATCGCCGAGGCTAAGCGCTGCCTCGCGTGCGGCATCTGCTGCGATTGTCATCTCTGCGCAACGGCGTGCCAGGCCAATGCCATCGACTACACACAACGAGAGAAGAAAGTTGAGCTGAAAGTGGGCGCCATTGTCCTGGCCCCCGGATACGAGCTCTTCGACGCCCGGTTAAAAAAGGACCTGGGTTATGGCCGCTTCCCGAATGTGCTTACGGCTTTGGAGTTCGAGCGGATTATGTCCGCCTCCGGACCCTATTCCGGCCATGTGCTGCGACCCTTCGACCGGCAGCAGCCGAAGCGGATTGCCTTCCTGCAGTGCGTTGGTTCGCGCGATTCCGAAAACGACTACTGCTCGTCCGTCTGCTGCATGTATGCCACCAAAGAAGCCATCATCGCCAAAGAGCATCTGGGCGAAGGTCTGCAATGCGACATCTTCTTCATGGACATGCGCGCCTTCAGCAAGGGCTTCGAGCAGTATTACCACCGGGCAGAAGAGCTTGGTGTGCGCTATATCCGTTCGCGCGTGCCGCAGATCGAGGAAGTCCCTGGAACGCGGAACCTGATCGTCCGGTATCTGGGCGAAGGCGATAAGAAACTCTTCCAGGAATACGACTTGGTCGTGCTGTCGGTGGGCATGCAGCCACCCAAGAATGTCAAAGTGCTGGCCGAACGGCTAGGCGTCAAGCTGAACGCGTTTAACTTCTGTGGGACCTCGACATTCCGGCCCGCAGAAACTTCGCGCGAAGGTATCTTTGTGGCCGGACCATTTGCCGAGCCTAAAGACATCCCCGAAACTGTCATGCAGGCTTCGGCGGCCGCTGCCCAGGTGCTCTCACTTTTGCGAGACGCCCGCGGCACGCTGATCACTCCCGAAGTTTTCCCACCGGAAAGAGATGTGAAGGGAGAAGAGCCTCGCATCGGGGTCTTTGTCTGTCACTGCGGAACGAACATCGGCGGCGTGGTCAATGTCCCTGCGGTGATGGAGTATGCGAAGACGCTGCCCGATGTCGTATACGCCGAGAACAACCTTTATACGTGCTCCAATGACACCCAGAAAGCGATCAAGGAAAGGATCGACGAACACCATCTGAACCGGGTGATCGTTGCCTCCTGCACACCGCGCACGCACGAGCCTCTGTTCCGTAACACCCTGCGTGAGGCAGGACTCAATCCTTATCTGTTTGAGATGGCGAATATCCGCGATCAGTGCTCCTGGGTCCACATGCACGAGCCAGAAAAGGCCACCGAGAAATCCAAGGACCTGGTGAGGATGGCGGTGGCCAAGTCACGGTTGCTGGAGCCGCTCACCCGCAGGTCGATTGGAGTCAACAAGGCGGCGCTGGTGATCGGTGGCGGGCTTGCCGGCATGACTGCGGCGATTTCGCTTGCCGATCAAGGATTCAACGTTCACCTGGTCGAGAAGCAAAACGAACTGGGCGGGAATCTGAAGCACATCCACTACCTGCTGAACGGAGTCCAGCCGCAAGCCGAGCTAAAGCGGTTGCGGGAGGAGACCCTCCACCACGACAAAATCCACGTCCACATCGGAGCCACGCTGGAGAAGATCGAAGGGTCAATCGGTGACTTTAAGACTACGGTTGTCGCCGGCGGCAAGACGACCGAGGTCACGCATGGCGTGATCATCGTGGCGAGCGGGGCGCGAGAGCACCAGCCCACGGAGTACCTGTATGGACAGGACAAACGGGTGATGACGCAGCGGGAACTCGAAGAACGCCTGACGGGCGATGGCTTCCTGGTCCCGAACGGAAAGCAAACGACGGTGGTGATGATCCAATGCGTCGGTTCGCGCGACAGTGAACGGCCGTACTGTTCGCGGGTGTGCTGCGCCGATGCGATCAAGAATGCACTGTGGATCAAAACACTCTCGCCGCAAACGAATGTTTATGTCCTCTACCGCGACATCCGCACCTATGGCTTCAAGGAAGAGTACTACACGCGGGCACGGCAGCAAGGCGTCGTGTTCGCCCGCTACGAAGGTGATCGCAAACCTGAGGTAACGCGGAATGGCAAAGGACTCCAGGTTTCGGTCTTCGACCAGACGCTGGGCATGCCGTTCATGATCGCCGCCGACGCGGTGGTGTTGTCGGCGGGCATTCAGCCGTACGACGACAATCGCCAACTCGCGCAACTGATCAAGGTTCCATTAAATAGCGAAGGCTTTTTCCTGGAAGCGCACATGAAACTGCGTCCCGTAGACTTCATGACCGACGGCATCTTCCTGTGCGGGCTGGCGCATTCTCCAAAGAACATCGAGGAATCCATTCTGCAGGCACAGGCGGCCGCGGCCAGAGCAACTGCCATCCTCGCCCGGGACAGCATTGAACTGGAGGCCAACATATCGCAGGTGGTCGACGCAAGCTGCGACGGTTGCGCCTACTGCGTGGACACCTGCCCCTACAAGGCCATCACGCTGATTGAGTACAAGTGGCAGGGATCGATCAAGAAAGTCGTAGAAACCAACGACTCCAAGTGCAAGGGCTGTGGCTGCTGCCAGGCTACGTGTCCCAAGAACGGCATATTCATTCGTGGGTTCACTCTTGGGCAGATCGAGGCCCAGATCCATGCTGCTTTGGGAGTAGAGTAATGGACGACAACTTTCAACCCTTGATCATCGCTTTGTGCTGCAACTGGTGCTCCTACGCAGGCGCAGATTTGGCGGGCGTTTCCCGGACACAATACCCGCCCAGCATCCGCATCGTTCGCGTCATGTGTTCGGGCATGGTGCATCCCAACCTGGTGATTGATGCGTTCACCAAGGGGGCGGACGGCGTCCTCGTCTGCGGCTGCCATCTGGGAGATTGTCACTATCAGGAAGGTAATTACAAAACCGAAAAACGCGCGGACGCCATCAAGCTGATGCTCGCGGATTTCGGTATCGAGGAAGAACGCTTCCGCCTGGAGTGGGTTTCGGCGGCTGAAGGGCCGCGGTTTGGGCAGGTGGTGCGGGAGTTCACGGAGCAGGTGAAGAAACTGGGGGTCAGCCCTTACAGGGCGTGAAAGATGCCGCTTGGCATCCTCGACTTTTCTGAGTGCCGCTGAAGAACGGGGTACTGCCGCTAAAGGGGGAGCAACCTATGTGGTGGGCAATAGGTGGGATGATCATCGTGCTGGTGTTGGTCTGGCTTGCCTCGCATCCGGGTAGTCCGCGGTCAAACGCGACCACAAGACAGCAATGAGATAATACTGATGAGACGCGATTCGCTCACGCTTGCGTACTTCTTGCGAAGCGTACTCCGGCCAGAAACGCGTCACGTCTACTGTGCCGCACTGCCGGCAAGAAGCGAGGGAAGCACATCGTACAGTGGTTGCACCGGCTTTAGTTCGGGATTCTCCTCGGCTGCTGATATTGCCAGAATGCGGATCTTGTCGTTGTCCGGCAACTGAATGGTTTTCGCTCCGGGCGGCAGGTCGATCGGATAGGCGAAGAGATACGAATAGCTGTACGCCACGTTTTCCCCCGCCGCATTGTGGTGATGCGAGCAGTACCAAGCCAGGTCGGCCCGTTTGATATGGCCGGGCTTGATTCCAGTCATCTCGGCATAATCGTCGTGCTCAGTTTTACCGGGTAGCCCTTCGATAGGTGTGTCCTTGGCGACCCACTGGCGGTCGTCCCACTGGCCGATGAATCCGCCCCAGTTCTGAATCGTCAAGTCGGCGTTCTTGGTTCCGGTTTTGAAGCTCGCTTTCTGGTCGTCGCCGGCTGATGCCGCCAGTACGTAGACTCGGTTGTAGTGGCCAGTTGGCAGTTCGATGGTCTGGCCCTTGGCTACTACTGCGTTTAGCGCTTCGCTTGTTGCCGGCGCGAGGCGGAATTGCATATCGTTAAAAGTGATTTGCGCTGGCAGCATCTCCGCTGGGAGCGCGTTGCCTTTGCCATCAAACCCATTGGCCGAGTGAGCGGCATCATCGCTGGCGACCGCCAGGTCGTATTTCAGTGACACCGGTACGGAACGCACGCCCGCAACTTTAACCCGCGGCGGCGCAAGCTTTACCGCAAACGTTCGTGGCTGGTACGCGGTGAACGAACTTACCAGCACTCCACCAGAAAGCTTGGCGGCTCCGACCGGCTGCTCTTGTCCGTTGACCTCGCGAGCGGAAGTGATCGGCGCCGCGAAGGAAACTTTGACATCCGGCTGCGGCTTGCCATCGAGTTCCACCAGGCGCACGATGATTTCATCGCCCTGCTCAGTTTTCTTCAGCGCCAAAACTCGAATCCTCGGGCTGCTGACCTTCAGCAAAGAAAACTCGCGGCCACGCGCACCCGGATGCGGTGATGTTTGGAAGGCGATGGGTGGATCATTCAAGCGCTGGCCCTGCCAGTCCGTCCCGCCTTGGCGCCAATCGCCACCGTGCCCCGCGATGCCGTAGACGAATTCGTGATGTCCAATATCCTGCGTGCCCTGGTCGGTATAGCCGCCGCGAGTACCAGGCGTCCGGATCAAGGTCAGCCGGATCGTGTTGTCGTTGGGCTTATCCGATCCGTTCTTGCAGTCGGTCAGGATAGTCGCGCCGAAAACGCCGCTCACGTCGGTTAAGTCGATCCACTGGTGCGACGGGACCTCGAATTTCTTCGGCTCGGCGGTGGGACGCTCGATGGTTCCGATGTCCCAGTTGTAAGTAGCCATGCGATTCGAAGCTGACAAGGGGAAGGTTGCCTTCAGGTTCGACTCCCGGGTATTCCAGTCGACTGCGTTTTCGAGCTCTACTCGTTTGCCCGCGTCTCCCGCCGAAAGCCGGATGGTCTGCACAAATCGTGAGCCGTCAGTTTCGCGTACAACTTCCACGGCCACACGTGCTGGGCCGCTTTCAACGACACGAATCTTAGCTGGCCCACTGACGTATGCCTTGGGCGCCGCCTGCTCCTGGTCCCAGTCCATGTTCCAGGCGGGCCACTGCTCGGGATTGTCGTAGGAGATGGCAAGGCGCGCTGGGCCGGCGAGCAATTCCCGGCCGATCGATTTATCGAAAATACTCGAAACGTCTCCGTCTTGATTTAGTTTCACACGGTAGTACTGATTCTCCAGCGAGTACTTGGACACCTGCAGAGCCGATGCGAGTCCGGCCGCGGCTTCGGGCTGCACATCATAAACGGCGTAGCCCACCGACGGTACTCTCGCGACAAACAGCACCTTACCGTTCGATATCTGTGCTGGGGTTTCTTTGCCATCCGGTCCAATCACGTGAACCGTGCTGGGCATACTGCCTGGGAATTCAATGCTGGCTTCGACCACCTCTTCCCGGGCGATGTTCAAGGGGTTGAAGACGACGATCGGAACACCCTTGGCCTGAGTGTCGAGCGCCGCTGCGATTGCCTCGGATGCATTGTTCAAAACGCCCGCGAACTGGTTCATGGCGATGACGTCGTCGTTCCAGGCAAATTCGTAGGACTTGGGAGTGGCCGTTCCGGCAGCGATGTCGTGGAACTGGCCGCCCATGACGAGCGTCCAGGCATCATTCAACCGTTGCCGCGGATAGGTTCTTGCACCTAGCCATTCCGCGGCCACCGAACTCTTTTCGGCTGCGTTGGCCAGCAACTCTTCTTTCCGAAGCCAGCGCTTTTGGTAGGCCTGCGAAGTCAGGGAGCCGGCCGAATGATTGGTCAACTCCATTTCGCCGGTGAAGCGGGGTAGCCCGGCTGCTTCGGAGGGCGTGATGTCGAGAAACATCTGGTCCGCGTTTGCGGAGACTACGTGGACAGGGCCATCGCCCACTTTTACCGCAGGCCATTCCGGATGCGCCTGCCCCTCTACGGAAGACCCGTCTCCGTTCTGCGGTGGAAAGCTTGCTGACCCTTTGGTGACGATGGCTTCGAGTCGCTTTACGGAGTCTTCATCCGGAGTTCCGCCGATGTCGCCAGTGCCGTAATAGTGGTAGTCCGTGTACACCCCACTGACTTTGCCGTTCTGCTCTACGCGGGCCGCCCAATCTCCCTGGTAACGGTCCAACTCCCGATCCGATTGGACTTTGGCGAGGCCTTGCTCCTGCGCACGCAGCGCATAATAATCCTGAACCTCCTTCGGATCGAGCGGTAGATTGGCGTTCTCGAGTTGGCGTAGTTTCTGCTGCAGCGGTAGAAATTTCTTCCGAATCTCTTCGAGCGCGGCGTTCGGAGGAGTCGCCGGTAGCGGTTTGCTGAGATCAGTGTTAATGCCGCCGCTGTAGTCACCGGGGTTCAGGCCCGCCAGCACGCTCTCTCCATCCGGTCCCACCCAGACGCCGACGTTGAACGGTGTGCCTTCGGGCGTCTTCTCGCGCGATTCTGGACCGCCGCCGTCGGCAGAGGATCCCCACACCAGCTTCTGCGTAGAGAAACCTTTGACGCCGGAGTGCGCGAGAATCGTCGGCAGGGAAGACGGAAAGCCGAAACAGTCAGGCAGCATGTACTCCGCACTGGCTTTGCCGAATTCCTGGCGAAACCAGTTATTCCCGTACAGAATTTGCCGGATGATGGTCTCGGCGCTGGGCGCGTTTACGTCGCCTTCTTCCATGGAAGAGCCCGCCGGGAACCACCTGCCTGCATCCACGTACTTCTTCAACCTGGCGAAATCCGCCGGATAATATTCCTTCATCAAACGGTAGCGGTTGGCGCCGCTGAAATTGAAAACATAGTGGGGATATTTTTCGAAGAGCGTGAAGTTGTCTTCCATGGTCTTGCGCAGGTATTCATTGATGACCTGGGGATACTCCCATCGCCACTCCGTATCCAGGTGGGCATACCCGACAACGTAAAGGGTTGGCTGCTTGGTTAGATCAGGCGGGTTGGCGGTTTGTGCCTGCGCCCAGCACAACGGAACAAAGAAGACGGGGAACACCCGAAACCAACGTGGGCAACGTCGTAGCATCGCAGATCTCCAAATGTGCCGGCAGTGAATTACATGCTATGGTACGCCCTCCGCCGCCGGGCAAGAATCCGTTTAGCATAGGAATGTGAGTGCACAGAAACGAATCGGCCTGGCGCGAGCGCTTTCCAAGATGGGCTATTGCTCGCGGTCCCAGGCAGCGGTGTTGATTCGTGCTGGACGTGTCAGTCGGAATGGGCGGATCGTCCGCGATCCGGAAAGCCCGGTGCGAATGCCCCATGGCCGCATCGACGGCCGAATTGAAGTTGATGGTTCGCCGATCGACAAAACGGCGGCGATCTACCTGATCATGAATAAACCGCGCGGGGTGGTGACGACTGCGTCCGATGAGAAAGAGCGCGAGACGGTTTACGACCTGTTGGAGCCGGGGTTGCCGTGGGTTAGTCCCGTAGGGCGGTTGGATAAGGCGAGCGAAGGGCTGCTGCTATTGACCAATGATTCGGAGTGGGCGGCCAGGATCACCGAGCCCGCCAGTCATCTGGATAAGAAGTATCACGTGCAGGTGGACTGCGTTGCCGACGCCGATCTGTTGACGAGAATCATGCGGGGGCACGCGATTGGCAGCGAGCAGTTTTGCGCGAAGGGGGCGCTCCTTCTGCGGCACGGCGATAAGAATAGCTGGCTGGAGATTCTTCTTGACGAAGGCAAAAACCGGCAAATTCGGCGTCTGCTCGAAGCGCTGGGGGTTCGCGTGTTGCGTCTGGTACGGGTGTCGATCGGGCCGCTCGATCTGGGTGATCTGAAGAAGGGTGCGGTGCGGCGGCTGACAGCGGAAGAAAAGAAGGCGATCGATCGCGCGCTGCTGGCGGTGCCGCGCTAGGTTTCCGAAAAATTTGTCTGTGTTTCCAGATAGTCCTGCGCCTGGCGTAGCACCTTGCGCTCGTTGCTGTAGGCAAGCTGACGGGCTGCGTTGGCTAGCGGCACCCAGAGGGCTTGCTTGACTTCGATTCGCATGTCGGGAGTCAGGTTGTCGATTTCTCCGGACACATAGCGCATCAGGTAGAAGCTCACGATCTTGAAAACTCGTTTGCCGTCGCCCCAGGTTCGAACGTACACATACTTGTTATCGGCTAGTTTGGTGACCGGTTCGGCAACGATGCCGGTTTCTTCCAGCACTTCCCGTATGGCAGCCGCCTGCGGTTTTTCGCCCGGATCCACCAGTCCTTTGGGGAGGGCCATCACGGCGCGGCTGCGCTTTCTCACCGTCTTTGCGGGCTTGTGAGCTTCTTTATGCGGCTCACTTTTCTGCGGTTCAATCAGTGCCACGTGCCAGATTCCTGAAATCTGCCGAAGCACCACGCCGCCTGCTGAAATTTCCCTTGGCATACGGTTACCTGATCGCGGTTCCAGAAGCTGCTGTCGCCACTGCTCGCAGCCGAGCTTCGCTCGCTTGGACGGCCGAGGGCGGCCGTCCCTACACGAGCTACAAAGGTATCAGGAATTCCCTAGCTTCCCAGTCTCTTGCTGGATTCGCTGCCAGGCACGCTCCACATGGCGCGCCTGCGTGTTGGTCTGGCCGACGCAGAGCCTAAGCGTAAGTTTGCCATCGAGCTTGGTATGCGTGAGGAACAGATCACCGCTGCCGTTCAGCCGGTCCATCAGGAGTTGATTCGCCTGATCTCCCGCGCGTAACCGGAAGCAGACGAGGTTGAGCTGAGCGGGCGCAGCGAGTTCGAAGCGCGCATCTTCGCGGACCCATGCGGCAAATTGCTGAGCCAGGCGCACGTGCTCGCGAATGTGATGCCGCAGGCCTTCGATGCCGTAATGCCGGATCACGAACCACAACTTGAGCGAGCGAAAACGGCGTCCGAGTTGGATGTGCCAGTCGCGATAATCAATGACGGCGCCAGATTCCGTCGCCCGGTTGCGCAGGTACTCCGGCAGGATGGAGAGCGTTTGGATCAGGTGCTTGCGGTCGGCGATATAGAAGACGTTGCAATCGAAATTGGTAAACATCCATTTGTGCGGGTTGAAGCAGTAACTGTCGGCGAATTCCACGCCATCGTTGATGAAGCGAAACTCCGGGCAGAGCGCGGCCGTGCCACTCATGGCGGAATCCACGTGCAGCCAGAGATTGTAATCGCGGCAGATGCGTGCAATTTCGCGGATGGGATCGATCGCGTTCGAAGATGTCGTCCCCACGGTGGCGCAGACAAAGCAGGGAGTCAGCCCAGCCTTGATGTCTTGCTCGATCTGGCGTGCCAGGGCTTCCGGGCGCATGGCGAAGTTCTTGTCCACTTCGATCTGGCGCAGGTTGTCCGAGCCCATGCCGGCGATCTTGATTGCTTTTTCAACAGAAGAGTGCGTTTGGGTGGAGCAGTAGGCGATCAGGCGTCCATCGCAGCCTTTGCGATTGCTGGCGAAGTTTGTTGCACGCTCGCGCGCGGCCAGAAGGGCGCTGAGCGAGGCGCTGGATGCCGTGTCCTGAATCACCCCGCCGCCCGTGCCGGTGGAAAGAAACTTTTCGGGCAGGCCGAGCATGGGTACCAGCCAATCGAGCACGTGCGTTTCAAGCTCGGTGCACGCCGGGCTGGTGGACCAGAGCATGCCTTGCACGCCCAGTCCGGAGGAAACGAGGTCGCCGAGAATGGCCGGCCCAGAGGCGTTCGCGGGAAAGTAGGCGTAGAAGTTGGGCGACTGCCAGTGCGTGATGCCGGGAAGGATGACGCGCTCGAGGTCGCCTAGAATCTGGTCGAAGGCTTCGCCGTGCTCGGGTGCGTTGGGCGGAAGTTTCGAGCGAATTTCTCCCGGCTGCACGCGCGACAGAACCGGAAAGGTTTCGATACGGGAATGGTAGTCGGCGATCCAGTCCACGACGGCGTGGCCCTGGCGGCGGAACTCGTCGGGAGACATATGGAACGATTTTGTGTCAGACATGGGAATTGGCAATAAAAGTCAAATTGAAGAAGTAAAAGCGAGGGCAGTTGGGTTTTACTTCTTCAATTTGACTTCTCACTTCTGACTTAATCCACTACAAATGCCCGTAGTACACCTGCGTGTTGTATTCGAATTCAATCTTGTTATCTTTGGCGTGGAGGCGAAAGATTCGTTGTAGTTCCTGCATCATCGGCGCGTAGCCGGGATGACCCTCGAGCGGCACGTACGAAGAAGATAACAATCGTCCAGCGGCACCTTCGTAGTCGAAGTGCTGGCGCAGGTCGAAGACGCGTTCTTCGCACTGCGCGGGCGCAAAAAATTCGTGAATCATGGCCGTGGTGCGTTCGTGGCGCACTTCCTTATAGTCGGTGCCATAGGTCAGCAGGAGTTGCTCGTAGTCGCGCAAGAAAGGCGTGGTTGCGGTGCGGCGCTCATTCCAGATCAGCACGCACCATCCCTTCGGCTTCAGTATGCGGGCGAATTCCGCGCGGGCGCGCGGCAGGTCGAACCAGTGCGCAGCCTGGGCGGCGGTAACAAAATCGACGGAGGCGGAGCGCAGAGTCGTCTCCTCGGCCGTTCCGGCAACGGACACCAGCCGGTTAAACGATTCGAGTTGATGGATGCCCATTTCGCGCATTTCAGTGTTGGGCTCGACGGCAAAGACGGAATTCCCGTTCTCCAGGAGAAGGCGGGTAAAGACTCCCGTTCCGGAAGCAATGTCAGCAACAATGTGACTGGGCTGAAGTCCGCATTCGGTCCGCAAGAGCTCGAGAACTTCGCGCGGATATCCAGGGCGATAGCGGACGTAGTTCTCCACCCGGTCGGA
>Ga0074046_10002942_pt1 | contig 14474 bp, 12 predicted proteins | sample BogForMeECP23OM3_FD_94441 | JGI IMG/M metagenome (GOLD analysis project Ga0074046, IMG submission 94441) | Bog forest soil microbial communities from Calvert Island, British Columbia, Canada - Bog Forest MetaG ECP23OM3 | ecosystem: Environmental > Terrestrial > Soil > Wetlands ...
CTCTCACCCGATAGGCGATGTTGACCCCGCAGTGGCAGATGAAAAACCCGATTCGCTCAGACACGACGGCCCTCCTGAGGAAAAGCTCGTATTGTTATTTCCTGTTTTGCCCTTGTGTATCCGACAAGCCAACCGACTGCAGAAGCAGTTCCGTTATATCCCGGACTTTTATCTTGTTTCCGACGCCAAGTTTTGCGACGGCCTCATTGAGCGTTCGGATGCAGTAAGGGCACGCCGTGGCTACCACCTCCGCACCGGTTCCGATGGCCTCTTTGATCCGAATCTCTCCAAGACTTTTTTTTCCAGGGCTGTCCTTCCATGGCCCGCAGCCACCGCCGCCGCAGCAGAAACTCCGCTCCCTGCTATTCTGCATTTCAAACAGTGTAAGACCCGGTATTGATTCAAGGAGTCTCCGGGGCGCATCATATATGGAAGAATGCCTGCCAAGATAACAGGGGTCATGATAGGTTACCTTGAGATCAAGCTTGTTGGCGGGTTTGATGGTACCCTCCCGAATCAGTTTATCCAGAAGCTGGGTCGAGTGAATATTGGCTATCTTCTTCAGCCCTTCATAATTACTTCTGAATGAATTCAGACAGTGAGGAGAGATGGTCAGGATCTTGGAAGCGCCGGCCTCCAGGAACATCCGGGTATTTTTCCTGGTCAGATCGGCAAAAACATCCGCGGCTCCGATCTTATCGGCCATATCACCGCAGCAACTCTCCTTTGTTCCAAGGGTCCCGTAGGAGACACCGGCATGATCGAGGAGGCGCAAGAGAGCGATACCCGCCTTTTGGCTGCCTTTATCGGCGCTTGTATCATAAACCGTGGTACAGCATGTGAACAGGCAATACTCATGTTCCCTGGTATAAGTCGGCAGCTTGGCACCCTTGGCCCAATCCAGGCGATTTTCCTTCTTTCCTCCCCACGGGTTGCCGTCTTTCTTAAGGCTCTTCACCGGTATATCAAAATATCCCGGCAGGGATCCGGCATCGACGACCTGTCGGCGGACGGATTTTACCAGATCGAGTATGCCGATACCGCGGGGGCACTGTTCGACACAACTGTTACACGTTGCGCAAGTCCATGAGGCCTCATCAACGGATACGTTTGAGGAAGTGTCAAGAGCGATGTTGCGGAGGATCTTCCGGGGACTGTAACTTGTAATCTCGCCTAACGGGCAAACCCCGGTGCAGGCGCCGCACTGCATACAACTCTGGAAAGTCTCACCGACATCCTTCCGGATCGTGACCATGTCGACCTGAGAGTCTCGCAAAGCCTTTTCTTTAAGTGTTGTCAGGAAGATGGCCAAGGGCCTGTACATCAGGTGTGAGAGTTTGCCAAACGGCAACATCAGGCAGAGCATGCCCACACAGATTGCGACATGGATCACATAGATGGTGTAGGTCATGATCGGCAGTCCGGCAAGCCGGAAGATATGGACCATGATGCCGGTGACGGCAATGGTGACGATCAACACCAGGAAGAACAGATCCGTAAAATCCGAATACCTGTGCAGATTCTCCTCCTTCTTGAACCATCGGCTATAAAGCATGGTGGTGGAGGCTACCACCAGGGCAACGGTGGCGTAGTAGCCGAGCAACCGGGTCGGATGCCAGAAGGGATGGACAATATCAGTCTGAAAGGCAGAGAGGTACACCATAACGAGGATTTCCATCGATACCCAGCCAGAGAACAGGAAGAGATGTCTCCACCAGGCACTACCGGGGCCGGTTCCACATTTTCTCCACCGCTTCTGGGTGAAGTAGTTGAGGAAGAACACCGGCGCCTGGGTTATATAGAGATGAAGCGGTATCTTCGTTCCCTGCATGATCCCCAAATACATATGGATCGCATTGGAGAACAGCATCAAAAAGACAAATCCGATCATGATCTGGTCACCCAGGTGGACCCAATGAACCGGTGCGAAGGTGGTGAGCTCCACGCGGTCGGTAACGACCGGCCCATGAAAAACCAGGAAAAGCGATATGATGAAGATCGCTATGCCGAGAAAAGCAGCCGCCTCCTGTTTCGGGGACGTATAGAATCTCCTGGCGAGTCCCGTCCAGTCATACTGGGTCATCAACCAGCGGCGAGTGGCCATCATCGTCTCGGCTGGCTCGGCTCCCCTGGGACAGTCGGTATTGCAGTCACCACAATAATAACAGAGCCACGGTTCCGGAGATTCCAACAGTTTATCTCTCAGGCCGAGCTGGAGATAGCGATAGATTTTTCTAGGGAACGTGGTTTCCCCGGCAGACAAAGGACATGCGGATGCACAGTTACCACATTGCATACAGGCTTCCATGTCCCTGGCCCCAAGACTCTTAACCTCGCCATACAAATCCGGGTTGATGTTGTTTTGCTTCACAATCTTCCCTTTAAAGGTGCACACGCGGGCGATAGGAAATCGCTTTCCAGACTGTCCGAAAACGTGTTTACCCATCAACGTGCATCAGCTATCTTACACAGCGCTGTGCAAGCCGATTCTGACTGGCATCCGCAAGCTCCAATATGGTATGGCATCGTACCAGGAAAATCGCTACACAGGTGTTTCCCGGTCTTCACTTTCCTGCATCCAGGCCACTCTCATCCCTTTGTCGAAGAAACAATCAGCACAGTCGTAGTCTCTATCGCAGAGCTTAAAATTCACCACTCTGGCTTTCATCCAAACACATTCTTTTTCATCTGAGTCAAAGGCAGGCGAAGAAATTTCCTTTTCCCGCGGATTTCGAGGTTTGCCAGACATATTAAATTATCCCCTCCTCGTTGTCGCAGGTACGAGAGAGTTGCGCCGATCGGGAAAGGTCAGGGAGATTTAAAAGAGCCGGCGCAAGCCGCACAAATGCATCGGATAATATGTTGGCAAAACCTGTGCCATCTCCGGGTAATTTAAAGGACACCCGTATGGTGAGTGCTTTTGCGAGAGGGAAAAGGACCAATTTCGGCCAGTATGCGTGAGGGATATTTTGTCTATATTTGAACATGGTGTATAAAATTTAAACAGTTTGGACAGGGAGGCGTTTTATCCCGCCGTGCAGATCGAGGCTTCCAATGGCCGTTTCCCTTGGTTCGAGCGCATTATCCGGATCGAATATATATGCATCTGTTGCCTGCCGGCAGATTTTTGTGTATAAATAATTTACACTCTGATTCTTTTCACCGTGAACACCCTCTTATCGCTGAACCAGTCTATACCGTTTGCAGACCTTATTCCTTGCGGGCAGATTAAATGGAAAAGCAAATGAAAATCGCCATAATCGGAGGGGGCAAGCGCTGCAAGGCATTTCTGGAAATGTTTGATGCCAGGCGGTTCCCAAAGCTCGGAGCAGAAATTGTTGCGGTTGCCGATCTCAACCATGATGCCCCCGGTATCTGCCTGGCCCGCGAGAAAAAGATTTCCATCACCCGGGACTACAAAGACTTTTACAAGATCAAGAATTTGGATCTGGTTATCGAACTCACCGGCAAAGCGGACCTGTTGGAGGATTTCCTCAAAAACAAACCTGCCAGAGTGCGTGTCCTCGAAGCGGCAATATCGAGAATATTTGGCGATGTCCTGCGGCTTCGGGAAGAGTACCAGTTCACCAAACGTAAGATCAATCTGGTTGAAGGCATCATGGACAGCCTTTTCATCGGTATGCGGGACTGGGTGCTGGTCATGCAGCCCGATTTCAAGTTGCTCGATGCCAATGAGGCCTTCCTGGAAGCCGTTCGGATGAGCAAAGATGATGTGATCGGCAAACATTGCTATGAGGCAGCTTACGGATCGGCAGGGCATTGCCGCGGGGATGGATTTGATTGTCCGGCGGCAAGCTGCCTGGAAACTGGAAATGTTGCTCATGCGATTCTGGAGAGTTTCGGCCGGCCCGACCTGGGCCGGTATCGAGAGATCACCGCAGTTCCGTGGAAATCAGCCGGCGGCAGGATTGAACTCATTGTCGAGATAACCCGCGATATCACCGATGAACTCGAAAAGATGGTCGAACAGAAAGTCTTAACCCTGAAAAAGGACCTCATGCGGCTTGTTCATGAGGAGAAGATGATTTCTCTCGGCAAGCTCGCAGCAGGCGCGGTTCACGAGATAAATAACCCCTTGTCCGGGATAAACGCTCTGGCGCGCCTCGTGCGCGAAGAACTGGAATCCGGGGAGATCGATGCAGCAGCAAAAGAGAAATTCATCTACTATCTGAGCCTCATCGATTCGGAATCCGCCCGATGCAGCGAGATCGTGAGAGACCTGCTCCATTTTTCCCGGCAGACAAAGGGACTTCGTAATGATTTTCAGCTAAACGAGCTGATTGAAAAGACGCTTAATTTCGTCCGTTTTCGCCTCGATGCACAAGAAATAAGCACACGAACGGAATTGGACGCGGATCTGCCCCGGATGGTGGGAGATCAAAGCCAGATAGAGCAATGTCTTTTAAACCTCTTTTTCAATGCCGTTGATGCCATGCCGGATGGAGGCGAGCTTACCCTGAGAACATCCTGGGACAGGGCCGCATCGCGAATCCGTTTTGAGGTGGCCGATAATGGGATCGGCATTCCGAAAGAAATCATTCCCCTTATTTTCGAGCCGTTCTTTTCGACGAAAAGCCATGACAGGGGCGTGGGTCTCGGGCTTTCCGTGGTTTACGGTATAGTCAAGGAACATGGGGGATCGATACGCGTCGAAAGTGAAGAAGGGGCTGGGGCACGCTTCATCCTTAAGTTCCCCGTTGATTGTGCCGCGCGCTGAGGGCTCCCGCCGCAGCCCCGTCTCGCGGAGCGTCGAGAATGAGCGGGTCGGCCTCCGCGCTCCGCGAAGCACATCGATTAAGGGAGCCCCGCGAGAGGCGCTTCGTTTCCTGAAGCGCCTCGATGCGCGCGGAGCGGCTTGTTCCTCGTGGCCCACTTCACCTTTTTGAAGTGCCGGCCCGGTCTTAGGACATTCAACCGCACCACACGCTGCACAGGCCTCCTCGCATGGCTGCGCCGAGAGCCCCCACAGCCGCATCAGCGTGGTATTTTTTTGGAGCTAAAAAAAACACTTTTGGGTTCTTAATAAGTCTATCTTGCGAGGTGTGGGTTCATGCCGGAAAAGATTCAAATTCTGGTTGTTGATGACGAGTTGATCGTGCGGGAGTCCCTGGTCGGATGGATGAAGCGGGCGGGGCACCGCGTAGATGCAGCTTCCGGGGGCCATCAGGCGCTGGAAATGATCGGCCGCAATGAATACGACCTGGTTTTCCTGGATATAAGGATGCCGGACCTCAGTGGTCTGGACGCGCTAAAAAACATCAAAATGGTCTCCCCGCATATCCTTGTGGTAATGATAACAGCATACGCAACGGTCGAGACTGCCTTAGAGGCGATGAAAAGCGGGGCTGACGATTTCCTGATCAAGCCCTTCCAGCCCGAGCAGCTAAAACTGCTGATAGAAAAACTCCTCAACCAAAAAAAACTGGTAGATGAAAATATCTTTCTTCGAAACCAGGTGGACGCCGGCTCCCGCTATCAGGACCTGATAGGCAATTCCGCCTGCATGAGGCGACTTTTTTCTTTTGTCGACCAGGTCGCCAAGGTGGATTCGCCTATCCTGCTTCAGGGGGAAACGGGGACGGGCAAGGAATTAGTCGCCAAAGCCATCCACGCCCGCAGCAATCGCAGATACGGACCGTTTATCGCTATTAACTGCGGAGCGTTTACCGAGACCCTGCTCGAAAGTGAGCTCTTCGGCCATGAGGCGGGCTCGTTTACCGGGGCGACCCGCACCCAGAAAGGTCGCCTGGAAATGGTCAGAGGCGGCACTCTGTTCCTGGATGAAATAGGCGAAATCCCTCTCAAGATGCAGGTCGATCTGCTCCGCGTGCTCCAGGAGAAAAGCTTTCACAGGGTGGGAGGAAACCGGGATATAAACGTCGACTTCCGGCTGGTTTCGGCTACCCATCAAGATCTACTGAAAAAGGTGTCCAGAGAACAATTCCGCCAGGATTTCTATTTCCGGCTCAAGGTGATCGAGATCGAAGTCCCGCCTCTTAGAAAGCGCAGAGACGACATCCCCTCTCTGGCAGAACATTTTCTGCAAAGATTCCGTCGCGAAACAAATAAACAGGTTAAAGGCTTTAGAGATGAGGCCATGCTGCTCCTGCAATCTTATGACTGGCCCGGTAATGTCCGGGAACTGGAAAACACGATAGAGCGGGCGGTGGTGCTCTCAAAAAGCCCGTATCTGAAAAAGGAGGACATCGCTTTTCTTTTCAGGGTCCCCGAGGAAAAAGGAGTATCCGTCTCAATGCGCGAACTCGAAAGGCGCCATATCGATCATATTCTCAAACTCTGCCGCTGGAATGTTTCGAAGGCGGCGACCCTGCTGGGAATCAACCGCGTTACGCTGCATCACAAAATTAAGAAATTTGATCTAAAGCCGGAAGAGTAAAAACCTCGGCCTGGTCCGATTTGGAAACATCATGAGAAATCTCAGGGCTATCGAGCAGACTTATGCCCGCTTAGCGGAAGCTCTATTTGGAATGCTGTGCTTTTTCCCGGTTCGCTCTCGACGCGAATGGTTCCCCTATGCCGATCGATAATCCCGAAAGTTGTGGAGAGCCCAAGGCCCAGTCCCTTTCCTTCTTTTTTCGTGGTAAAGAAGGGATCGAAAATATAGGGAAGGTCCTCCCTGGAAATCCCGTATCCCGTGTCCTTCACTAGAATATGAATAAGACTCCTGGCAGAATCGAAACTGCTCTCAAAGCGCAGGGTCCCGCCCTCCGGCATCGCATCAAGGGCATTGAAAATAAGGTTTATTATGCACTGCTGGAGCTGGTTGAAGTCGCCCTCGATCATGGGCAGATCCCGGGCAAGGCGCGTTTCGACCCGAATATTCTGAAGGACCAGTTTGTGCCCGCTCAAATCTATGCACTTGCTCAAAAGCTCGTTTATATCCACGGGGCTGAATTCGAGTTTCGATTTGCGTGAAAAGGCAAGCAGGTTGGAGACAATCTTTGAACAGCGCTCCAGTTCGCTTTGCATCAGGGATAGATAACCCTGAAACTTTGCAATCGATTCCCCCTGGAGACTCAACCCGCGCGAAAGTATCTTGCTCATGAGCAGGACATAGTTGAGAATGCCGGCCAAAGGATTATTGATTTCATGGACCACGCTGGCGGCGAGCTTTCCCAGTGAAATCATTTTGTCCTGGTGAAGCATCCTCGCCTGATCTGCAACTTCCTGAGCCAGTTTTCTGATCTCTCGTTCATCACGGACGAAGCAGACGATGCCAACATCCTCCTCTTCCTGGACCATCACGGCGGCCGAAAGCTGAACGGGAATTCTCGAGCCGTCATTTCCTGCAAGGTAGCTCTCGTACAGGAACAGTCTCCCTTTGCCTCCATGCTCGTCAGATGCGAGCGCTCTTTTGAACTTATCGGCCTCTCCCGCACAGAACAACCGGTCGATCATCTCGCCGGTCGCCTCTGTTCTCGAATACCCGAGCATCCGCTCCATGCTTTTGTTGAAAATCATTATCCTGCCTGCTTTGTCGCAGGCGATTATACCGTCTATGGAGCTTTCGATCAGAAGCTTCCGGGTTTGAAAGGTCCGGGCCAGTTCCTCGGATGTCTCCATCCACCGCTCCTCGATAAGAGCGGTGTAATCCCTCAGATCCCTGCGCGTGTAAAATCTTTCCTGCGCCCGCTTGAGTGCAACCATCAGGGCCTGTTCGCTTATTGGTTTGATGATGAAGTCCGAAGCGTCAAGCTGCAGAGCACGGATGGCGTAGTTGATATCACTGAAGGCGGTCGCCACGATGACTTCCCTGTCCGGGTCGATCTCCTTTATTCTTCTGAGCACTTCCATGCCGTCGATGCCCGGCATCCGGATGTCGGTAACAACCACATCGGGAGAATCACTGGCGCACAAATTGATTCCGCTTTCCCCATCCATAGCGGAAATAACCGTGTATCCCGCATCCTCAAGTGCGATCGCCATAACCTTGAGAATGCCGGGGTCATCGTCAATTAGCAGGACTTTCAAACCTTTGTGAGTTCCCATAGCTGCCTGTGCCGCCCTGGACGGCGCCCATCCGGAAAACCTCGCAGGCGCCGCCGAAGCCGATCTCTACAGCCCACCCGCGAGGCGCGCATTTGTCGAATTCAGTCAATCTATCTATTTTCCGCAATTTCTGCAAAGCTTTATACTCCCGACGGCGCATTAAGGGCGAAGAGCCTGCTCGGTGTCCGGATCGAATTGGAAAAGCCACTACAATTCGATATCGGTCGTTAGCCGGAATCGAATTACAAAATCGAGTTCCAGAACGATAACCACCCGTGGCTTTGGGACGAGGCCGCTTAAGCCGCGTCACACCTCAAACTTAGAAACATATTTAAGAAGACGGCGATTTGACACGTTAAAATATTCTTGTAAATTTTTACGTAAAGTGTGATTAAGTAAAAATGCCGGCAATCCGCTCCGCCCCTGTTTTAAGGGTTTCGCGCAGATTGAGACGGCCTGTAATTTGCATCATATATGTGATCCGGCGCCCCGGTGAGAGCGCTGAATCTTATGAACCAGTGAATCGGGAGGAAACAATATGAAAGAGGGCAAATGTGGCGTTTTGATTTGCTCCCTGTGTTTGCTTCTGGCCTTTTCGGCTCCTGCACTCGGGCAGCAAAAACAGGAAAAGTCAAAACCGGCAGCGATTATGTCAGATGATCAGATCAAGGCCCGGGCGGCGGCGGCCAGGTTCGAACAATTAAACCAGGAGTTATTTGTGGCCGTTGACGATCAGTCCGTCGCGACGGTCCTCAAGCTGCTTGCCGCAGGCGCTCAGGTGAACGCCAGGGACCGTGACGGAATGACCCCCTTGATGCACGCCGCTCTCCAGGGCAGTCCGGAGTTGACCCAATTGCTGCTCGGCAAGGGCGCAGTGATAAACCTTACGGACACTTTCGGAGTAACTGCCCTCATGCAGGCAGCCTGGGCAGGCCACACGCAGATAGTCGAGATGCTCGTGGCCGAAGGGGCCCACCTGAACCTTCAGAGCGTCCTGGAAGCCCCCAGAATCAAGAAAGCGGGAATCAACGCCCTTATGGGAGCCAGCATGAACGGTAACCTTGAAGTGATAAGGCTCCTTCTTGACAAAGATGCTCGATTAAATCAGCAGGATGCTCAAGGACAGACCGCTCTTATGCATGCTTCCCATCAAGGCTACCCTCAGGTTGTCGACCTTTTGCTTTCCAAAGGCGCTCAAACGGAAATAAAGGACGAATTCGGCAGAACGGCCCTTACGATTGCGACGATTTACGGCCAATACGATGTGGTTTGCATTCTGGTCTCGGCGGGCGCAAACGTTCACACCAAAGACATTCACAATATGAAGCCAATTGTTTACGCCTCCGCGCTGGACCATGGGCAAATCTATAAATACCTTCAGGCGGCAATGGCAAGGAGCCCCTCGTCCACGCAGGCAGGAGGGTTCAGGCGCGCTCCGTAAAAGGACATTTACTCATGGTCGACTGGAAGCTGGGTGCTGATAAAAGACAAGCGGAGCGATTCAGGGTCTCATGGGCCGGTACGCTCACCTGTCTTTTCCCGAACCATGAAGAAAATGTTGAGGTCAGAGTGACGGAGGTCTCGGCAACCGGTGCGCGGCTGGAATTAAAAACGCTGAAAGCCGGCCCTTATCATATAGTGATCGGAAGCGAATCCTGCCGGTTTACTCTGAAGGTCAGCCTGCCCGAGGCCGCCCTCTGGACACCGGTCAGAATAGTTTGGTATAGCACTGACCAGGAGAAAGATTCGTTCAATTTGGGTGTGATGTTTCTGCACGCATCCGAGGAGCACCGAATGACAATCAAGAGGCTATTGGGGGATGTTGCGCCTGGAAACATCCCTCTGTGAGAAGCGGAAATAAGGATTGTATCGCGCTAAAGATTTTCAGGCCATAATCCTCGATGTTGACGGTACGCTCCTGGACACTCTCCAGGATCTGGCCGATTCAATGAACAGCACTCTCCGCCATTTCGGATTTCCCGTCCATGAATTGGAAAAGTACAAGCATTTCGTCGGGGACGGCATGGAGAACCTTGTCAGGCGCTCCCTTCCGGATTCGGCCAAAACCGGCCCCGGCCTGATATCCCGATGCATTGAAATGATGCAGCAGATATATGAGCGCAACTGGAATGTGAAAAGCCGGCCCTATCCCGGAATTCCGGAACTTCTTGACGCGTTGACCGCGCGCGGCCTGAAGATGGCCGTGCTTTCCAACAAGCCCCATGAATTGACGCAGAAGGCTATAGAGGGGCTTCTGCCCGCCTGGCGCTTCGAGGTCGTAATGGGCGAGTGCCCGCCCGTCCCCCGCAAGCCCGACCCGTCTTCAGCACTGGAAATTGCGAACCGGCTCGGAGTTGAGCCTGCCCGCTTCCTCTACCTCGGCGATACAGCCACTGACATGAAAACCGCAAATGCCGCCGCGATGTACGCAGTCGGCGCGCTGTGGGGATTTCGAAACGCCGAAGAGCTTATCGTAAGCGGCGCCAAAAAGCTCATCGCAAAGCCCGCCGAACTGCTTGAGCTGCTTTGATGGAAATCAGAGGTCGGACGTTCGGGCCTCCGGCTTCCTGCCCGCGTTATAAAAATTCCCAGACGCTGTCGGCAACGAGGATGGAGTGGGTTGCTTCGAACAGGCGAACCCTCACTTCGTTCGGATTCGCGTTAACAAAATGGAAGCGCGTAAAACGCTGGACCCTCACTTCGTTCAGGTCCGGGCCTTACGTTCTAAGCGTTGCTTCATGCTTCCAGTTCGGGCACGATCTGAGCCCTCACTTCGGTCGGGCTCGCGGTTAACACCCAGGAAGATCGGCAATGCTTCAAGCTCGCGGCCGATCCCTTGTGAGGCCGCTGTGAGTACCCAGTTCAGCGCCCGATCTTTTGTGAGGGCGCACTGATTCTTCATAAGCGTGCTCGGCAATCCGCTTCTTATATACGGGCGGGAGCGCGTTAAACAATGGCGCGAACGGCTCGTTGGCTTTTTTGATATTTCCGCCGCCATTGTTGGTCTCGGCCGCCCATTTCAGGATTTCCTGCCAGAGTTCATCAGGGATGCCGCGATAGGGCCGCTTTTATCAGCGTCTTTCCGTTCACCAGGGGAACAATGCTGTTGGGAAATTTGTTCCTGACGTTTTCAGGGCGCTTGTCAGCTTTTATCCTGTTCATTCTTTCCTCCAATGAGATGAATGATCTGAATTCGGTTCGCTCGGGGCTTCACATACCGCCATTCATGCTTATTCTTTTCTGCAACTGTGGCTGAAAATCAAACAATTTCAGTCCGGAATAGTAAAATACATGAAAAAATTCTCTCGAATTTGACGTAACAGGTCGAATCACTTCGAAAAAGTAATTTGGGCATCTAAACCTGACCTGCAAAAGGAAGTGACTCGCAGGAATTTTGGAGGAACAAGAATAATTCCCCTTGATTGCGGGCTCCCTTTGGTGCTTGACGCGCGATGATTTCTTTATCAAAAAGGACTTGATCTAAAATCCGAGAGTCTTTATTGTACGGCAACTGGTGCGAGACCGTTCAAAACTGCCGCATGTCGGGGAAAGAACTTATGAGATTAAAAAGGGTTGCAGGGCTTTGGTTTTTTCTCATGTTCACGCTCCTGTTCTGTTCTTTTGCCTTTGCCGAAGAAGAAAAAGATGAAGAATTCACGGCAGCCGTTCAAAAATTCGAGTATCGCATCCCGGACTTGACCGTGGTGGGGTCCCCGAGGTGGTGCAATATCAAACCGAAGGACACTCTCCTGGACCTGGCGAGGCGAAACGGCTTGGGCTACAATTCCGTTGAGCTCCTTTTTCCAAAAATGGATGCCTGGCTTCCACCCAGGGGCAAAAGGATTTTTATGCCCACCTTTTGGGTGCTTCCACCCAGCCAGCATTATCAACTGGTGATAAATGTCCCCGAGTTGAGAATCTACTTTTTCGACCAGCGCAGTTCAACCGTTCAGACCTATCCGATCGGGATAGGCGACGAGGGATGGGAAAGTCCGCTTGGGACCTATTATATAAATGAGAAAAGGCCCAATCCGTACTGGTATGTTCCTGCTTCGCTCCAGGAAAAATATGGCATGGCGGTCATGCCGCCCGGCCCGGAGAACCCGCTGGGGGAATTCACCATGAAGTTTTCGGCAGGTGCCTACGGAGTTCACGGCACATCCATGCCCTGGGGAGTCGGACGACTCGTAAGCCACGGATGCATTCGTTGCTACCCCGAGCACATACGCATCTTGTATCCCCAGGTGGCGATTGGAACAAAGCTCGAGATCATCTACGAACCGATCAAATTCGGCCGACAAAACGGGCGGATATTTGTGCAGGCTTTCCCGGATGTCTATAAGAAAATTCCTGAATATGCCAAATATGCATTCGATAAATTAGCGCAGTATCCCCTTGCAAAAGATGTGGACCACAAGAAATTCATGGTGGCGATGAGCCTGCAAAATGGGGTCCCCACTGATGTGACGCGAAACGCTTATGAGGACGACTCGCTCAAGGTGGCTGAAATGACACAGTAAATAGGTGCGGCCGGACTCACTCCGCCGTGCAAACGGGGTGAGACCATCCGTGCACTCCCTTTCGAGCGAGAAAAAGAGAATTCGATTTCCCGTCGCCTTCAGTGTATATGGGGTAATGGCCGGACGAAAAATTCCTTGATTTTACAAAACAGGTGTCGTAGCATCTAAGCTGTTTTCTTTTAGAAAGGCCGCATAGGTGGTCTAATACACTACCAAAAGATCGATTTTGCGAATTTTGGACTCGAGAGGAGGTGGGAAGGCCGCAGACAGCAAGAGGAGGGTTTTGAAAGCGACACGGTAATTAATCTAATGGGTTTCTAAGGAGGAAAGAAGATGAAGAGAATAGTAGCAGTTTTGTTTTGTGTTGCATTGGCTTTTACGATGATCTCCGGTTGCTGCGGCACCGATGATTGCGCAAAATGTAAGGAACTTTGTCAGTCGGCTCTGGATAAGGCGCAGTCAATCGAACAATCATGTACAGCCAGCGCCAGAGCAGCCGAAGCTGCCGCGATGAGGGCTGAGAACGCCGCTCGCAGAGCCGAAGCAGCCGCTGAAAAGTGCGAATCGATGTTCAAGAAACACCTGAAGAAGTAAGTACCGCATTTATCTTCTTGGAATGAAAGGCCGGCGGACTTCCACCGGCCCTTTCTTTTTTGTGGGTATCAGCGCTGATTCGGCGCACCAATTTTTTTCCTGATCAGAATTTCATTCCAGCCCGGCTTTATCAGGTTCTCCAGAATCGCCGTTTTCTCGAAACCTGCACCGATGTAGAATTTTTGCGCCTCCAGATTGAAAGAGGATACCGTAGCCCATAGGTTTGCCGGTTTATACCGGTCGCAGACCCAGTCGATTATCCGGCTCCCAATTCCTTTACCCCGAAATCCATCAAATAGGGCCATGAGCTCGATGAACGGCCCAAAAAGCCACGGAGACCTCACTGACAGGACCCCGCAGACATCTCCGGAAATCATTACAGCATAACGGCTGAGTGACGGGTCTGCGTGCAGCAGATAAAACTCGAAAGCCTCCGGCCTGTATTCCAGGGTGAGCCATGGGTCCATCGAGCACAGTATCATGCTCATTGCGCCCACATATTCCGGTCTGAGAGGCGAAAGAGAAAACTGTTGTTTACCGTCGATCGCGTCCATGCCATTCCTCTTTAAATTCATAAATATAGAAGGCGCCCCGCTGACAGCCCAACACGATTGAGAGACACCTCGAGCGGGGCGCCTTCCGCGCTACGCGGGATACATCGCCAAGGGGTGCGCAACAGAAATGATATTCTTCTGCTCAGTGTCGTATACAGTCTCCCATACGAGGATACGCTAACTTGACTCTTCTTCCGGCTGTGGCCCTCAGCTTCCGCCGGCTCTTTTTTTATCAGTTCACCGTTCAAACGCAAGGGATTCCCTGCCGCAATGTCGAATCGGAGCATTATTCGGCAAATTCCCGCAGCCCTGGTGCCGGTATGATTTTAACCGAAAGATGGCCCTGGAAGTCTTTCGAAAGCATTTTGAGCCGATCAGTGGCGAGGGGAACAATCCCATTGACGAATGGGCGGGGTTTACCGCTTCGATGAGCTTGCCGTGCTAAAGAACGCCAAATGTCCCGCTGTTCTCCCGGAGTACGGAATAATGAGGAACAGGAGTGAGGAGACTCTGCTTCGCAACCGGGCATACCGGCAGGGCATCGCAGGAGCAACCGCCCCGGCCGTTTCAGCATTCCTCGACACCCGCGCGAATGACCGGCCTCGATCTGTATAACCGTCTTGCCGATGCCGTTTCAATCCACGCCCCCGCGCGGGGGGCGACGGCGATATCTGGCTTATCCAGGACGCGCATGTGCGTTTCAATCCACGCCCCCGCGCGGGGGGCGACTTTGTCACCTCGTATTCATTCTGGGGCGTCATCGGTTTCAATCCAC
>Ga0074046_10002944_pt1 | contig 14470 bp, 8 predicted proteins | sample BogForMeECP23OM3_FD_94441 | JGI IMG/M metagenome (GOLD analysis project Ga0074046, IMG submission 94441) | Bog forest soil microbial communities from Calvert Island, British Columbia, Canada - Bog Forest MetaG ECP23OM3 | ecosystem: Environmental > Terrestrial > Soil > Wetlands ...
CCTTCCACTACCAGTTCAGCCACGCGTCCGATCTGCCACACGCCGGACGCCGCTTGCCGCACATCCGCCTCCACATGCCAGAACTGTTCGATCGAGTGCTCGCCCGGAGGGCCTTCCAACTCGTCAAGAATGTCGAACTCGTGGCCGTTGAAGCAGACGGTTCGTTTGTGGGTGAAGCCGCGATAGCGGCAGACCGCAACGGCGCGGTCGAGTTCCGGCGTGGTCGAGAAGTCCAGCAGCTGCACTTCGGGCTTGTCGGTCCAGCGAAATGGGCCGGCCGGGACGGCCTGGTCTTTGCCGTCAATTCGCACCGTGTTATGGGCTGCCGTACCGCGAAATGTGTCGCGCCAGTCCGCATCCATGTAGGTGTAGGTGCCGGGATCGATCAGTATTTCATCGCCTCCGCGAGAGACCACGAGGGACAGGGTGTCGGCGTGACTGTGGCCGGCGCTCCAGGGTCCAAACGGGCCGGCGTCGAATAGCGCGGAAACATCGCCGCGGCGCATCAGGACCAGGCCGGAGTCGGCAAATGCGCGAGAGATAGTTCCCACCCTGTCGCCAAAAGCGGGCGACAAGGGTGGGGCACCCCCGGCACCCCCGTCGCCCACTGACGTCCCTATCCTGCATTTCTCCGGACCGAGCCACCAGATGGCAATCTCTTCCACATCGTGTTCCGCGTGGGGGAGTATCGCTTCATTCAGCATCACCGACGCGGTCGCAAGCGTGGCGCGCGCAAATCGGGCGCGCTCACCGAATGGATAGAAGACACGGCCTCCATCGTCGTCTCCCAGAAAAGGAAGATCCCCGTTCGCGTTGACCACAGACGCCAGAAAATCAGCCATTCGGGAAAGTCCATCGCGATACTCGTCCGTAATTTCTTCCAGGGCCGCGTGCAGGAGAAACATGTCCAGCGCATAAACGTGGTAATACGTTGACTTCTCGAAGTGACTGCCGTCCTTCTTCACCTGCGTCCGCAGTTGCTCGCGGACGATGTCGCGCCCGAGTTTTCGCCAATCCGCTGCGCGCGGAAATTCCGGGAACAAGCGGCCGATGGCATGCAGCACGACCGCCTCTCCCAGCAGATGCGTGTTGGGCGAAAAATAAATTGACAGGTTGTACTCGAGATGCAGGCCATGACGATACAACTCCGCAAGGAAGCGCCGCCGAAGATCATGGGACATGCTCGCGCCGAGAAGATGCCAAATCCAGATCCACGACAGTGCTCGAAAGCCGACCTCAAGCGCGCTCGTCCAATTGATCCCTCGCTGGAAGGGATTGTCGGCCCACCAATGTTGCAGTTGTAGGATGACCTCGTCGAAATAGGCGGCCTTACCGGAAAGAACGAATGCTTGGGCGAGCACAACCAGGTGCTGATGACGGTTGATCTCCCAAATCCACTTGTGATCGCCGCAAGCTTTGGCATCGAGATAGGGCACGAAGCGAAAATACTTTCGTGGAAATTCGATCCCGCGCAAGGGGTCTCGCTGCCATGCCACTAGGGGCCCGCAATTGATTTCTGAGCCGAAGATCGGAATCTGGCCAGCCAGAATTTTGTCGGCCAACTCGATTAGTTCGGTCGCGTAAGGCGTCTGACGAACCGCATCGCCGACGGCCTGGGGGGAAGGAAGTCCATCCAGCGGCGCCTTAGCGTCAGGATTTCCGAGCGCCGGCACAAACAGTAGAACAGCGTTGGCTATCTCCTGCCTCAGGCGAAATGAGATTTCCTTGGGACTTCGCATTTCTCGGATTCGGTCTTTCGCGCGAATAGGCGATTATAGGGCAGGCGTCACAAACCTTGACGTGCTTGGCCCTACCCTGGAAACAACAAAGCTCTAGTCGGGCAGCGAATGTCCGACTCGCTCCGGCGATTGCGGACCGGCCTCCGGACGCAGGGCGCGAGTTCCACTTCGCCGCGGTTGGAAGGCATAGAAATACCACTTGAGGTAATGCGGCAGCCATTTGAAGAGCCGAAACTTGGAGGTCCCGGCGGAGCGATCTCTCCAGGTGCTGGGGATTTCTGTAATGCGGTATCCGTGCAGGTACCCCTTGACGGTCAACTCCAGGCCCAGTTCAAAGCCAGCGACACTTTCGACGGAGAGCTCCCGAACCATGGCGGCGTCGTAGAGCTTGAAGCTGTTGGTCGCGTCGTGGGTTGGTATCCCGCGAAAGTAATGCAGCGTCAGTCCGCTGATTCGCGAGAGCGCCTGCTTGAAAAATGCGCCGCCCACCAGACGTCCTCCGGGCATGTAGCGGCTGCCGCAGATCAAATCGAAACCTTGCTGGTACAAGCCATACATCTCATCCACTTGAGTCAAATCGTCGGAGAGATCGGCCATTGTCACCAGTACGGGACCAGAGTCGACTGCCTCCAGTCCGGTCTTGATCGCATGTGTGACGCCTCGCCCGTATGCATTCCGGCGAAGCGCGAGCCGCGTCTCGCCGGAGGCGACGATTTCGGAGATCGCCGGCAGGGTGTCGTCCTCATCGAAGTCGTACACGATGATTGCGGTGAAAGGAGTATGAATCGAGGACGCGATCTCCGACCAAAGCGCCTTGAAGTTGGCGCCTTCGTTGAAAACGGGGATCACGATAGTTAGCGGTGGGTTGGATGTCATCCAAGTTCCAAACTCACATCTGGCCGAGGGAAATTTGTTCTTCGATCCACGGAATCACTTCGTCCAGAATCTCATCGAGGCTGGTCGTGGCTTCGAATCCAAGGACCTTCCTCGCCTTGGTGACGTCCGGAGAGCGCTCTTGTACGTCATAGGGATATGGCGGGTCGGAGACGTAGCGGAACGGCTTCTTGTCGCCATGAATCTTCCGCCAGATTACCTCTGCCAGCTCCAGAGCAGTCGTCCGCTTTGGGGTGGAGAGATTGAAGTCGTCGTTGACTGCCTTGGGATGCTCGATACAAATCCGGATCCCCTTCGCCAAATCTCCGCCGTAGGTGTAATGCCTTACTTGATTGCCTTCCCCGAGGAGATGCAGCGGGTCCTGCCCCTTCAGCACCTTCTGGACTAGGTCGGGGACAACATGCGACATCGCCAGCTTTACGTTCCCGCTCATGATGTCGTGGTCCATCAGGGCGCGCTTTTCGCCCACTCCTACACAATTGAAAGGTCGCGCAATCGTGTAAGGAAGCTTGTATTGCTCATGCGCTCCCTGGGCGAAATACTCCGTCGCCAATTTTTGGAAGCCATAGGTGGAACTGGGTGGCGGTGATTTCCGTTGCGCACCTTCCGGCGTAGGAAATTCTTTGGTGTTCTCAAACACCATGCTGGAGGAGACGACCGTAATTTTCTTCAGACCCCCATGCTTATGGGCACGGATTGCGGCATCAAATGCGTTGGCAGTAATCCTCTCGTTCTCGGCGAGAAGGTCATAGGCAAACTCGTGAAAGTAGCTGATGCCACCGATCATGGCTGCCGAAGCAACAAAATGCTCGCAGCCCTCCAGCAGTTCGTCCAGCAACTCTCTGTCCTTGGCGTTGCCCTCAACGAAATGGTAATGGGGATGCGAGTCATAGCTCTTCTCGACCCTGCCGTACTTGCTGTAGTTGTCCAGGCCAATGACGTCGTATCCGGAGTCCAGGAGCTCCTGAATCAGATAACCGTTGATGAAACCGGCCGAACCGGTCACGAGTACTTTCATGTTTTATCGCTTTCTGTCGCTCAGGCGGTCGCTGACGCCAGTTGCCCGATCGGGAAAAAATTCCAGGGATCGACCACGACCTTGTCGCTGGGGATGTCGAGGTCAGCATAGACGGCGTGCGGTGCGCCCACAATGAGGATATCGGCTTTCTTGATGGCGGTCTCCAATGGGACGAACGACGAATCGGCAACGTAGGGATCGGTACACAATACTTCGAGGGCCTCCACTTCCAGTAGCTTCTTGAGCTTGTAGGAGAGGCTGTCACGCTTGTCGTCGGATTCCGCCTTGAAGGCCATCCCCAGAATCGCCACTCGCTTGCTCGACAAGTCGTGGGAGCGCAGCTGTTCTACGAGGAACATGGGCAACCCTTCATTGATCAGCATGGCGGCGTGGCCGAGGAAGAAGTTGTTCTGGGAAAACGCAGCCAACTGCAGAGTGTCCTTTAACAGGCACGGGCCAGCCGCGAAGCCTGCTTTGGCGAAGCTGCGCATACGCGGGTAATCGCGGGTCACGGCATCGTGAATGCGGTAAAAGTCCAGCCCGCGACTCTCCGCCAGCATGTAAAACTGGTTGGACACGGCGAAGTTGGCGTATCTCCACGCGTTGGTGAAGAGCTTGGCTAATTCCGCCTCCTGAGGAGACAGTTCGATCAACGTGGGCGCGATCAATCCAAACAACTGGCTGGCGGCGGCGACTGCCTCCGGATCAAATCCCGAAACAATCTGCGGCAGCTTGATCAATTCTTCGACGGCGTTTCCTTCGGCAATGCGCTCCGGGCAGAAAGCCAGCAGGACATTTCGCTTCAGCCTGCGCAGCCGGTCATAAACCAGCTTGGTGACTCCGGGATAGACGGTGCTGCGTAGCACCAGCAACGTACCGTCCTTCATGTGGCCAAGCAGAGCGTCGATACTCCGATACACGTCGCCGACCGTCGGATTCAGGTGCCGGTCCACCGGCGTTCCAACCACCGTGATCACGGCATCCGCCTGGCTTATGCAGGTGGGATCCAGCGTAGCGTTCAGAGACTTCTGCACCACGCCGCGCAGGAGCTCGTCGGCCCCGCGCTCCATAAACGGCATGACGCCGGAATTGACCTGATCCACTTTTGTCTGATCGATATCCAGCAGGTCGACCTGTAAGCCGGCTTTGCTGGCCAACACGATCCCCAGAGGAAGTCCGACGTGCCCACAACCCCCAACGATGACAACCCTTTGCAGTTTTTTCATTCTAAGAGTCCCGTAATTAATAGTAGTTTCTGCTGCCGTTGCGCGGCTTCTAATCCTGCATATGCAGCAGGCGCTCAAATTCTGCTACCACCACATCCTGGGAGAAACTCGTGGTGACCATATTCAGCGCTTCCGCTGCCAGACCTTCCCGCTCCTGGGAGTTTTCCAGAAGCTCGATGCACTGCCCGGCAAACTCGGAAGGTGTATCGGCGAGACGGATATTGGCTGGATGGCTAACGTCCAGACCTTCCGCGCCAACCCTGGTCGAGACGGTCGCCGTCCCGGCTGCCATGGATTCGTAGATCTTCAGCCGGGTCCCCCCGCCGATTCGAAGTGGCACGACAGACACTTGCGAACCCCATAGCCAGGGACGGACATCCGGCACCGTGCCGCTGACCTGAACGGCCGAATCTCGCTCCGCCAAGGCCCTTACCGCCGCCGAAGGCGACCTGCCAACCACCGCCAACGTGCAGGAGGGCAACCGTTTGCGAATCAACGGCAGTATCTCCTGAACAAAGTATTGTACTCCATCAATGTTGGGCATCCAGTCCATCGAGCCGAGAAACACGAGGTCGGCTTTAGCCGAAACGTGGGGCGGGCGGCGGAAGAATTCCACATCCACGCCGGTTGGAATCGGGGACACTTTCGAAACTCCAAACAGCTCGCGCATGACCGCAACGTCCTGCGGCGAGACGGCAATGACCCGTCCGGCCGAGAGGCACATGCGGCGCTCCCAGTTGAACATCCGGCGTGCCTGCAATCCGAAGTACATTTTGCGGATGGGATCGGGGGCGGTGGACGCATGGCGGCGCCAAATTACGGTTTCCACGTTGTGCTGGAACAATACTGCGTTGCTCAGGCTCTCGAAATTGGGAGCCATGGCCAGAAAGTCGCACACCGTACTGTCGAAGCGGACAGACTTGGAGACAGTGGCAATCCGTTGCCGCATGGCCGGAGTGCAATAGCGGCTGAGAGCCAGGGGCATGGATGAGAAGGCGTTGGCCGCCAGCTGGCCTACAAACTTGAGGGAAGCATGTGGCGGAACCTCGTGAGGAACCGGGTAGGCCTTGGTGCAATACTCGTGAGCGCGCTCTAATCCCTCTGGTTGGCCGGAATCTTCATACGCAATGTAGTGGACTTCGTGCCTGGCGTGCAGCCGCTTGACGATCTCCAAGGTCCTGATCTGACCGCCGCGAGTGGTCGGATGAAGAAAGTCAGACTTGACCCACAGGATCTTCATGCGGGTTGCGCGGCGCGGGTGGACAATGGCATCAGGCCCTCCCAAAACTCGTCGCGCCGGCCGGTCAGGTACATATCTCCCCAGAGCTGCAGGTTCAGCAGACGCCAGATTCGGTCGGTGGCGTCGATCTGGCCGCTGTAATGTTTGCGCAGCAGGTCGTCAAGAAATTCTGAATTGACATATGTGGCGAGGATACCGTCCCGGTCCCTTAGATAATTGACCAAGACTTTGGCGCGATCTTGCAGGAGCCAGTCGCGGAGTGGCGTTGGGAAACCCTGTTTCTTGCGATAAATAATGTCTTGCGGAAGCAGGTCGTGAACCGCCTTCTTGAGGATGTACTTGCCTTCTTTTCCGCGCAGCTTCATATGGGGGGGCACGGACGCCGCAAACTCCACAAAGATGTGATCGAGAAATGGGACTCGGCTCTCGATGGAACAGGCCATGCTCATCTGGTCCTGCTTCATCAGCAGCTCAACCAGGTATGTCTTCTGATCGGCATAAAGCAGGCGGCCAAGGGTTGGCGAGCGCTTCACCGCTTCCCAGTACTTCAGGAAAAATGCGTAAGGGTCGTCGGCGTAACTTTCCGTGAGAAGTTGCTTCTGCTCGTCTGCGCCGAACGCACTGTAGAAGTTGTCCAGGTAGAGCGACTCGATGGCGGTCTCTCTTCCCAGCACGGTGTGTCCGAGCTTGCGCCGGAGAGACGCAGACAACATAGGGTTGGTGGAAAGAACGTTTCGCACCGTCGAGCGAATGCCGCTGGGAACGCCGCGATACGCGTTCATCCACTGCTGATTAAGCTGATAGAAGCGGTATCGCCCATAGCCGCCGAACAGTTCATCACTGCCTTCGCCGGTGAGAACAACTTTGACCTGCTCCGACGCCAGACGGGCCACGAAATACAGCGACACGCTCGACGGCCAACTGATGGGTTCATCTTCATGCCACACCAGTCTGGGCAGGGCGTTGAAAAAGTCGTCCATGGAGATGACGACATCATGATGCTCAGTCCCAATCCGCTCGGCCACGTGGCGCGCGTAGGTCAGTTCGCTGAACTCGGCCTCGCTATAGCCGACGGCGAAGGTCTTTACCGCGCTGGTCGTCATGCGCTTGATAAGCGTGGCGATGGCGCTGGAATCCACGCCGCCGCTGAGAAACATCCCCAGCGGGACATCGCTCATGAGGCGCGTTTGCACGGCATTTTCCAACCGCTGACGGCACTCTGAAATCCATTCCTCCTCGCTGCGCTCCTCGAACGACACCGGACAGGGAGCATCCCAGAACTGCTTGATCTCCAACCGGGGCTGACTTCCGCATTGGAAAGTCAGTGTGTGCCCGGGCATGAGCTTGCGGATGCCTTCAAACAGTGTCTCTTCACCGCTGTTGTAACCAAACGCCAGATACTCAGGGAGGAGATGTTCATTGGCTGTAGCGGAAATTTCCGGGTGCTCCAACAGGGCCTTGATCTCCGAGGCGAACGCAAACAAGCGGCCATTCCAGAAGTAGTAGAAAGGCTTTATGCCGAGGCGGTCGCGAGCACAGAAGAGGCGATTGTGTGTCCGGTCCCAGATGGCGAAGGCAAACATCCCCCGGAAATGGCAAACACACTGCTCACCATACTGCTCGTAAGCGTGGAGTACGGTTTCGGTGTCGGAGCGGCTGTGGTAACGGTGGCCGGCGCGCTCCAGCGCAGGACGAAGGTCAGCGTGGTTGAAGATTTCGCCGTTGTAGGTGATCCAGAGGGAGCCATCCTCGTTGGTCATTGGCTGGGAGCCGGTGGCCAAATCGACAATACTCAAGCGCCGGTGGCCCAGGGCCGTCCCTGCGTCTTCATAGAAGCCGTCCGCATCAGGACCACGATGGGCAATGCGGTCCGTCATCCGGCGGACTACGCATGACTCCGCGCCATTTCCGTTGGTGACGACCGTTCCCGCAATGCCGCACATAGCAGTTCAGTTGTAGAGCGGACTGGTCAAGGCCGACTCGTACTCAGGTTCGGGTAGTGCTGGCGCAGCTTCGTCGCGCTTGCTCTCAGTCTTGTAACGGGCCTGCTCGTCTCGAGCAATGAAGCTCAACGCGGTAATAAGTCCTGCCATAATCGGCACATTCGGACCGTAGCCAACACTATCAAAGAAGGCCACCGTCACCAGGACAACAAGTGCCGCCCGTATGGTTTGCGTCATCGCCACAACATCCCTCGATACATGCCTCCTGCGACGAATGACGCTTAGGACTCTCCAGCATTGGACCACAAATGCCAAATAGATCAGGAGGCCGGGGATACCGGTTTCGCTGGACAGTTCGGTATAGCTGTTGTGGGTGACATGCCACATCCCATAGGCTTCTCCACGATCAATAGCGAGTTGCGCCTGCGCAACCTGGAAGTTGCCTGGCCCCACGCCGAACAGCGGATGCCTGATGGTGGTGGCAATACTGTCCTTGAGGAGTTCGAGACGCGCCTGGGTCGACCCAATGGCCTCCGCCTCATTGTAAGTTGATTCCTCGTTGTGCGGTTTGAACACGGTAATGTAGCGGTTGCGGAGATTGGAAGGAACCGCCAGTAGCAGTACCACCAGTAATATCGGGAGCGCAAATACCATCTGCACCCGGCCCCTCGCCGACGCTTGCGTAAAGACAAAAATCACCAGCATCAGAGCGCCAATCAGAGTGCCTCTGGAGCCGGTCTTCGCCAGCGCCACGAGCATTGGGAACACGAGGATTACTGCTGATGCCTTCCTGAATCCTGTACCTCGCAAGTAAACGAAGGCAAGAAATATCAGCCCGACGAGTAAGGTAAATCCAAATTCGTTCGCGTTTCCGTACCGGCTTCCAATTAAACCCAACCGCCCCGTGAAGTCATATCGGTTCGCAGCCAGGGCCAAACAAGCCAGGAAACCAATAGAATAGGCAATCGTGTGAAATACCGCTCTCATCTGCGCAAGCGTCAAGATCAGACCCGCGGTGAGAATGTACGCCAAGTACGACTTTGACCATAAATTTACAAAAGTGTTGAAGCTACCGCCTCGCCAAATAGCAAAGGGAATGCAAAAAATGAACCATATAGTGAAAAGAGTGAGGACTTTGCCCACCGGACTCAGCACTACTGGCTTGAGCCGGCCCGAAACAGCGACGACGATAAGTGCTAGGGATCCGACAACCAGAAGCGGGTGTGCCCAATAAAGAATCCCTGTCCATTCGAGGATGCCGGTGAATACCGTAAACAAGTAAAACAGGAGTATAGGGAAGGCGACCCGCAAAAGAGGATTGGGTCGGCGCTGTTGGACAGGACTCACAAGTTTGCTCCGGAATATCGGGTACAGGCGAGGCCCTGAGGAAGCGAAACTTGTCATTCGACAAAACGCTTCATTAGAGCTATTCTCTGTACTTTATCATAAGTTTTCTATAGGAATTGCCCGAAGTAAGAGCGGTTTTCAGGAGATTCCTGGACACGCTCTGCCAAGCCGTCCGGCATCACCTTCCTCGCCCATGAAACTTGCCTACCTGTTAAGCGAGTACCCAACGCTCGGCCATACATACCTGTTACGGGAAGTACGCGGACTCCGCGCCGTGGGATGGAAAATCCAGACGGTTTCGATCCGCAAGCCTGAACTCCGGGACTCAGACCTTTCTCTGGCCGAACGCGAGGAGTTAACTTCCACATGGTACATTCTTGCCGGCAGTCCGCTCGAATTCCTAAGAGCACACGCCCTGACCTTTTGCAGCCGCCCACGCCGCTACCTCAGCGGGTTAGGAACCGCTTGGAGGTTTGGCCGTTTCCATCCTCGACGTAGCGCGTTTGCAATGGCGTACTTTGTTGAAGCTGTGGTGGCAGGCTATCGCTTGCAAGAGGCCGGCATTACCCACGTCCATTCGGATTTCTCATCGACCGTCGCCTTGATTCTGGGGCGTGTTTTCGACATCGGGATTTCCCTGACTCTCCATGGCCCGGCTGAATTTGTCGATCCGGAAGGATTTCGACTCAAGGAGAAGGTCCAAGCGGCAAAATTTGTATGCGGCATCAGCTATTTCGGACGAAGCCAGATCATGCTCTGGTCGTCCCCCTCGGACTGGGACAAGCTGGAGGTCACGCCGCTGGGTATTGATGTCTCGGGATGGCTTCCGGCAACGTTTCGCGAACGACCTGCTCCCTTTGAGCTAATTTCGGTTGGGCGACTCGCGGCCGTAAAGGGGTATCCCCTCTTAATCGACGCAGTCGCACGCCTGCTTGACCAGAGGAGAGACGTCCGTTTGACATTGGCTGGCGATGGGCCTGAGCGTGCTTATCTTGAAGAGCATGCGCGCCGGCTGGGAATCACTTCCCGAATCATCTTCGCAGGATGGACGAATCAAGCCGCGCTGCGAGAGTTGTACCGCAAGAGTGACCTCTGTGTGCTGTCCAGCTTCGCCGAAGGGGTGCCCGTGGTTTTGATGGAGGCGATGGCAGCCGGCGTACCCTGCGTTGCGCCGCGAATTACGGGGATCCCCGAGCTCATTCGGCACGGCATTGACGGAATTCTCGTAACACCGTCTGACACCGAAGAACTCGCCGGAGCAATTGCCGGTCTGATGGACGAGCCGGAGCTGCGCCGTCAGATGGCAAAGTCGTGCCGTGAACGGATTGCCGACAAGTATGACCTGAGTAAGAATGTTCGACTATTGTCTGACGTTTTCATCCGCCGCTTGTCCCTGAATGATCGGCCTCATGCCGCACCCCGCTAAGCACGGATTCGTAGATTCCCTGCATCGTGCCAATGAAGTTCTCGGACGAGAACTCGGCTGCCATTTTGGTGAAGGCAGCAGCCGCCATTCGTTTCCGGCGAGGCTCGTCGGTCAAAAGCTGCAATAAATGAGCCGCCAATTCGGAGGAGTCATCCACCTGGAACAACAGCCCATTTTCGCCATGCTCGATGAGTTCGGGGTTGCCACCAACTCGAGACGCAACCGGACAGCAACCACAGGCCATGGCCTCCATGAGCGCATTGGAGAGTGCCTCGGAACGTGAAGGCAGTACGAAGATGTCAATTCGGCTCAGCCATTCGGTTACATCGGTCGTGGCCGGCTCAAACTGACAAGCTTCCCCCACCCCAAGTTCCGCGCACAGCGATCGTAATTTGCCTTCCTCCGGGCCGCTTCCGACAATTACCAGCCTCACGCCTGCACGGCGCACCGCAGCGAAGGCCCGTATGAGCGTGTCAACTCCCTTTTCGGGACGAAGAGCGCACACCGTCCCAACGCTCAGGCCGTCCGACGGAGGCCCATATCTGCGTCTATAGCGCTCCAAATCTACCGCGTTATAGCAGAGTCGAATTTTATGATCGGGCACGTGTTCTTCCTGGACAAGATATCGTTTCATCCACTGGCAGTTTACGACCACAGCATCCACCAAATGATCGGTGATACGGAGTAGTTTTTTCATGCCTTGGCCAGTCAGGTCTCGATCACCTCGCTGACTGGAGATGACGGCAGGAGTCCCGGCAAGTCTTGCCACTGGAACCGCAAAGACGTTGAGCGGCGCGTCAAATGAGTGCACAATCTGGATGCGATGCCGCCGAATGTAGCGGATCAGTTGCCACGCGGCCGTAAGGACATTCGGCGACTTGAATGAATAAACCGGCAAGTGCAGGATCGGGATGCCGGCCAGCTCCAAGTCGCTTCTCCGTAGGCCTTCCGGCCGAAAGCAACCCACATGTGGAATGTATCGGTCGCGCTGCAGAAACCTTGCAGTTTCAACGAGTTGTCGCTCTGTGCCGCCTATCCCCAACTCTCGCACCATCAACAGGATAGGAATCCGTTCCAGGCGCTCGCTGTGGATGTAATCTCGTTGCTGGTCCACTTCTTAGCCAGTGTATACGCGGTTGGGTTCGCAAATCTAGAGTCGAGAAAGTGCACGTCCGCTCTCCTCCGTAAAAACCCTACTTGTTTTCGTTGATGGGGGACGTGCCGCGCCTCCCGTTTTGGGCACTAAGGTAACAGACGCTCATGTTACTTTAGTGCGAAATCTGCATAGTTACTCGCGGTCAATTTCGAAATCAAGGCCTTATATTTGTCAGTTACTTAGAATTCACAATCATGGCCCGAAGACTTGTCGAATCGAACTTATTCCCTCCGACTGAATTTATTCCCACCGAGAAAGTGGCGGCGGCGCGATTCCCAAGGAGAAGGCTGGCGAGGCAAGGCGTATGAACATCATCCGCAACAAGATTACTGCGGCTTTTTACATTTCCCTGTTGAGTTTCTTCTTGTTCACTTTGCCTCTGTCGGCGCAAGGCAACTTCACCCTCTCGGTCTCGCCATCCGCCGTTACTATCCCGCAAAACGGTCAGGCTACGTTGCTGGTAACCACCACGATCAGTGGTGGATTCGATAGCTCCATCAGTCTTTCCGCTTCCGGCCAGCCCTTAGGCGTGTCCGTGAGTTTCAACCCCAGCACCATCGCCCCCCCCGGGTCAGGCAGTTCGGTCATGACGATCACGACTGCGCACGTAGCACCGATTGGAACCTTTCCGATTACGGTGACCGGCAATGGTGGCGGTGTCCAGCAGACTGCCACGGTAAGTCTGACCATAACGGGAGGAGCGGCCAGCTTCGCAATCTCGGCCATACCCCCTGCCCTGACTGTCGCCCAAGGCCAGCAAGGAACCTCCAACATCTTCGTTATCATTGGCGGCGGTTTCAAGTCCTCGGTCAGTTTGTCGGCTTCCGGCGTTCCCTCGGGTACCGCCGTGACCTTCAGCCCACAGACCATACCTTCGCCGGGTGATGGGATCTCTACCATGACCATTACCGTCGGCAGCACCACGCCCACAGGGACATACCCCATCACGGTGACCGGCACTGGCGGCGGGGTGCAGCAGAACACCACCGTCACCCTCACCGTGGTCGCCGGACCGAGCTTCGCCCTTTCTGCCTCGCCGTCCTCACTCACGGTTCAGCAAGGTAATCAGGGAACTTCGACGATCACCTCCACCATCAATGGCGGCTTCAACAGTGCCATCGCGCTCTCCTACTCCGGAGCACCCTCCGGTACCAGCGTGAGCTTCAGTCCCAACCCGATTCCAGCACCGGGTTCGGGCAACTCCACCATGACCATCACGGTGGGCAACAGCACACCCACAGGGACGTATCCCATCACCGTGACCGGCAATGGCGGCGGCGTCCAGCAGAATACAACCGTCACCCTGACCGTGACCGCTCCGCCCAGCTTCGCGCTTTCTGCCTCGCCATCTTCACTCACGGTTCAGCAGGGTAATCAGGGAACTTCGACCATTACTTCCACCCTCAGTGGCGGCTTCAACAGTTCCATCACGCTCTCCTACTCCGGGGCGCCTTCCGGTACCAGCGTGAGCTTCAGTCCCAACCCGATTCCAGCACCGGGTTCGGGTAACTCCACCATGACCATCACGGTGGGCAGCAGCACACCCACAGGGACGTATCCCATCACCGTGACCGGCAATGGCGGCGGGGTGCAGCAGAATACTACCGTCACCCTGACTGTCATCAGCGCAGGCAAGAATTTCACCATTTCGGCGTCGCCCTCTTCCCTGACCATCCCGCAGGGCAACCAGAACACCTCCACCATCACCACCACGGTCAGCGGCGGCTTTAATAATTCCATTACGCTCACGACTTCCGGGGTGCCTTCGGGCACGAACGTGAACTTCAGCCCCAACCCGATTCCGGCGCCGGGATCGGGCAGCTCCGGCATGATCATCACGGTGGGCAGCAACACACCTCTGGGTACTTATCCCATCACCGTGACCGGCACTGGCGGTGGCATTCAGCAAAACACCACCGTCACCCTGACTGTGACTCAGGGCAGCTTTACGCTCTCGGCTTCGCCGGCCTCGCTCGCCATTGCACAGGGCAACCAGGGCACTTCGACGATTACTTCCACCCTCAGCGGCGGCTTCAACAGTTCCATCGCGCTCTCCTACTCCGGAGCGCCCACCGGTACCAGTGTGAGCTTCAACCCCCAGACCCTTCCGCCGCCGGGTTCGGGCAACTCGACCATGACCATCACGGTGGGCAGCAACACGCCGCTTGGCGTTTACACCATCACCGTGACCGGCAATGGCGGCGGGGTGCAGCAGAACACCACCGTCACCCTGACCGTGACCAGCCCGGGTAACTTCACCATCTCGGCGTCGCCTTCTTCCCTGACCATCCCACAGGGTAACCAGGCAGCATCGACCATCACCACTACGGTCAGCGGCGGCTTCAACAATGCCATTAACCTCACGACTTCCGGCGTGCCTTCAGGCACGAGCGTGAGCTTTAGCCCGAACCCGATTTCAGCGCCCGGCTCTGGCAGCTCCAGCATGATCATTAAGGTGGGCAGCAACACGCCTCTGGGCAC
>Ga0074046_10002945_pt1 | contig 14465 bp, 14 predicted proteins | sample BogForMeECP23OM3_FD_94441 | JGI IMG/M metagenome (GOLD analysis project Ga0074046, IMG submission 94441) | Bog forest soil microbial communities from Calvert Island, British Columbia, Canada - Bog Forest MetaG ECP23OM3 | ecosystem: Environmental > Terrestrial > Soil > Wetlands ...
CGTTCACACACACAACGGCAGATAGGTTTTCAAATTCCTTGATTTTCGTGTTATGAACTGATATACTTAAGCTATATGTCAAGGGAAGCTGATGACTTAACCAATTCGAGATTTTTGAATCTTTTGGTTATAAGGCGCACCGACAACACGCCAAGCAAACATACTGCTTACGAGTGTCTTTTGGATTGCGGCCATATGCGCATTCTTGCTCGTGAGAATATTATAAATCTTCCCGCGCGTTATTTCTTTATATGTAAGGAGTGTCCTTTTCCTGAGTCAAAGACACGCCGCGAGAAGAGAGAACTTCACGAACGAGCTTTAGCAAGATTCGCAGCACACCGATGCCCAGATTGCGGACTAGATGAATGGTCGCACAAATCAGCACGAGGAAGGCTTGGAAGATGTCCGGCATGCAGCAAGAAAAACAGTCAGGGCGAGAGCAGAGGAATTGGTGAAAGGATTCACATCTTTAAAGTGGCGTGGGAACGCGTGAATAGAATGTGCGTCCTTAGGCGCGATAAAGTGTGCCAGCATTGTGGAACAGAAGCAGAACCACAACTTGACCACATACTCCCCATGAAACTTGGTGGAGCGCACAGCTATGCAAATGTACAGCGTCTTTGTAAAAAGTGCAATCGCTATAAGCATAGTCATATAGAGCGCGAGCCTAAGCTGGTGGGAGTGGTTGACCTGACGCCTTATAAGGTTGCAAAGAATCCTCCTGGCACACCCTATACGACTATTCCGGAGGCAATTCGAGACTTTCGTAAACGAAGGGAGGCTGAAAGAAAAAGCTTGCAATGAGGTGCACGTTTTGCTATGATGTGAACGTGCAGTAAATCTTGAACCGGAAAACAGGAGCAGAAGAACAATATGGCCACAGCAACAGCAGACATCACCAAGGCAGCGAAAGAGCTAACGAAGCTGGAAGCGAAACTTGCCCGCATCCAAGCGCGCTCCACAACTGCAATTGAGAAAGCAACAACCAAGGCGAAGAAGGTATATGGACAGAAAGTCGTTGATGCCACGAACGCGGTCGACGCGGCGAAGGCCGACCTGCAGCAGCTGGTAGCAGCGGCGTAAGTTTTCCGCAAGCAGCCTGCCAGATAGCAGATGATGAGCCTCGGCTAACCAGCCGGGGCTTTTCTTTGTCCATGATTTCTGCTTATTCATTATGAATGGACAACCAAACCCGTCACACGTGGTGGATATACTAGCGCGCCTTACGCGCTGGGGGTGTTGTACTATGATTGGTTCTGAGGTTGTTGCTGTTGTGCTGGTGGGGTTATGCGTTGCTGCTTACTTCGAGCGCAAGAGTTTGAAGGCCGACGTTGCACAGGCAAAGGCAGACGTTGTTGATGCCGGGCTGAAGTTTTTGAATGCATTGCGCGCGAAAGAATCACAGGTACGCGCTAAGATTGCCGCCGACGCTTTGAAGATCGCTGACGACGTAAAAGCTTGGGAGGCAAAGGAGACTGTTTCGGCGAAGGATGCTATCACGCAATTCGAAGCGCGCCTGAAGCAGATTCTGTAAGCCATGAGTCGAAGACCCAAACCTACTGCGATAAAACTGCTGGAGGGAAACCCCGGTGGGCGTCCTTTGAATGACGCCGAGCCCCAGCCGCCGAAGGGCGTGCCCGAAATGCCGAAAGGCATGGGCACTGCCGCGAAGCGACACTGGCGTGTGTTCGTAAGAGAGCTGACCACAGTAGGCGTACTTTCCATCGTCGACGGCATCGCTCTAGCCGAGGCGTGTATCAGCGCTGCGCTGGCGGAAAAGTATCGCAATGTGGCGTTGGCTGAACCGATGGTGAAGGAGCCCATCGTAAATAAGGACGGAGAGATTGCCGGATATAAGAACAAACCAAATCCGGCGCTTGTAGGTTACTTAGCATGCAGCAAAAACATGAAGCTGTATTTGCTTGAGTTCGGGTTGACGCCCGCGAGCAGAACGAAGCTCAAGATTGACAGGCCGAAGCCTGACGATGGATTTACACCGAGAGATTCGTCACCGATTCCATCGAATGATGAGCCTGACTTGTCCCAGATAGACGAGACGCTGATAAATTGAATTGTGCGTCGTAAACAATAAGTTTGTGCATCGGAAAGCACTCGATTTTGCGTATTGATCTACGTGATGCTGTCGACTGGCCCAGTGCGGGTAGACAAAATCATGGATGTTAAGGCGTAGAGACGAGCGTTAGTACGTCACAGCAGGGCGGGAGCCCATGCGAACTGTTGGTATGAGGAGAGTCGCATCTCCGAGAATCAGCTGGGACTCCTGCCCCTACTTTTAGATATTACCACGAGCCCCGGTGCTACTGACAACCGCGCACGCTACATAAGCGAAAGCGGGATGTAGGACGGCGGGTAAGGATGCGCCGGGGTTAAGAAGCTGGCATAGCTCAGTAGGGAGAGCGGCTGATCTGTAATCAGCAGGTCGGAGGTTCGAGGCCTTCTGCCAGCTCCAAAATTTCAAAAAAAGAAAACCACCTGAGACGCGTGGTGCTGTAAGCGTCGGAACGACAAGCATCAAAGGTTTCGTAAAGACTGAAGTCAACGGATAATGGACCATGTCTAATATCGTCGTACGCCCTCCTTCCGCCCCCCACATAGACGCTTATAAAGTGGCTGTAAAGTACGCCACAGACGTCATACTCGGAACTATTGTGGCGGGGAAGCTGCTTAAACTCACAGCAAAGCGCTTCATACAAGACCTAAAGTATGGGCCAGAGCGTGGGATCACTTTTGATAGAAAACGAGCCCAGCATGTGGTTGACTTCTTCGGCACGCTGCGCCACAGCAAGGGTGAGTGGGGCAAGGGTGGCGGCCTGCCATTCATTCTTGAGCCTTGGCAGACGTTCATTCTCGCTAATCTTTTTGGTTTTCTGCGGGTCGACGGGACGCGTCGCTTCCGCGAAGCTCATATTGAAGTAGCTAGGAAAAACGGAAAAACTACTTTTCTTTCCGGCATTGGTCTTTACATGATGGTTGCCGATGACGAGCCCGGAGCAGAGGTTTACTCTATCGCCACAACGCGCGATCAATCGAAGATTGTATTCGACGAGGCCGTTCGCATGCGTAAGAAGTCGCCCTACCTTGCCAGCCGAGTGGCTTCATATAGAAACAACCTGAGCGTGCTTGAGACTGCGTCAAAGTTCGAACCGCAGTCAGCCGATTATGGAACCGCTGATGGCAAGAACACACATTGTTTAATTGCTGACGAGCTTCACCAGCATCCCACGCGCCTACTTTATGATGCATTTAAGGAATCGACAGTGTCTCGGACGCAAGCGCTCTGTATTGCTATTACCACAGCTGGCTATGATACGCAAAGTTTCTGTTTCACGCAGCGAAAGGTCATGGAGAACATTTTGGTAGGAAACATGTCCGCGAAGGATGGCGATGCCATATTCGCCTTCATAGCGTGCATCGACGACGCGGACAAGGACGGCAAGGGAGGAGACAATTGGGAGGATGAAGCGTGCTGGCTCAAGGCAAACCCGAGTCTTGGAGTCACTGTCAAGTTGGATAGTTTGCGCGAGGCTGCTGCGAAGGCTAAAGTTGATCCGACCGCTCTGAACAGCTTTCTCTGCAAGCATTTGAATGTCTGGACAAACCAAGAGATCAGATGGATGCCGCCGGAGAAGTGGGCGCAATGCAATGCCGCCGGTACGTTTCTTAGTCCGAAAGATTTACGTCTTGCGGCGATGGAGAAGTTGAAGGGACGTATTTGCATCGGCGGACTTGACTTGTCGGCGAAGATCGACTTAACGGCGTTCGCGCTTGTGTTCCCTCCAATAAAGGAGGTGGTCGAGAAAATTCCTAAGCCACAGACGCGCCAGCAGATTCAGTTCCGAGTACCCATTGAGTTCGAAGAGAAGGTGGTAAGCCCCGCCGACCCGAAGTGGTCAGTGCTGGTTTGGTTCTGGGTACCGGAGGGACGTATCGCAGAGCGTGTGAAGAAGGACCGTGTGCGATATGACGTGTGGAAGAATGAGGGTTACCTGAACACGTGCCCCGGCGACACAATCAATCACGAGTTTGTCCACAATCAAATCGTCGAGCTTCGCAAGGACTATCAGTTCAACGACATAGCCTTTGACTCGTGGAACGCGCAGTGGATTGCGAATAAGCTCAAGGAGGATGGTTTCAAGCCGGAGGAGTGTCGCATGGGTTACAAGACTATGAGCGAGCCTATGAAGGAGCTTATGGGAATCGTGCTGGGGAAGAGACTAGAGCACTACGGCGATCCAATCCTATCTTGGAACGCCGGGAACGTGTCGGCCACTACAGACGCTACCGGCAGTATCAAGCCGGACAAAGAGAAGTCCAAGGAAAAGATAGATGGTATCGTAGCTGTCATTATGGCCTTGGCCCGTGTTTGTGCGGACCCGACGCTGGCCCAGACTGGTTCGGTCTATTCGGAAAGAGGAATAATCTTTTTATAGGCCGTCACACTTGACGGAGAGACTAAGGAGTGCTTTATGGCGTTTAGTGCCGCGAATGAAATAGTTCGGGTGTTTAAGAAGATGACAGGCGGCGACAGCGAATGCCTCGGCAAAGAGCACATCCTTATCGGAATGGAAGCCAACGACCTTACAGGGAGTGTGCAGCCCGACGCCGATTCGCGATGGAAGAATAATCCTTCTCGGTGGGATGCTCCAATGCTCAACCTCAACGCCGCACGCGCGATTCGCTTTGAGGAAATAAGACTTGGGCGGAGTATGACGCCTGCTGAGCAAAGCGAGCATATAAGAAAACTATGTGCGGGCGGATCATAATCATGTTTTGTATAAGATGCCAAAAGGACGTGGCGTATTGTACGTGCCCCGACATCAATGAGCGGCTGGCCGCGCTTGCCAGTCATCCAAATTGGGCTATAGCGTTCTGCGTGGATTGTAATAAGGCTGTCGACCAGTGTGACTGCCCCGACGTTGGGCAGGAAAAGCATGTAGTGATGCGAACGGGGAAGTGAATGTTTATTTATCTGATAACAAATAAAGTCAACGGCAAGTACTACGTGGGGCAGACACGTGGCGTCCTATCCAACAGGCTTCGGGAGCACTTTGAGGCGGCTCGTGCCGGAAGTGAGATGCGACTTCATCAGGCCATCCGCAAGCACGGACAAGTATCATTTTCCATACGTGAACTTGAAAGCTGTGACCGTGAGACAGTTGATGCTGCCGAAATCAAATGGATTGCCGAACTGCGAAGCACAGAATACGCCGTTGGATATAACATGTCACCGGGTGGCTTCGGAATAGCAGAAGAAACCCGAAAGAAGTTGAGCATTGCCTTCACAGGCAATAAGAACCCCATGTTTGGGAAGGTGGGTACTCGCGGCAACCTTGGTAAGCGAAACACGCCAGAGGCACGACAGAGAATGTCTGCTGGTCGTAGGGGCAAAGCGTGCCCTACATCTGTGTATGAGGCAAACGCAATTGCTTTTTCTGGCGAGGGAAACCCGTTCTTTGGCAAGCATCATACAGAAGAATCAAAAATAAAGATAAGCCAGAGCAAGCGCGGTTGGGTTCCTTCCGAGGCGTGGCGGCAGAAGCAGCGGGCACGTCGTCGTAACACTTCACTGTAAGTATAGATAGTGTCTATACGATATAGACAGAAAGGAGACATTCAAATGGGTTGGCTTAATCGTATGTACAACGCGGCACTTGGTAACGTTGAGCAACGAACAAGTTTGGAGAACCCACAAACGCCTAATTGACAAGGGCGTTCTATCGCTGGATTGAAATTAGGTTGTCGTATCCGGCGGAGTGGCTTACCCGAAAGGGTGCAGGGTCACTTTAAACCTTCTCTGATTGACTCGAACGCTGAAATGCCAACGAGGGGCAAGCCGAAAATGGCAGCCTGAACGACTAAGCGAGAAGGCGCATGCAAGTGCGATGCAATAGTCTGCTCTCATAGAAATAGTAACTATGAGAGGCTGGCAGAAATGACCAGTCCCGTGCAGTATGCATGAGTAACAAGCGGCTTAGATATTTTCAACGGAGGTCGCACAGATTCGGGCATACGCGTCAGTGAACTTACTGCGTTACAAGTAGGCACTGTTTTTGCCTGCGTACAGGTTATATCAGACGGCGTCTCCTCGCTTCCGGTTCACGTTTACCAGAGAGCTACCATAGCAGGTCGTTCAAGTAAGACTGTCGCTGTCGATAGTCCACTTTATGACCTTATGCACCTTGAGCCAAATCCGGAAATGACCAGCGCGGTCTTCTTCAAGACCCTGATGGCGCATGTCTTACTCTGGGGCAATACCTATACGGAGATACAACGAAACAACGCTGGGCAGATAGTCGCTCTATGGCCGCGCAATCCGGCGCGAACGCGTCCAATACGAATATTGAAGCCACTCATCTATGAGGGCGATTTGCTTCCTGCTGGAACGTTGATGTTCGAGACGTCCGATCAGTTGATGGACTCATCCAGTTTTGTGGTTGATCAGAATCCAACCCAGCAGAACGTTGGACTGCGCCGCTTGGTGCTGGCGGAGAACATGATCCATGTGCCCGGCCTTACACTGGACGGCAGGCTCGGACAATCTACAGTGTGGTTAGCCCGGCAGGCGTTCGGCTTGGCGCTGGCTACTGAGAAGTACGGAGCAAAGTTCTTCGGCAACGGTGCACGTCCGGCAGGTATACTTACGCTGCCCAACAAGCTGGAGGATAAGGCAATTGACACGTTGCGCCGATCATGGGCTGAAGCCCACGGCGGCGAGAACCAGTTCAAGGTAGCAGTCCTTGAGCAGGGAGTTAAGTACGAGAAGATTGCCGCGACCCCTGAAGAAGGCCAGATGCTCCAGACTCGGAAGTATGAGCGCGAAGAAATCTGTGCTATATTCGGCGTCCCGGCGCATATGGTGGCTGCCTCTGATAAGGGCGGCAAGTCAAATGTGGAACAGAGCTCTATCGAGTTTGTTTTGTATTGTTTGCATCCTTGGTTGAATCGTTTTGAGCAGGAACTAGCTCGTAAGCTGTTCCCAAGCATGGGGCGCCCCGCCGGAAAGTACTTTGTGAAGTTTGATGTTCGGAAGTTGATGTATCCAGACGCGGCTTCTCGAAGCGCTTTTTATTCTCAGGGCAAGCAGTGGGGCTTCCTGAATACGAATATGATTCTCGAACTGGAGGATATGAATCCGGTCGAGAACGAGAAGGTAGGAGAAACGTTCTGGCAGCCGATCAACATGCAGGACGCTGGCGATCCGCAAAAGCTTGGCGCGAAAGATCAGAGTGCTCTGGACCTTGACGCGAAGAAAGAGCTTGCATCACATACTGCCGACGTGCAGACTGATGCAGCGAAGGCGACTACGAACCTCCAAATGAAAACCGCCGAACAGGCGCATGGACACGCTATGGAAGCCACTAACGCAAGTAACAAGCACGAGCAGATGATGGCGAAGCTAGGACATCCGCTCCAAGCGGCGGCTCCGGCTGCTGCGGGAGCATCTCCGACTACGGAAAACGAACAGGCTTCCGGTAAGACAGCAAAGCGTTTTTCCAATCCAGAGGAAGTGCGAAGTGCCATGCAGGAAGCATATGACGACGGATTTATATTTGTATCGTCTCTCAAGGATGGCGGAGGTATGACGTACCGCTATCTCAATCCCGATAGGCGAGAACTGCTAATCACCTTTGCGCCCGAGAAATCATAATGTGTGAGCTCTGCGACAAGTTCATGGACGAGGAGAAGCGTTTCTCCGAGGACCAGCCGCGCGACGAGAAAGGTCGCTGGGTTGGAATAGATAGAACAAGTCAAGTGTTTGAACATACTTCACTATCCTTTGAAGATTTTGGGCCAACTAAATTTCAGGAAATGAAGTTACCACTTAAGGATTTGATTGCAACACAAAGTGATTTAGATACAGATACTCTGAAGTGGATGTATGGCAAGGATTTGGGTAATAAGGCCAAGGCTCAGGTTATTGAAGTTCATGGAAAGTATTACATAACAGATGGCCATCACAGATTAGCAACTCACATCCTTAAAGGAGAAAAAGTCGCTGTTGTTAGAGTGGCGCACCAGGCCTTTCTCAATCAAACGGAATTGGACAGGGCGGGCGGCTTTAAAAAAGTTGATTCAGTAACAGGCGAGCCGCATAAGTGGGATAAAGATAAGGGAAAATTTGTCAAGCGCTCTACCGCTTTCGACGAGCATGGCAATCCATATGAGGTGAAGCCAGACAGTGCCGCTGCCGGTGGAACTACTACGGGTCTGGCAGAGCGAGAAAACATTATTGAGCTTTTCGTTGATGCTGGCGGCGGTGCTTCCTGCCGCGAGAAGGAAAAGATTAAGGCGGCACCACAAGGCGATTGGAAAAGGCTCGGCATCGGCTACGGTCCACTTGGCGGACAGCAGTTCCCAGAAGCTTGCGCGATGGAGCTTATGATGGGGCCGCAGGGCGAGGTGCTTGAGAATCGCTATTCCGAGGATCAGCCTCGCGACCCTGATGGGAAGTTTGCATCGGGCGTCGGCGCGATCGTTGATGCTCGTAAACAACTCAACAGTCTCTTGGAGGCACATGACATTGTGTGTGACCATCCGCTGCGGATGACTCCTACTCGTGAAGAAGAAGCCACCAAGATGCTGCTCTCGCGCGTGCCTTCTCTCACGAATGAAGTTGCTAAATATGCAAAGGACAATAGAAAGACATTAGGCAGCGCGTATATGAGCGTTAAAAGCTTGATTGAAGAGAGCAATTCACATATGGCCGATGCTCAGAAGTCTTGGGATAGGGGCGATAAGAGGGGTGCTGCTACGGCTGCTGAATTTGGATTGATGTCCCAGCATCAAGCCCTGTATGACATGGAGGCTGAGCTTTTTGGAAAGCGCGACTGGCGTCCGTTTGAAGAGGTTCGCTACTCCTTCTATCAACCACGCGACCCTGATGGGAAGTTTGCGTCGGGTGGTGGAGAAAAAACCCCAGGCGAGTTAGGAATTGAGGCAGTTGCTCAGGAGTCACTACCAGATGTTCTTAAATCATGGCAGGAAACAAGTGATTTTGAAGGGGAGCGAGCTGAGACCGCGATACGCGAGGGGCGTCCTGAAGAGAACCCTATAGTGTTGGGTATAAGAAACGAAATAACGGGACGACAGATTTACAGGGGAATGTTTCTTGATAAGACAGACAAGATTATTAATTGGAAGTCTGGCGATAACGTGCAGATTATGCCTAGTTCATTTTCTACAGTACTCTCAGTTGCTGCTGGTTTTTCTACTGGAGAAAAAATGAATTTGGAGGGTGAGCCCGGCATGCAATCAGTTATACTTACTGTTACGAAAGATGGTCTATATGGACCAACAGGAGGGATTGTGGTTGGCTCACGAGGTCTGTCCGAGTATAAGGATGACAAAGAAGTTATTACTGGAGGAAAGTTTCGTGTGATTGGTGTAAAGGACGTGGAAGGTGTTCGTCACATAAAACTTTCGCAGGATGGCGTGTTCTAAATGAGAATAACAAAATATAATTCGAATTCTTCGACTTTGGTCTACGATGGAATCAGAATGGTTCCAGCGGTGGAGCCTCGCTCTGAAGCTGGTTGTTCTCTTGATCAGCAGACCAAGGAGATGGCTACGCTTCGTGGTCCGCAGGGTGAACTTATTGAAGAGCGTTATTCTGAGGACCAGCCCCGCGACCCAGACGGTAAATTTGCATCAGGTGGCGGTGAAGCACAAGGCGCGGGCGTGCTTAAGGACGGGCCGACAGCATATCGGAACCTGAACGGAGAAATAGAGTGGTGTTAAAAAGCAACCCGTCACACATACGTGAGATAGCGAGGGAAAGCTGTGCCTTATACTGCTGATACCGTTCCAGATAACGTGCCAAAGAAGTATGCAGCGCAGTTCGCAGAAGTTTGGAATAGCGTTTACGCTGCTGCGAAAGCCGACAAGAAATCTGATGCAGATGCTGAATCTTGGGCTTTTATGAACGCTCATGGCGTAGTGAGTAAGCATAAGGCTGCCGACGCCAAGAAGCGGGATGTAAGCTCGGACGGTCCCGGCTTCTCAGCATCAGCAGCTGGCGAAAAGAAAAGCGAGGATGGTGGGCAGGTTTCTGACCCAACCGCTTCTCTTCGTTTCAGCGAGGATCAGCCGCGCGACCCGGACGGGAAGTTTGCAAGCGGAAGTCAGAGCAGCCCTCACGAAGCCGATCATGTGAAGCAAGCGGGCCATGATCCGAAAAATCTTGGGCAAGCGCCGGATATCGTCACAACAAATGAATTGGCGGCGGACCACAAGTTAGGAACTCGTGTTGGTGACCAAGTCAAGAGTATATTTGGCAGCAAGGGCGTGGTCAAGGGTTTTGTCGGTGACAAGATTCAGGTAGAGCACGAAGGGCATCTTGAGTATTGGCACATGTCACATATTCAAAGAGGGGCGTCACAGATTTCTGAAATAAGGGAGCAATATATGTCTATCGAACGTCGTTATGCAGCCGAATTGAGAGTTGGAGCCGCACTCGGTGGAAACAGCCAAGGCGAGGAAATGGTTATTGAGGGCTACGCTGCACGGTTCGGCCAGCAATCTAAAGATCTCGGAGGCTTCCGAGAGACCGTTGCACCGGGCGCATTCACCAAGGCGCTGGCCAGCAAGCCGGATGTCCGATGCCTCTTCAATCACGATGCCAGCCGAGTTCTTGGTCGCACCACGTCGGGCACATTGACTTTGGCGCAGGATGACAAAGGGCTTTCATTCCGTTGTCAGCTTGACCCCAATCAGCAAGCACACCGAGATCTTCATGCTGCAATTAAGCGCGGTGACATAAATGAGTGTTCGTTCGCCTTCAAGCCAGAAGGAGATGACGGTGACGATTGGCAGGATGCGAAGGATGAACGCGGTAACTGGTTCATTTCCCGAACGCTTAAGAACGTTCGTTTGTTTGACGTTTCGGCGGTAACCCACCCTGCATATGAGAACACTAGCGTCAACGCCCGCGCCGACGAATTCCTTACGCCGGAGATCAGGAGCATTATGAGCAACTTGGTAGAAAAGCGTGTGAAGAAGTCGGTCGAGAAGCGAGATGAGAGTGTTCAGGAAATGCTGGATTGTATTCGCAAATGTCTGGCTGAGAAATTTCCAGCCGATTCCACCACCGAAGCAGCTTGTCAGCCTTGCTCCAGTGGCAAATACTGGATTTGTGATACCTATGACGATTACGTTGTCGCCAGCAACTACTATAATGACGGCGAATATGTCAAAATTCCTTATGCTCAAAATCCGGACGCAGATGGTTACGTTTTCGGTACGCCGGTTCCAGTTGAAAAAGAATGGGTACCGACCGAACGTAGCAAGTCTGTGGTCGGTGAAATCCGTGCGTTGAAGGCAAGCCACATGCAGGCGATTGCCGACGCGCACGCAGCGGAAGCTGCTTCTCATAAGGCGACGGCTGATGGGCATACCGCAGCTGCTGATTCACATATCGATGAAGCTGCGGCCCACAAGTTGGCCGCCGACGCTGCTGCTGCCGAAGCAGGCCGCATGGAGAAGTGTTCCGCGACGATGGGCGACTGTGAGATCAAGGGCTGCCGATGTCAGAATCAGCTGAGAAAAGCGCACGAAGTCTACTACGGTGATGACGAGAACGAGCCTGAAGATGGTGAGGACGAAGATCAGCGCAGCCTTAAGGCTGCCCGACGTATAATCCTACGCAACGCATTGGGTATTACTGAAAATCGCGGTGGGCCAGGAAGTGGACGTCATCCAGGAGAGGGAGCTAAAACAGCCGAAGAACATAAAACTGCTGCCACTGCCCATGAAAAAAGTGCCGAGAGTGCTTCTGGTAACGGGCTTCTTAAAGAGGCTGCGGCCCATAAAGATGCTGCCTCCGCTCATCATGAAGCGGCGAAGGCTGTAACCAAGTCGGATGATTACAAAGCTGCGGCTTCTAAATACACAACAGAAACTGAGAGAGTTGCCGCCAAGAGTGCACATGAAAAAGCCGATAATGCTTCTGCTAAGGCACAGGCTGCGTCGGCTAAAGCTAATAGCCTTCACGAATCAAATCGTTCTCAAGATGATTTGAACCAAGAGACGCGTGATGGAGACGGTAATGTTCGAACCAAGATGGTCGGCGGCAAAAGTCTGTCGGCGTCAGCATTCGCTTTCGTTGGCGATCCAAATGATACCAGCACTTGGAAGTTCCCGGTGCATGACGCCGATCATGCCCGCAACGCGCTGGCGCGGTGGGGCCAACATAAGGGCATTCCAGCGGATAAGGAAGCTGGTGTGTACGCCAAGATTGTTGCAGCCGCCAAGAAGTTCGGCATTGAAGTGGCTGAAACTGATGCTGCTAAGGCGGCCCGTTCGAACGCGGAGAATGCCGAAGAGCGCATGGACAAAACTATTGTCAAGGTCTTGCAGGCGCATGCTGCCGACAAGGACACGCCACTTTACAAGGACTTGGTCACAGCCGTAAAGGGATGGATGTCCAAAAAGGGTGATATGGCGGATAATCTTGATACCGTGCTTGCTCCGAAGGATGACCGCTCTTTGCAGCCGCTGACATCCGAGGAAAAAGAAGATCTAGAACTTCGGTTCAAGCTCTCAGTTCTGAATACCGAATTCTAGCCGTCACAGATTTCTGTAATATTGGAGAAGACTATGTCCAAATATCTAACACCTGCTCAGCGAGAACAACTTGCTGTGCTTGCTGAAGCTGACGAGATTACAAAAAGGTCAGCGGACGGTAGCGGCTTGTCGAAGCAAGCCGAGTCGCGCCTGAGTTATCTGCTTGCAAAGAACAAGGCACTCAACACGGCGACGCCAGGCGCGCAGGATGAATGTGACCGCTTCTTCAGCGATCTTTTCAAGGGTAAAGAAAATCGTCAACTGCAGGAAGGCACCCAGTCAATCACCTTCACCGCCGAAGCCGAAGGCGGGGCGCTCGTACCGCAAGAATTTAACGACGATATTGTTCACGGCATGGCGCAATATGACCCGCTCCTGAATAGTGATGTGGTGACGCTTATTGAGAGCCCTGACTTTGCTCTACGACCGTTCACAATACCCGGATGGGATATGAGCACGTTCGCGGCCACGCAAGTTGCTGAAAGTGGTCGGCAAATTGGCGCGGGTCTAGTGGGCGGCGCACCACTGCCCACGATTTCTGGCAAGATTCTCAACGGCTACAAGTTCAAGGCCAGCCTTCCGGCGACCCTTGAGCTTGAAGAAGATTCATTCCAGCCCTTGATGAAGCTCATGCAGAGTGCTTATAGCATCGGCTTCGCACGTGGCATCGGCGCTGCACTGGTGACAGGCAGCGGCTCGGGCGCGCCACAGGGCGTGCTTACAGGCGCGGGGTCCAGCGGCGTGACCACCGCAAGCAACGGCGTTCTGGTTCTTAACGATTTCGAGAACGTTTACTTCAGCGTGAACCGATATCACCGCGCGGCACCTAAGTGCGCGTGGCTGATGAACGATACGGTCTACCAAATGACACGCAAGGCAGTTGACTCCGTGGGTAACCCGCTGATAAAGCTGCACAAGGACAAGGAAATGATTATGGGTAAGCCGGTGTATATTGCGCCGTCTCTGCCCGCCTACAATCCTTCGCTCGGAGTGCAGGCTAATGGATCGTTCTGCATATTCGGCGACTTGGCGCATATGTTCGTACGAGTTTCGAAGATGGTCGTGAAGCGCCAATGGCAGCTTCCCGGCTACGTGGAAAACGGCATGGCACTCTATACCGGAATCATGCGGGCCGATTCAAAGGTATTTGACCCGACTCTTGGCGGTGCGCCGCCCATCGTTTACGCCAATTTACATGAGTGAGTTTTGATGTAAAATCGAGTTCGAAAAGGAGCTTCACATGTCTTTACTAGCAAATCTGTCTGGCAAGAGCGTTAACGACGTTGTCACAAACGGCGTTGACGTTCAAATCACAATTTCGCGTGGTGCGTTCTGCGACTTCACTGTCCGTCAGGGTGTCATCAGCGGCATGAGCAATGGAACCGCCCTGACCGGCAGCGGCGGGATTATCACTCCGTCAATGTTCGATGAGACGGATGAGACCGGTAAGGGTCCAGAAGACTACATTGATCCTCACACAGGTACGACCGACACGCGTACGTCAACATCTGACAACCCCGGCACCAAAGACGATCAGGTTGTGCCCGCTGGACAGGCAAAGGGCGTGGAAGCAGTCACGCTGAACCTCGTTCGGTTCGACGGTCTGGCTCTGAAAGTGAACCATGTGAACGGCGATACGGTGAAGTACATCTGTGTCATTACGGATGCCGGTGACGTTGTCGGGAAGTACGTCAGCTAAGATTGCTTGTCGGTGCATTCGTCCCGAAATGTCAAGGGCAACCGACCACAAGGCTACCGGGACGGTAATGGATTTAGACCATGTACGAGGTCAAAAGAAATTTAGGCTGGCAGCAGTTAAGCACGTCAGTCTAGAAACGCTGGAAGAAGAAATTAACAAGTGTGATGTGGTGTGTTCTAATTGC
>Ga0074046_10002946_pt1 | contig 14464 bp, 13 predicted proteins | sample BogForMeECP23OM3_FD_94441 | JGI IMG/M metagenome (GOLD analysis project Ga0074046, IMG submission 94441) | Bog forest soil microbial communities from Calvert Island, British Columbia, Canada - Bog Forest MetaG ECP23OM3 | ecosystem: Environmental > Terrestrial > Soil > Wetlands ...
CGAGGATCTCGATGGTGCCGATGATGAACGCCGCGCCGATGGACAGCCCGGTGATGACCAGGTTGTAGTAGACCTTGCGGACCGGCCGGGCGAACGCCCAGCCGTAGGCGAAGTTCATGAACACGCCGTCCAGCGTGTCGAACAGCATCATGCCGCCGGAGAACAGGAACGGCAGCGCGAGCACGGCGTAGTACGGCAGCCCCTGGATCGCGGCGTAGGCGGTGGCGGCGAGCAGCACGACCTCGGTGGCGGTGTCGAAGCCGATGCCGAAGACCAGGCCGACGAAGTACAGCTGCCAGGTGTGGTTGATCGACTTCATGAACCGGCCGAAGAACCGGTACATCAGCCCGCGGGCCTGCAGCTGAGCCTCGAGTTCGGCTTCGTCGTAGGCGCCCCGGCGCATGTCACGGAAGACCTTGACGATGCCGGTCAGCACGATCAGGTTCAGCAGCGCGATCAGGTACAGGAACCCGGCCGAGACCAGCGTCCCGGCGGTGCCGCCCGCCGTCTCGTAGGCCGAGCGGGGGTCCACCACCGCGCCGAAGACGACCCGGGCCGCGATGGTGATGCCGACCCCGACCGCCATCACGATCGTGGAGTGGCCGAAGGAGAAGAAGAACCCGGTGCCCAGCGGGCGCTTGCCGTCGGCCATCAGCTTGCGGGTGGTGTTGTCGATGCAGGAGATGTGGTCGGCGTCGAAGGCGTGCCGGAAGCCGAGGAACCACGCGGTGATCGCGACCCCGAGCCCGACGCCGAGCCCTCTGGTTCCGGCCTCCCCCTGGTAGTCGAAGTGGTGCGGCATCACGCACCAGATGTAAATGCCCCAGCCCGCCGCGTTCAGCGCCAGGATGAACCCGAACATCGCGGCCAGCCGGCCCCGCTCGCCCCCAGAAAGCCGCAGCCCGCGCATCCGGGTAACGTATCGAGGTGCCCCGCTCGCCGTCAAGGTTGATCAGATGATCAGCTTTTTCGGTGCGTGCCCGCCGGGGCGTTGGTTACGCCAGGTGCGCCCGGCTATGGAATCCTGAAGCGGTGCACCTGCTGCCCGCGGACCGGTCCGATCACCGGGTCATCGACGCCGAGCGGATCTGCCAGGCCATCGCCGCCCTGGACAGCCCCGAGGCGATCCAGGCCCGCGCCCGGCAGTTCGCCGTCCTCGCCGACCCGACCCGTCTCACCCTGCTGACCTGCATCAGCGCCGCCGGGCCGATCAGCGTCTCCGACCTCGCCGCCGCGACCGGGATCAACGACGCCACGGTGTCCCAGACGCTGCGCCACCTGCGGGCCAGCCAGACGGTCATCGCCGAGCGCGAGGGCCGGGTCGTCCGCTACCGGCTCGCCAGCACCCCCATCACGGCCCTGCTGGCCGGCCACTAGCGCCGTGACCGACCTGGCGCTGGTCAACGCCAACGTGCTGACCATGGACGAGGCCCGGCCGCGGGCCTCGGCGGTGGCCATCGCGGGCGGCCGGATCGAAGCCCTGGACACGAGCCTGGACCGCCTGAACGAGGCCGACCGGGTGGTCGACCTGCGCGGGGCGACGGTGCTGCCCGGGTTCCACGACGCGCACAACCACATGATCGGGTTCGGCATGTCCCTGGCCGAAGTCGACCTGCGCTCGTCCGTGGCCGGCAGCCTCGACGAGCTGTACGCGGCGGTCGCCCGCCGGGCGGAGACGACGGCCCCGGGGGACTGGGTGGTCGGGGCCGGCTACGACCAGAACAAGCTCGGCGCCCACCCGCACCGGGACGCCCTCGACCGGGCCGCGCCGGGGCGGCGGGTCTGGCTGCGGCACACCTCCGGGCACATGTGCGTGGTGAACAGCCTGGTCCTGGCCGCGTTCGGTATCGACGCGGCCGCCACCGATTTCCCCGGCGGCCGGGTCGTCACCGACGACGGCGGCCGTCCCACCGGTCTGCTCGAGGAACGGGCCCAGCTCCTGGTCGGCAGCCTGGTCTACCCGTACCCGCTGGCCGAGCTGACGCAGGCCATCAGCCGGGCCGCCGAACAGTACCTGAAGGAAGGCGTCACCAGCTGCACCGAGGCCGGCATCGCCGGCGGCTGGGTCGCGCACAGCCCGGCCGAGCTCGCTGCCTACCAGGCCGCCAGGGACGCCGGCAGGCTCGGCGTCCGGGTCGAGCTGATGGCGGCTGGCGAGGTCCTGCACCCACTCGGCGCGCATCCCGCCGACAACCTGGTGGCGGGGCTGGACCTGGGCATCAGGACCGGCTTCGGCGACGACTGGCTCCGGCTCGGCGCGGTGAAGATATTCGCCGACGGATCGCTGGTGGGGCGCACCGCCGCCCTGATCGACCCGTACGCCGGCGACGGAGACAACTGCGGTTACCTGCAGGCCGACGCGGCCGACCTGCAGGCCACGATCATCGCCGCGCACCGCTCCGGCTGGCAGGTCGCCACGCACGCGATCGGCGACCTGGCCATCGACGTGGTGCTCGACGCGTACGAGCGGGCACTGGAGGCGTACCCGCGGCGCGACCCGCGGCACCGCGTCGAGCACTTCGCCGTGGTCCAGCCCCGCCAGGTCGCCCGGGCCGCCGGGCTCGGCGTGATCGCCGTGCCGCAGGGCCGCTTCGCCACCGAACTCGGCGACGGCATGCTCGCCGCGGTCGGCCCGGCCCGGCACGGCTGGCTCTACCGGCAGCGGTCCCTGCTCGAGGCGGGCATGGTGCTGCCGGGCAGTTCGGACCGGCCGGTCGTGACCGGGGCGCCGCTGCTCGGCATCGCCGACATGGTGAACCGGCGCACCGCTTCCGGCGCGCCGTTCAACCCCGACGAGGCCATCACCGCCCAGCAAGCGCTGCGCGCCTACACCCGCGGGTCGGCCTACGCCAGCCGCCAGGAGCACGTCAAGGGCTCGATCGCCCCGGGCATGCTCGCCGACCTGGTGGTGCTGTCCGAGGATCCCACCGCCGTCAGCCCGGAGCGCATCGCCGGCCTGGCCGTGCTCGCCACCATCATCGACGGCCATCCCCGTTACGACGCCGGCGCCTTCGACGAACTCAGCTAGCGGCCGCACGCTCCCGCCATTCGCGGCCCTGGTCATACGCCGGGACGGTTAATGGCCCGGCCGGTCCGGCGTAATACACCCTGAGGCCATTCTGCCGGCGCATGTCGCATTATGCAGGACAATTGCCGGTTCATTTTCCCTTTCCCCTCGATCAAAATAGGAGGCCGTTTGCCCGGTGTGACGCAGGTCCAGTTGACCGTCAGCGACGAGGAGGCAGATGAGATAGCGCAGCGCGTGTACAAGACGCTGCTCAAACCGGCTCCGGACGCCGCCCGGGCGCAGCTGGAGGAGCTGGCGCTCCGGCATGAGCCCCGTGAGTACGCGGCGGGGGAGCGGCTGCGCGCGGTCGCTGCGGAACTGGTCAGCCGCGGCTTGGAGGTGACCGCCGTCGACTACCGGGACGGGTCGCAGGGGCTCGAGGTGGTGCTCTCGTCGGCCCGGCAGGTCGGCCTGGTCACCGTGGACCGGGACGGCAGTGGCCAGGGCTGCCAGATCAGCTGGGAGGAATGGCGAATATCGCCGACGAGGCCGGGGTGCGGCGGGTCGCAGACATCGTGGACGCCGTGCTGCGCGGTGTCGCCGACCCGGGCCGGTGACGGGTGAGCCCGGCGAACTGGCGCGCCGCTGGCCGCCCGGAGCCCGGAGATCCTGGCGGACATGCTCGCCGCGGCAGCGGGCCGCCGCGCCCGGTGGTCAGCTAGGCGGCCGTCTCGCCGTGCCAAGAGGCGTGCATCCCGTGATCACGTGTCCATAGGCGTCATTTCCGGACGGTCATTTCGGCGTCTAGCGCTGCTCGACGATCTCCATGCCGTTGCCGTCCTGGTCGCGGAAGGCGAACATGGGCGGGACGCCCTCCCAGCGCAGCACCTCGTCCGCGTCGACGCCGCTGGCCAGCATCCCGGCGTGCACGGCGTCGGCGTCGGCGGCCACGAGCCGGATGCCGGTTTCCACGCCGGCCGGCAGGCCCTCGTGCGCGGCGACCAGCGCGATCGAGATGGCCGCCCCGCTCGGCGCTACCTCGACCCAGCGGCGGCCGCCGCCCATGTCGACGTCGAGGCGCTTTTCGAAGCCGAGCGTGCCCACGTAGAAGTCGATCGCCCGGTCCTGGTCCGAGACCGGCACGCCGACCGTGCGCACGCCGGTGATCTTGCCTACGGTCATGGTCATTCTCCTTTGCGGGGTCCTGCCATGGCAGACGACCGGACCCCGGCAGGATCATCAGTATGTCACGGATCCAGGGCGAGCAGCTTGGCGGCGACTTCGGTCAGGTCCTCGCCCACCACGTCGGGCGGCTCGAACGGCGCGCCGAAGCCGCCGGACTTGCGGCTCACCCAGCCGGCGGTCAGCCCGGCCCGCTTGGCGCCGTGGCAGTCCCAGTCGTGCGCGGCGACCAGCGCCATCCGTTCCGTCGGGACGTCCAGCACCTCCGCGGCGTACAGGTATACCACCGCCGCGGGCTTCCACCGGTAGACCTCGGCGACCGAGACCACCCGGTCCACCAGCGAGCCGAGCCCGGTGCGGTTGATGAACGACGAGGTGAGGTACGAGGACCCGTTGGTCAGGCAGGCCACGCGCACGCCGGCGTCGGTGAGGGTGGTCATCGCGGGCAGCGCGTCGGGGAAGGCGGGCAGGTCAGTGAACCCCGCCATGACATGCGCCACCTGCTCGTCGCTGATCGTGTAGCTGGTGAGGCCGTGCAGCGCGGCCTCGGCGACGTCGGTGAACGGCGCGAAGTCCCCGGTCGCGGACAGCGCCATGCCGTCCCGCAGCGTGCGGGTGTACCAGGCCTCGAGCAGGTGCGGAGGCTGGCCGATCTCGGTGAGCCGCTCGCGCAGCGGCTCCAGTGACATCAGCGTATCGATCACGTCGAAGGCGACCACGGCCGGGCGGCGCGTCATGACGACCCAACCCCGCTAAGTTTCTTCAGCGCTTCCTCGATGGCCCGGTAGAACGTCGGGTAGGCGTACGCCATGTTGCGCAAGGTGGCCAGGGGCACCTCGGCCCGGACCGCGACCTGCAGGGCGGACAGGACTTCACCCCCGTAGGGGCCGGCTGAGCTCGCGCCGACCAGCACGGACCGTTCGGCATCCTCGATCACCTTGATGAAACCGTCGTTGCCGACCTTGTGTATCCAGCCCCGGGCCGAGTAAGGCACCCGGGCCGTGCCGGTGCGCACGCGCAGCCCGGCCGCCCGGGCCTGGTCCTCGGTCAGGCCGACGCTGCCGATCTCCGGGTCGGTGAACGTGACCCGCGGCACCGCGCGGTAGTCGGCGGGCTCGCCGCCCTGGCCGAGGATGTCCCGCACCACGATGTCCGCCTGGTACATGGACATGTGGGTGAAGGCGCCCTTCCCGGTCACGTCGCCGATGGCCCACACGCCGTCCGCCGCGCGCATCCACCCGTCGGTCGGTATGGCGCGCGCCGTGGGGTCCAGGCCGACCGCGGCGACGCCGAGGCTAGCCAGGTCCGCCCGGCGGCCGGTAGAGACGAGTAGCCGCTCGGCGGTGATGGCCATATCGCCCAGGTGAACCGTGAAGTGGCTGCCGTTGTGGCTGACCCGCTCGGCCGGGGCGTCCGTGCACACCGTGATGCCCTCGGCGGTGAAGATCCGCTCGATCAGCTCGCTCGCCTCGGGCTCCTCGAAGGACAGCAGCCTCGGCAGCGCCTCGATCACCGTGACGGCGGCGCCGAAGCGGGCGAAGACCTGGGCGAGCTCGGCGCCGATGGCCCCGCCGCCCAGCACGATCAGCGACTCCGGCACCTGCTCGGCCTGGACTATCTCCCGGTTCGTCCAGTACGGGGTGCCGGCCAGGCCCGGCAGCGGCGGGATGGCGGGCTCGGTGCCGGTGTTGATCACGATGCCCCGGCGGGCCGCCAAGACCCGGGTGCCACCTTCGGCGCTGACGGTGACCTCGCCCGGCCCGGTGATCTTCCCGTGGCCGCGGACCAGGTGCCCGCCCTTGCCGGTGAACCGGTCCGCCGCCACTTTGTCGTTCCAGTAGTCGGTGGCCTCCTCCCGGATCCGCATCGCTACCGGTGACCAGTCGGGGTTGACCGTCGATGCGCCGGCCATGCCGGGCACCCGCCTGGTTTCGGCGATCAGATTGGCGGCGCGAATCATCATCTTGGAAGGGATGCACCCGAAGTACGGGCATTCACCGCCGACAAGGCGGGATTCGACTCCGGTCACGTGCAACCCTGCTTCGGCCAGCGTCCCGGCCGCGTATTCGCCGCCGGGACCCAAGCCGATCACGACCACATCTGTATGCTCTGGATGGTCCATGCCGGACTCCTGCCCTGTGTGGCTTCCCATCATGCGGGCCCCGGCCGGGTCAGGCATACCTTTTCACGGTAATTCATCCGAAGCGGCGGACAGGCCGGAGGCAGGTAATCCCGGGCGGGGTTTTTCTATGATCTCGCGGGTTTGTCGTCTTTTGCGGACTTGATTTATATCAAGTCCGCAAAAGACGACAAGATTTTCTCGATCGAAGTGTAGGCAGCCGGCTTCGCGCAGTGATAGTCCCCGGGTCAGTCGCTGTCGCCGTCGTCCTCGAGGTCCGAGATGTCCAGTTGGGGCTGGCCGTGCACGAACGTGTCGGGATTCTCCAGGTCATCGGCTGCGGGCAACAGGTCCGGGTGGGCCCACAGCGCGTCCCTGCCGTCGATTCCCCGGGCTTCGGTGAGGCCCTGCCAGATGGTCGCCGCCTCGCGCAGCCGGCGCGGGCGCAGTTCCAGGCCGACCAGGGTGGCGAACGTCCGCTCCGCGGGTCCGCCGGTGGCCCGGCGTCGCCTGATCGCCTCGGCCAGCGCGTCGGCGTGCGTGAGGCGATCCCGTGCGGCCGCGCTGACCACCGTCGCGACCCACCCTTCCACCAGCGCCAGCGCGGTCTCCAGCCGGCTCAGCGCGGCCTTCTGGGCGGGTGTGTCCTCCGGCCGGAACAGGCCTTCACCGGACAGCGCGTCGCGCAGCGCCTCCGGGTTGGTGATGTCGACGTCGGGGATCGCCTCCTGCAGCCGCGCCATGTCGACGGTGATGCCGCTGGCGTACTGCTCGACCGCGCCGAGCAGGTGCGCGCGCAGCCACGGGACGTGCGCGAACAGCCGCTGGTGCGCGGCCTCGCGCAGGGCGAGGAAGAGCCGGACCTCGCCGGCGTCGACGGACAGCCCCTGACCGAACTCGGCCACGCCCGCGGGCAGCAGCGCGGCCGTGCCCTCCGGGCCAAGCGGCAGCCCGATGTCGGCGGAGCCGATCACCTCGCGGGCCAGCTCGCCGACCGCCGTCCCGGTCTGGCTGCCGATCATCGCCCCGCCCAGCTGGCGCATCATGGCCGCCAGCCCGCCGAGGCCACCCCCGCCGCCGAGGGCGCCCAGCGCCTGGCGCAGCTCCTCGGGGACGTCCTCGCCGAGTTGCGCGGGGTCGGCGGTGAACATGCCGCTCATCGCCTCGACGCCCTTGGCCGCGATCGGGTCGCAGAGCTTCGCCCAGATGGGGAACGTCGCTTCGAGCCACTCCGACCGGCTCCAGGCCTCGATCTTGTGGATGCCCGAGGGGAACGCCGTGACCTCGTCCAGCCACAGGTCGGCCAGCCGGACCGCGTCGGTGATCTCCCGGCGCTGCGCGTCCAGGACGCTCGGGTCGCCTGCCGCCGCGATCGCGTGCCTGGCCACGTTCTTGGCCAGATCCCAGTTGACCGGTCCGCCGCGCCAGGAGAGCATGTCGGCGAACTGGCGGAGCGCGTCAGCGAACTGCTGCGGGTCGCCCATGGCCCCGAACGGTCCTGGCGACCCCATCGGTCCGCCCGCGCCCGGGAACCCGCCGGGCTGGCCGGGGCCGCCGCCTGCGGGCCCGCCGGAGCCAGAGCCGGAGTCGGCCCCCTGGCCGCCCTGGTCTTCCGGCTTATCGGGCAGTCCAAAGCCGAAGGGGCGATCAGCCATCGTTGGCTCTGCGGCAGGATGGAAGGGTCATGACCTTCACGTTATCTCGGGAGCAGCACACTGTGACAAACGCCCGGCGGCCCAGGGGGGTCCCCAAGGGGGTCCCAAGGGGGGTCCGGGGGGATGGGTCCCCCCGGTCTCAGGGGGGTCTGGGGGGGTCGTCCCCCCGAGACAGCAGAGCACAGCACCAGCCTATGCCCGTCGTGGCGGTGACTGGTGCTGCGAGCGGCATCGGGCGGGCCCTGGCCGTCAGGCTCGCCGCCTCGCCCGACGTCAAGAAGGTGATCGCGATCGACGGCCAGCGGGGCGACATCGCCGGCGTGACCTGGCGGGTGGCCGACGTGCGCGACCCGGCGCTGGCGGGACGGCTGACCGGCGTCGACGTCGTCGTGCACGCCGACTATGACTTGGTGCCCGACGCCGACGCGCGGTTGCGCCGGGCCTTCAACGTGCGGGGGGCGCAGACCGTGCTCACCGCGGCCGCGGCCGCGCGGGTCGGACGCGTGGTCCTGGTGACCAGCGCCATGGTCTACGGCGCCCGCCCGGACAACCCCGTCCCGCTCCCGGAGGACGCGCCGCTCACCGCGGACGCCGACAGCAGCGTGGCCGGGGACCTGCTGGAGATCGAGCAGCTCGCCCGTCGCTCGCCGCGGGCCAACCCGGGCATGGCGGTGACGGTGGTGCGGCCCGCCGCCCTGGTCGGGGTGGACCCGTACGCGGTGGACACGCTTGTCACCAGGCACTTCGAGGCGCCGCGCCTGCTCACCGTGAAGGGCTGCGCGCCCCGCTGGCAGTTCTGCCACGTCGACGACCTGGTCTCCGCGCTCGAGTTCTCCGTGGCCGGCCGGATCGACGGTGACTTCGCGGTGGGCTGCGAGGGCTGGCTCGAGCAGGACCAGGTCGAGCAGACCAGCGGGCTGAAGAGCATCGAGCTGCCGGCCAGGCTGACGTTCGGGACCGCGCAGCGGCTGCACCGGGTCGGGGTGACCCCAGCGGCGGCCATCGACCTGCGGTACGTGGTGTACCCCTGGGTGGTGGACTGCGCCGCGCTCCGCGAGGCCGGCTGGCGCCCGCGGTTCAGCAACGAGGAGGTGCTGCGTGTCCTGCTCGACCAGCGCAAGGGCAGGCACGCCCTGGCCGGCCGCCGGATCGCGCGCAAGGAAGCCACGATCACGGCGACCGCCGCCGGGGCGACGGTCGCCGTGATCGGCACCGCGGCCATCGTGCGCCGGGCGCGCCGCCGCCACCGCGGCGACCCCTGAGGGTGCCGACAGGTAGCCTTGAACGGTGAGCGTTGTGCGCCTGATCGCCGTGCGTGAGTCCGAGCTGTCCGTCGACGAGGTCCGGGCCGCGGTCGCGGACCCCGCGGCCGGCGGCATCGCCCTGTTCGCCGGGGCGGTCCGGGATTTCGACCATGGCCAGGGGGTCACCGGGCTGTCCTACAGCGCGCATCCGTCGGCGGAAGGCGAACTCCGGCGCGTCGCCGAGGTGATAGCAGAGAAGTTCCCCGTCATCTCGGTCGCGGCCGTGCACCGCGTGGGCGACCTGGCCGTCGGCGACCTGGCGGTGGTCGTGGCCGTGGCCTGCCCGCACCGGGCGGAGGCGTTCGACGCGTGCCGGGCGCTGATCGACGAGCTGAAGGCCTCGGTCCCGATCTGGAAGCACCAGCGCTTCGCCGACGGCACGGCCGAATGGGTCGGCACCCCGTGATCGAGACAGTGCTCGACACCCAGGTTTCCGGCGTAGTCTTCGCAGCATGTCCCGACGCTCTCTGACGCTGCTCATTGCCGCCGTAGGCACGGCCGTGGCGATCGCGGTCAGCGTCCTCGTTCCGGTTCCGTACGTCATCCTCGGGCCGGGCCCGACGCTGAACACGCTGGGCAAAGACTCGTCCGGGCACCCGCTGATCACGATCTCGGGCCGGCCAACGTATTCCACCAGCGGCCACCTGAACCTGGTGACGGTGAGCTATCGGGGGTGCCAGGGCAACCAGTTCAATATCTTCACCGCCCTGGTGGCCTGGCTGAACCCGCACCAGGCGGTCGTGCCGGAAACCGAGATATGCCCCGCCGGGCAGACCCAGCAGCAGACCCAGGAGCAGGACACGCAGCAGATGACCACCTCGCAGGAGACCGCGACGGCCGCCGCGCTGACCGAGCTGCACATTCCCTACACCACCGAGGTGGTCGTGGTGCGGACGGAAAAGGGCTTCCCCGCCGAGGGCGTGCTCAAGGCCGGGGACGTGATCACCGCCGTGGACGGCAAGCCGGTGACCAGCCAGTCGGGCCTGACCGGGCTGATCTACGCGCACCCGGCGGGCAGCACGCTGACCGTGAGCATCTCCAGGAACGGCCAGGCCATGCAGGTCCAGGTGGGCACCAGGGAACAGAAGGGGGCAGGGGAGGCGGGTGGGGGCCACCCGGTGATGGGCGCGGAGATCACCGAGCAGTACAAGTTCCCGTTCCAGGTGACGATCAGCGTCGGTGACATCGGCGGCCCGAGCGCCGGCATGATGTTCGCCCTCGGCATCATCGACAAGCTGACCAAACTCAACCTGACCGGCGGCAAGTTCATCGCCGGGACCGGGGAGATCACCGCCAGCGGGCAAGTCATGCCCATCGGCGGCATCCAGCAGAAGATGGTGGGCGCGCGCAACGCGGGCGCAACCGTCTTCCTGACCCCCGCGTCGAACTGCGCGGACACCAAGGGTGCCGTGCCGGCCGGGCTACGCCTGGTGAAGGTGAGCACCCTGAACCAGGCGGTCGACGACCTGGAAGCGATCAGGGCGGGCCAGCCTGTCCCGTCGTGCTGACCGCGGCACGCGGGGAGCCGGGGCAGGCCACCCGGTTCGTTCGGCTAATAGATTTTCAGTCATGAAGGTGGCTGACGCGGTGGCCGTGGCGGGCCACGAGGTACACGTGTGCCGTTACCGCGAGGCCGCCTCGGATCGCGGCGCGCACGGTGACGGTGGCGCGATCGTGCTCGTCCGTGCTCGACGCGGGCGACCGGCTGCGGCCGGCCAGGGGAAGTGCTAACCGGTGACTCGGCGCAGGGCGTAGGCTTCGTAGTTGACGGGACATCCACGAAGGCGTGCCGGGGCCGTGCGGTTGACGCGAGCTCTGCGCTGTCTGCCTGCCCGGGTGGCCCAGGGAAGGAGCAAGTGCGGTCGTGGCACCTCGCGTACTAGTTGATGCGACCGACGTGCCAGCCGACCGGGGCGCGCTCGGCCGGTACGTTGACGGGCTGATCGGCGCGCTCGACGCTGCGGGCGCGGACCTGGCTGTGGTCTGCCAGCGCGCGGACGAGGAACGGTACGGGCGGCTCGCCCCGGGGGCGCGCGTGGTCGCCGGCCCGTCGGCGCTCTCGCACCGCTCCGCCCGGCTGGCCTGGGAGCAGAGCGGACTGCCGGTGGTGGCCCAGCAGGTCAACGCCGACGTCATTCACGTGCCGTACTATTCGATGCCGCTGCGGCCGGGGCGGCCCACCGTGGTGACCGTGCATGACGTCACGTTCTTCACCGAGCCCGAGCTTTACAGCCCGGTCGGCGCCATGTTCTTCAAGTCGGCGATCCGGACGGCCGCGCGGCGCGCGGCGCGGCTCATCGTGCCGTCCAAGGCGACCAAAGATGAGCTGGAGCGCGTGCTGAAGGCCGACCCGACCAAGATCGACGTCGCCTACCACGGCGTGGATCACCGGCTCTTCCACCGGCCCGACCCGCAGCAGGTCTCCCAGGTGTCCAACCGGCTGGGCCTGCACGGCAAGCCGTACGTGGCGTTCCTCGGCCTGCTCGAGCCGCGCAAGAACGTCGCCTCGCTGATCACCGGCTGGGCCGCGGCGGTGGCCGACATCGACGACCCGCCCGCGCTCGTCCTGGGCGGCGGCGGGGGCTGGAGCGAGGAGGTGGACGCGGCCGTGGCCTCGGTGCCGCCGCACCTGCGCCTGATCCGCCCCGGTTACCTGCGCTTCTCCGACCTGCCCGGCTTCCTCGGCGGGGCGACGGTGGTGGCGTTCCCGAGCCGCGGGGAGGGGTTCGGGCTGCCGGTGCTCGAGGCGATGGCGTGCGGGTCGCCGGTCCTGACCACGCATTGCACCTCGCTGCCGGAGGTGGGCGGCGAGGCCGTCGCCTATACCGAACCCGACTCCGACCACATCCGCGACTCGCTCCGCGCCTTGCTCGACGACGCCGCCCGGCGAGCGGCGCTCGGCGAGGCCGGCTACAACCGGGCCCAGGAGTTCACCTGGGCGGCTTCGGCGGAGGCGCACATGGCGAGTTACCGACGGGCGGCCGAACAGACCGCTGCGGACGTAAGCGCCGTGTAACCTCATCTCTCATGCCGCGTGAACCACTTGAGGCGATCGTTCTGGTCGGGGGCCAGGGAACTCGGCTCCGACCGCTGACCCTGTCCGCGCCTAAGCCCCTGCTGCCCACCGCGGGCGTCCCGTTCCTGGCTCACCTGCTGGCCCGGGCGGCGGCCGGCGGCGTCACCCACGTCGTGCTCGCGACCTGCTACAAGGCGGCGATGTTCGTCTCGAGCCTGGGTGACGGCGCCGCGTTCGGGCTGTCCATCGACTACGTCACCGAGGACGTGCCGCTGGACACCGCGGGCGGCATCCGCAACGCGGCTTCGTCGCTGCGCGGCGCCGGCGCGGCCGACCCGGTGGTGGTGCTGAACTCCGACATCCTGTCCGGGCACGACCTGAGGGCCCAGGTCGACCTGCACATCAAGACCGACGCCGCGGTGACCCTGCACCTGGTCGAGGTGCCGGACCCGTCCCGGTTCGGCGTGGTGCCGACCGATTCCTCCGGGCGCGTGACGGCCTTCCTGGAGAAGACCCCGGACCCGGTCACCAACCGGATCAACGCCGGGTGCTACGTGTTCCGGCGTGACGTCATCGGCCAGATCCCGGCCGGACGCCGGGTGTCGGTGGAGCGGGAGACGTTCCCGGGGCTGATCGAGGCCGGCGCGCTCGTCATGGGCTACCCCGAGTCGGCGTACTGGCTGGACGTCGGGACGCCGCAGACGTTCGTGCGCGGCTCCTGTGACCTGGTGCTCGGGCGGCTGCCCGCCCCGGCGGTGCCCGGGCCGCCCGGGCCCTCGCTCGTGCTCGCGGATGCCACCGTGGCCGCGGACGCCGCGGTGTCCGGGGGGACCGTCGTCGGCGCGGGAGCCTCGGTGGGCGCCGGGGCGACGGTGTTCGGCAGCGTGCTCTTCGACGCCGCCACAGTGGGCGAGGGCGCCGTAGTGCGCGACTCGATCCTCGGCCGCGGCGCCGTGGTGGCCCCGGGCGCCGTGCTCGACGATGCGGTGGTCGGCGACGGCGCGTATATCGGTGCGGGCAACGAACTGGCCCGCGGCATCCGGGTGTGGCCGGGCACCCGGCTCGAGCCGACCTCGGTCCGCTTCTCCTCCGACGCCTGACGGCCTGGCCTTGACCGCGGACCCGGCCCCGACCGCGGCTCCGGCGTCGGGCCTGGGACGTGAGTGGCTGGCGCCGTTCCCGCTCGACGTCGCCCTCACGCTGTCGGTGCACCGCCGCGGCGGCGGAGATCCCGCGTACCGCACGGACTCGGCCGGCGCCGTCTGGCGCACGTCGCTGACCCCGGACGGCCCGGGCACGCTGCGCGTCAGGTCACGCCGTGCGGTCGTGAACGGCGCGGTCGTGAACGGTGCCGCCGCGGCCGGCGCGGTCGTGACCGGCGTGGTCGTGACCGGCGCGGTCGTGACCGGCGCGGCTTGGGGGCCTGGTGCGGGCTGGCTGCTGGATAGCCTGCCCGCCCAGCTGGGCTTCCACGATGACCGGGCCGGGTTCACCGCGCGCCATCCGGTGGTGGGCGAGCTAGCCCTGGCGTACGAGGGCCTGCGGGTCGGGCGGAGCGGACGGGTCTTCGAGGCGCTCGTGCCCGCGGTGCTTGAGCAGAAGGTGGTCGGCCGCGAGGCCCACCGGGCCTGGCGGTACCTGCTGGGTAAGTTCGGCGCGGCGGCGCCGGGTCCTGCTCCCGGCGGGATGCGCGTGTTCCCGTCCCCCCGGACCTGGGCGCGCATTCCCTCCTGGGATTGGCACCGGGCCGGCGTCGAGGGCGTGCGAGCCCGGACGATCATCACCGCCGCGGCGGCCGCCGGCCGGCTCGAGCAGGCGCTGGAGGAGGACCCGGCCGAGGCGGACCGCCGCCTCCGCGCCCTGCCCGGCATCGGCCCGTGGACCTCGGCCGAGATCAGGCAACGGGCCATGGGTGACCCGGACGCGGTCTCGGTCGGCGACTACCACCTGCCCAACGCGGTCGGCTGGACGCTGGCCCGGCGGACCACCGACGACGACGGCATGCTCGAGCTCCTGGCGCCCTACGCCGGCCACCGCTACCGGGTGACCAGGCTCATCGAGCTGGGCGGCAGCCGCCCCCCGCGCCGTGGCCCGCGCATGCCCGTCCGCGACTACCGCGCCTTCTAGCGCCGCGCCTTCTAGCGCCGCGCCTTCTAGCGCCGCGCCTTCTAGCGCCCCGCC
>Ga0074046_10002951_pt1 | contig 14435 bp, 8 predicted proteins | sample BogForMeECP23OM3_FD_94441 | JGI IMG/M metagenome (GOLD analysis project Ga0074046, IMG submission 94441) | Bog forest soil microbial communities from Calvert Island, British Columbia, Canada - Bog Forest MetaG ECP23OM3 | ecosystem: Environmental > Terrestrial > Soil > Wetlands ...
CTGATCATGCCGCAGGGGCACTCTGGCACAATCTCTCATGCGAATCCATTCCGATCCTCGGTTTGCGGTATCTGTTGCCTGAAGAATAACTGAGGAGCAGACACTGAGGAGCAAGCGACAATCAAGGCGTGACCTCGTTCCTTGACCCTGCGGCCTTTTTCAAGAGCGATCCTGCAGATTATTCACATTCCGTTGTTTCCAATGAAGTTGCGGCATCCTTTGAACGAATAGAACCGAGATGGATGAAACAGTAAATCACCTTACGGGAGTGGCTTCAAGCCACGAACAACTGCGCCGGATGCGCCGCGCCCGTGGCCGGATCCTAGACTGGGATGGCACCGATCGGCTTCCGACATGAATGGTGATCGCTTCCGCCAGGAACACTAATCGGAATCTGCAGGAATCCTGATCGTCTTCACCCAGGAATACTGATCGGCTTCACCAGGAATCCGCACTGGTGTACTCAGGGTGCCGTGGGCGCATTTAGAATGGGCATCCGAAAACCGCTGCGATCTTTTTTGCAGTCGTAGTCCAACCGAACGGAGCTCCTTGTTCAGATATTGCCGTATCGTGCCGATCAATTTATCGAAAGGCCCACACGGTGCACCAGATCATTGAATCGCGGATCGGATCGGAGAGGATCTAGGCAAGGATCAATTTTGAGGTTCGTCAGTCCCTCGCTATGCGTCTTATATGCTTGTTCAAGCCAGGCAAAAGCCTCGTCTTTATCTCCCAACCCGGCATAGACCAGAGCGATCTCATACCGGCCGACTTCGTGTTTACCGACATATCCGATTAATTCCGCAAGGATCTTCCGCGCCTCGCGAACCTGGCCAGCACGAGCGTAAGCGTTGCCCAGATGCCCTAGCTTATGGGGCGAATCCGCCTCTTTCATAAACTCATTGATCGCATCTTTGTACATCGCCTTTTCCACTAAGACGTCACCCAGCAAGAAGGGGTCGCTCTGATGTCGGGGGCCGTTCTGGGTGGTCGCGACGGCTTCGTCATAGCGACGTGAGAAATAGTAGGTAAATGCGGTGTTTGTGAAGGAACGCTCGGAAAGAGGATCAAGCTCCAGCCCGCGCCGTGCTTCAGTAATCGCTTCGGACATGTTACCGGTTCGCTCAAGGTACACGGCGTAACGCTCATGAATTGGCGCTGCATTTGGGTTAAGTTCCAGAGCCCTGTTGAACTCTGTGGCCGCTGTCGCCCAGTCCCAGTTCAGATTCATCGCTGCATTCGCAAGCTCAGCATGGCCCTCGGGCATAGAAGGATCCAGCTCAATGGCTTTAGTGGCTTCCGCCCGCTGTTTGGCAAAGGCTTCGCTGTAAGCGAGGACACCGGACTCGCCCAGCCGGCCATAACAGGTGGCCAACGCGGCGTGCGCTTGCGCAAAGTTAGGAGTCGACTCAACTGCTCGTTCGAAATCGCTGAGCGCGCCATTAAAATCGAAGTTGTCTAAGCGCTGCATTCCCTGAAAATAGAGATCCTCAGCTTCTGCACTGACAGACAATGAATGTACCGGATGGGACGGCTGCCTCGGCATTACGTTGACGCTCACTTCATCTGCAAGCGCCTCTGCCAATTCGCCTTGAAGTGTTAGGACATCACTGGTCTCACGCGTATAGCTGTGAGTCCACATTGGATGATCGGTCCTGGCGTCGATGAGATCAACTGTGATCCTGACCTGGTTGCCATCCCTGAGTACGGTGCCCTCCACGACGCTGTCCACCGAAAGTTCCCTGGCAATTTCCGGGAGGGCTTTCTTGGTGCCCTTGTAGCTCATCGAGGAGGTCTTCGAGATTACGTGGAGCGAGGAAACCCGTCCGAGGTCAGCGATCAATTCCTCAGTCATACCATCAGCGAAGTAATCCTGGCGCGGATCCCCGGAGACGTTCTCAAACGGCATGATTGCGATCGAGTGGATGCTCGTCCGGGCCAGGGAGTTCGACCGCCAGGCACGGAATCCCATATACGCGGCCGATGCCAAAACGCAAATGGCAAGGGCCACTGTTGCGAACCAGAACCAGCGCGACTTTGTTTTTTGTTCGCTGGCAAAGTGGCTGGTATCGCCGGGAGGCTCTCCTTCCCGGTGGCCGATCGCCCACGACTGTTGGCCAGAATCACCCTCTGCCTGCAATGGATGATCCCTAGGCATATTTTCCGGTTCGAAGAGAAACCGGGGTACGTACGTCCCGCTCGGAAGATCAATGCGCACACCGGGCTTCCCGGCTCGTTCGAGGTAGTATCGGGTTAGCTTTTTGCGGACCTCTGTGGCCTTCACGCGGACTACTGGATCGTTGGCCGTGTCGTAGCCGACAGGCCGCTGAAACAACTCCGCTCCGATCATTCGTTCCCGGAGCAAATCAAATTCGCCGGCTAATGTCCGTTCGACGAGTAGAGTCAGAAACTCCTGTGCGCGCTTACTCGAGGCGAATTCATGGCTGTGCAGGACTTCTTTCAGATGGTCGCGAACCTGTTGGGCCTTCGATGGATCCAGGACCTGCGAAATCGGAGCTGTGTCATGGTGCGCCATTTGACGTTAAGACTCGTTCGAAGAGCCATTCTAGCACAGCATACGGCCACGAGCAGGCAAGGTCGCGTCACCCGTAATCTCATGTAAATAAAAGGTTTAGAATCATGGCCATCTCCAACATACTGTTAAATACATTCCAAAGCAGGGCTGCACAGGAGTCCAATCGCCTCGCAACTCAGGTGAGATTCGAAAAGGGTGGTAGAGCTCTCTGGGAAAGCGTTTACTGACACGGACCCACATCCGATGTGGCACTCTGTTTGAGTTCTCAAATCGAGATCTGTCGTGTTTGTCCGGGCACGAGGTACTCATGCCCTCTGGCAAAGCACGGGCAATGGGAAGGTACTTTCAGGTAACAGGCGCTGATGAGGCGCAAAACTAAGGAGGAAAGATGAGACGCATCTCGTTATGGTTGATCGCGCTCCTTTGTATTTTCGCGACAATCGGTTTGAATGCACAATCGACAACCGGTACCATCTTGGGGCAGGTTTCAGATCCGCAAGGCGCAGCGATCCCCAAGGTGCTTGTCACCGTAACCAACACGCTCACGGGTGAGAGCCATTCCATCACAGCCGATGAACAAGGTTCGTATGTCATTCCTCACCTGCCGGTGGGCGTCTATCGGGTTGAAACCGAACCCCCCGGCTTCAAACACATGGTGCGGGATGGCGTGACCCTTGCGGCGAACGAAGAAAAGCGCGTCGACCTCGCAATGCAGATCGGCAGCACATCCCAATCCGTAGAGGTGCATGGAGATACGACCGAAGTAAACACCTACACGCCTGAGTTGGGAAACCTTATAAGTGCCGTTACGGTGAACGATCTCCCGCTCAACGGAAGAAACGTTTACAACCTTCTCGTGACCCTTCCGGGCGTCTCCAATATCAATGCTGAAGTCGTGCCAAGTCGCGACAACAGCACCTTTGTTGTCAACGGCGGTCGCGGGACCTCGAACTCCTGCTTCATCGATGGTGGCTTCGACAACGATATTTGGCGCAATCAGTGCAGCACACCGCCCAATCCCGATGCCGTTCAGGAAGTTCAGCTGCTGAGTTCCAGCGGAGACGTCGAATACGGCCGCCTTCCCGGAGCCTTCATGAATATGATCACCAAATCCGGGACGAACTCATACCATGGCAGCGCCTACGAGTACCTGCGCAACAATGACCTTGACGCGATTCAGGATTTCCAGACCAGCGTGGCGCGCCTCGATCAGAATCAGTACGGCTTTTCGATAGGCGGACCGGCAATCCCCAAATTGAAAAACAAGGTCCTCTTATTCGGCTCGTGGGAAGAGCTCAAGATCAAGCAGAGTCAATTTGCCTATTCAATTGGTGTACCGACCGCAGCTGAGGAGGCGGGTAATTTCTCTTCGGCGTCTGACAAGGCGGCGTTCAGTAAAACCTGGCTGGCCAACCCGGTCGCTCCCACACCAGTAACCTCCACCTCAACCAGTGTGTCACTGGCCCCGATTTCCAACTTCTCACTCTCTAACCTCCCGACAAACCCCGTGGCCGTAGCGATTGCCAAGAGCATGCCGGCAGGCAACAATCCGGACGGTACCTTAACCGCAGGAGAACCGGCTCCCGACAACGTTTGGCAATACCTGCTCAAAGGCGATTATCTGCAATCGAGCAAACAAAAATGGTCTGCGAGCTGGTTCAAGGTTCACTCGGTACAGACGAACCCCTTTCCGTGCTGCGGCGCACTGCCGGGATTCGGTGGGCGCGAAGACGGCGCGTTTCAACACAACCTGGTTGTGAATCACACCTGGACTCCCAAATCCAACCTGATCAACGAAGCCAGGTTCAACTATTTTCACCGCGATACGCCCTGGGATATTGTCAGCGGCAAGACTCTCGACTCTTATGGAATGAACTTTTCCCAGGGAGCCGTCAAGGATGGCGACGACGCGAACCCGGTTGGGCCGCGCATATTCATCACGGGCAGGTTGGGCGCAGGGTCATGGGACGCCGTTGGCCACGATAAAACCATAGGCGGCTCCGACACCGTCATCTGGATCAAAGGCAGACACAACATCAAGCTGGGTTCATTCGTGATGTGGGGCAACTACGCGGAAAATGGGGCCAGCGGCGGCGGCGGCCAAATCAGCGACAGTGGCAACCTTAGCGGCAACCCCATGGCTGACTTCATGATGGGTTACATGTCCGATTTCTACCAAGACAGCGGAGATCATCCGAACGAAAGCGCCAAATATTGGCACAGCTTCGCGCAGGACACCTGGAAAATCAACTCACGCGTCACGCTTACGGCTGGACTGCGTTACGAAGTTACAACGCCCCTGGTATGGGATGTGAATTATATCTCAACGTGGAATGAAGGGCAGCAGTCCACCGTATATCCCAGCGCGCCCCCAGGGATCCTGTTCTATGGGGACAAAGGCGCACTACGCGCAGGCAGGCAAAACGACAACCTTAACTTTGCGCCCAGACTGGGACTGGCCTTCGACCCCTTTGGCGACGGCAAGACCTCCGTCCGCGCCGGGTACGGAATCTACTACATGAGCTCCTATGGAGACGGAATTCGCGCTCCACAGCCCTTTGTTCTTACCGTTGATCCTGCTCCAGTCTTGAGCATGACAAACCCGTGGCTTAGCACTCCCAGCAAAACCAATCCGTTCCCCTATCTGCCGCCCGCGGCAGGAACGCCGAATGTCCCATTTGCGCTTCCGATTTCGGCGATCGTGTTTGCCACTGCCGGCGCCAATGTGGACGGACACCCAATTAAGCCGGCGACAAGACCGTGGCTCAACCAACTGGACCTGAGTGTACAGCGCGACTTAACCAGAGGCATGACACTGCAGGTGGCTTATGTGGGAACCATATCGCGCAAGTTGAGCGACAACGTCGATCAAAATTACCCCATTTACGAAACCGACCCTATCACCCACCAGCCGGCCTCGGCTTCTAACTTCAACGACCGCCGTCCTTATATGCCAAACGCTTTTACGACAGTTGGCACATATGTTACGGGCTACAACGCAAGCTACAACGCGCTGCAGGTTGTGCTGACGGAAAATGCAAGGCATGGTCTGACGTTTAATGCAAACTATACGTTCGCCAAAAGCCTTGACTTGATTTCCGGTGACAATTACAACGGAGGGCTCAATTTTACTTCCTCCCTTAACCCCGGGCTCGATAAGGGGCCAAGCGATGGGCTGGCGAAGCAGATATTCTCTTTCTCCGGTTCCTATCAGACGCCTAAAGTGCGAAGCCTGGGTATGATCGCCGACGCGTTGCTGAACGATTGGGAGACCAATGCCATCGTCTCCATCCGCAGTGGAACGCCGATCAATGTGACTTCGGACGTGGATAGCAATATGGATGGAGTCAATAACGATCGCCCTGACCTCACAGGCAACTATCATGTTGGAGGAGGCAGGGCACAGAAGATTAATGAGTGGTTTAACCCAACGGCATTCCAGGCGGCGCCTGCAGGCCAAAACGGAAATGTTGAACGAAACTTTCTCACCGGACCGGGTTTTGTGAACGCCGACCTTTCCTTCTTCAGGGTCTTTCCGATCTATGAAGAACACAAAATCCAATTCCGCGCCGAATTGTTCGATGCCTTCAACCACGGGAATCTCAATAATCCCGTCTCCGACCTGTTGAATCCCAATGTCGGACACATTCAATCGGCAGTGGCTGCACGTATCACGCAGTTTGGCCTCCACTACTCATTCTGATTCTCACCGCCGGGCTGAAAGCTCTCACTCGCCTGAGTGCGCTTCCAGCCCGGCTCTACTTTAAGCGCTTCTTGATCAAAGAGGGAGCCGCAGAGGAACTTATGTCTAAGGGTAGCTCTCGTACGCCCGTTCGATTGGTCGTTAATGCACTTATCCCGCTATTTCTGGCACTCGCATTCGCGGCGCTGTGCAAAGCGCAGGATGTAAACACATCGGATGCAACCAAGGCGGCTCCGAAACCGTTATTCCGTGATCCGATACACGATGGGGCCGCCGATCCCTCGCTCATCTGGAATCGTGGCCAGAAGAAATGGATGATGTTCTATACGAACAGGCGAGCAGATCTTTCCGGCACCGATCCCGAGGATGTCGCATGGGTCCACGGCACACAAATCGGCATTGCCGAATCGGCAGATGGCGGCACTACATGGAAGTACGCGGGCACAGCGAAGATCCCGTACGGACAACCAGACTACACGTTCTGGGCGCCGGAGCTTGTTTGGGATCGTGACGTGTACCACATGTACGTAACCGTTGTGCCGGGCACCTTCCATGACTGGAACGCTCCACGTGCAATCATTCATCTCACCAGCAAGGATCTATCGCACTGGAACTTTGAATCCAAACTGAATTTGTCTTCGGACCGTACGATAGATCCGTGCGTGTTGAAGCTGGATGATGGAAGTTGGCGCCTCTGGTATAAGGACGAACGGGACCACAGCTTCATCCATTTCGTCAACAGTACCGATCTCTATCATTGGACACCAGGTGGCGTTGCCATCAGCGACCGACCGAGCGAGGGCCCGATCGTATTTCGGTGGAAAGGCGGCATTTGGATGATTGTCGATGCCTGGAACGGTCTGGGAGTCTATAGATCGACTGACGCCTTGCACTGGGTGCGCCAACGCGACAACCTGCTTTCGGGAGCAGGGAAACTCCCGACCGACCGATCTGAAGGTCACCACGTCGATGTTCAAGTAAGCAATGATCGGGCATTTGTCTTTTACTTTGTGCAGCAGCTTGGGCCAGATATGGTTTCAGGAGTGCCCGACTCAGTTCATCGGTCAGCGATCCAGGTTGTAGAATTGAAGGACGTAGACGGGGAATTGAAGACTGACCGGGACCAACCCACGTTTGTGCGGCTTGAGGCTCCAACGGATCGGTAAGATGCGAAGGTATCGACAGTGTTGATCAAATCAGATCGACAATGCAGTTCGTCATCTGACACCTTGCCTTATGCGTTCCCCAAAGCGCTCCTCGCAGTTCTCTTGACGGTGCCAGTCCTATGCTCTGGGGCACAAGAATCAAAACAATCCGTTTCCAAACCTTTAATGACGGAACTGAATCGGGCGATGAGCCTGGCCGAAAATGGCCAGACAAGTCAGGCCCTGAGTCTAGCCAATACCTTGGTTGAAGAACACCCGGAATTCGTGCCGGCGCTGAAACTGCAAGGTGCACTGCTGGAGCAAGTCGGCCGCGCATCAGAGGCGGAACAAGCTTACGTCAGGGCGTTGAAAGTGTCACCCGGGGACCCTGGGCTCCTCTTCAAACTTGCGAGCTTTCGATTGGCAGCAGGCGATAATGACCAGACGGTCATGTTCCTGCTCCGATACTTGCGTGTCCGTCCCAAAGACGGGGAAGCCTTGTTCTATCTTGCTCAGGCATACCATCTGAAAGGTCAAGATGACCTGGCGTTGAAAGCGATCCGCGAGTGCGTGGAGATTAGTCCGAATCAGGCTCAGGTCTTGCAGGTATACGGTGAACTGCTTTCCCGTTCCAGAGAAAGCCAAGAGGGGCTTAAATGGCTCTTAAAAGCCCAGCAACTTGATCCTGCACTGGAGCGACTCGACTTCGACATCGGACTTGCATATTACTACAACTTGGATTTTGCTAAGGCGGCCTTGTATTCTGCCCGGGCAGTCGAGAAAGAACCGAAGAATGCAGAAGCGCTTAAATTGCTTGCCTCGGCACAGGAAGGGCTAGCACAGTGGCAACAATCGCAATCAGCGTTCGCGCGCGCCCTGGCCATCAAGGGGAACGACCTCGATTCTCTCGTTGGAATAGCCCATTGTGAACTTGAGCTTCGGGACTTTCAGGCGGCAATTGATACCTCGAAGAAAGTGTTGCAGCTTGATCCAAGTCGATCGGTGGCTCACTACTATTTGTCGCGCGCTCTCGCTGGAATTGGGAAGACAGAAGAAGCGCAAGCCGAGGCGGAGTTATACCGGAAGATGCAGCAGATGTCCATTGTTCTTCCGGCGCTTGGAGACGAGGGCGGGCAAGCGGTGTGGAATCGAGCTCGGCAACTGTTGCGGGAAAACCGGGAAGATGAGGCGCTTCGACAGTTTCAGGAAAACTCCAAAGGAACTGTGGAGACTAGAGGGGATTCGTGCGTGCTTGTCGGATCCCTGTACCTTTCCATGGGCGATGAGAAAGACGGTTTGCGTCTTCTTCATCGTGCCTTGGAAATTGAGCCGACAGTCCGTGGAGCCCATACGTATTTAGCTGAGGATGCGCTTCAGAATGGCGACCTGAATACAGCCGAAATGGAGTTTGAAGCCGAACTCGCGAATGACCCGAATTATTTGCCGGCTATGGCAGGATTGGGCGGGGAGCGGTATGTACAGGGCCGGTGGGCGGACGCAGCAGATCTCCTTGCGAAGTCCAGGACGAGCAGTCCGAGATTGTTGTACATGCTCTGCGATTCCTACTTCCACCTGGGCAAGATTCGAGATGCCGAACTCACCGCGCAAGTTCTTGCGGCATACGAACAGAACGAACCGAAGGTTATGCACGATCTGGTCGATTTACTGAAACGCAATGGGGAGCAGGCTCTTGCGCTGCAATTGTCGGGCAGCCCGGCTCATTGAGTGCAAATCTTAATTCCGCCCTTCGGTCACTGTGAGAATTTGATCAGCTTTGACATTCATGAGGACCTGTGTCAAGCCACTTGTCCATCTTAGTTCGATCTTTTCGATAACATTGGCGTCGCCCAGCCCAAAGTGGACTCGCTTATCACTGGATGAGTTATACCCAACAGCGGTTGTGGCTTCGTTATATTGCTTGCCATTCGAAGTCACAATCATTATCTTTGTTCCCAAACCGTCGCGGTTGGACCTGACACCGACCAGCTTCAGAATGATCCAGTGGTTGTGGTTCTGAGAACTATTCATCAGTAGTTGGGGAGGTCCGTTCAACACGGCCACAACGATGTCGATTTTGCCATCGTTGTTGAAATCGCCAAAAGCGGCCCCGCGGTGCGCGGCGGGTATTGTGAATCCAGGTCCGGCAGTTGCGCCAACTTCTTCGAAAGTCAGGTTCCCACGGTTGTGGAGCAGTAAATTAGGAAGCTTAAATGGTCGTTGTGCAACTACATCTGAATTATCCAGGATCTCTGAGCATGCCGCGAATAGATCTTTTCGTCCGTCATTATCAAAATCGAAGGCGCCGGTGCCCCAGGCAGTGAATCGGCTGGTCAAGGACGTTATTCCCGCCGAAGTAGTCGCGTCTTCGAAAGCGCCCGCTCCCAGATTGCGATAGAGAGGAAACGTATCTCCGAACATCGCCGTATGAAAGATCTCGGGTAGTCCGTCGTTGTCTAAATCGCGAAAGTCTGCTCCCATTCCCGCCACGGTCTTCCCATTTCCAGTAAATGCAACACCAGCCTCCAGCGCAACATCTGTAAAAGTCCCATCGCCATTATTGTGAAGAAGGAAATTGGGAAAAGTATCGTTGGACACGAATATATCAGTGAACCCGTCGTCATCATAATCAGCAAAAGCTACGCCCATTCCCTTCCCAACATACTTTGAGATGTGGGATTCAGTGGAGACATCAGTAAACGTACCGTCGCCATTGTTGTGGTAAAGAATGTTTGGCGTTCCTTGAAAGCCATCGGGTGAACAGTAAGCCGGGTATCCGCGATCGTGACAAAGAACAGCGGTCCTCATGTTGTAATTGAGGTAATTCACAACGAGCAGATCCAGGCGCCCGTCATTGTCGTAATCAAACCACCCAGCGGTTACAGCCCAAGCCTTACCCAATCCCGCCACATGGCCACTGACCCCGGCCTTTTCCGTAACATCGGTGAAAGTGCCGTCGCCATCGTTGTGGAATAGTTGATTGAAATTCACCCCTGTAACATAGAGGTCAACAAAACCATCGTTGTCATAGTCCCCCGCAGCAACTCCCATTGAGTATCCGATGCCTTCGAGACCGGCACTCTTTGTCACATCTGTGAATGTCCCGTCGCCATTATTGCGAAAAAGACGGTTGTAGAAGCCCGGGCCGGTCTTTTCCAACGATGGAATCGCAGCACCATTCGCGAAAAAGATGTCCAGGAGTCCGTCGTTATTGTAGTCAAATAGCGCAACGCCGCCCATCATGGTCTCAATCGAATAGCGCTCAGGGCTCACACTGTTTCGCAGCGTGAACTCGATCTTCGATGTCGCGGTTACATCATCGAATTTGATCCACGACTTAAGCCTTTCGGCTTGAGGGTTTTTGGAACTGGAGCCGCCATGGTCGGTTGAAGCTGTATCTTCAGTTGACGGCGGCAGCAATGCGGCGTGGAGGGGATTAGCCGGCCAGAGTAGTCTTGGAAATAGAGGGGATGTACCGCTCGCTAGGGCGGAGAGGCAAAAAGATCGTCTGTCCGACTGGAATCTGGTCATCGCTCTGGCAGGCACTGTTCGCATGACGCCGGCACGACGGAGCTGCTCCATTTGGAGAAAGTGCGCAATCTTCCAGCGCTGCCTTTGTTCTGAAATCCCATCTGTAATGTGCCTCGACAAGGAGATTATCACAGGCAGTCGAGGAGATATGTAATGCCCACAGAGCGACCGGTCCGCTGCGCCAACCGTGGGTTAGGCTGTGCAGTATGAAGGAATCATTGAACAGAGATGAAATGGGATTCCAATCGAATTGTACGGGATGTTTCGGGTGGATGAATCTGCGCAGGTCTCCTCGCGGTAAGTGATGATCCTTCCTGCCATGCATCCGGTAGGCCTATTTCCAAGGGCCTGCTTGCCGGTCAAGTTATCAGGGAGGGTTCCATTTTGCTCGTCGCCAGATAAAGCGCTGCACCTTTCCGTTCAGTTTCTGCCGAGCCTGCATCGCACCTGCTGGTGCCACCGATCGAACGGCTATCTCGTGAGCCGATTGTGAAGCCTGGCACTGTACGAACCCATGCCAGCCACGGATCGACCCTGGAAAGTCGGCAAGTGTTCGCCGATCTGCCTAGGCATGCTTCTCGGTTGACGGGCACAGCCCAAAAGACTCATCGAGGCAGTTTTGAGGTACTGTTTTCGATCACCGCGCGTCTAGTTGGCATTCAGAGATTTGGCGAGTTGCCAAGGACACTATTCGATGGCTACTGCTCAGAATTGCCAACCAGAAAATCAAGCGATTTATCAAGGCGACTGAATCTGGAATCCATTCGCCTCAAATCCCGTGTACTTGTAGCGTACTCAGGAACCGCGTTTCCTGCGTTTTGATAGTTTTGAGCGCCTTGCGTTTTCAATAACTTATTTAGAATCAACACGGGCAGGCAATCCGACCCCCCTCCCGGCACCAGAGCTAAACTTACCTAAAATCAATCATTTACAAAACCGGCAAATCGTTGTGCCCAATTTGTGCCTAAGAATGTGCCAGGATTGTGCCAAGGCTTCCCCTTTCTGGCATCACCAATGAGTGAATGTTGTTATCCATATCGCTAATAGGGACGATAAAGGATGCTTAGCAGCATGTTGCTAGTTGGAGCATTACGATCAATCCGTCGAAACCCTTCGTCGTCCGTTGGAGCGAAAATAGCAGGCGGATGGGAAGTGCAGGGGGGCAATCACCAGTGAAAAAGTAATCGCGTCGGTGAATGATAGTTTTCGCCGCGAAGCTATGAGCGGGATAACGCTGAGCATGCCGGGCATGGTTGTCGGGACCCGACGGGTTCAGGCATTACCGAATTCGATGAAGATGAAGATGTTTGAAAAAATCCGCGACTTTAACCGCTTCGACGACGATGACGATCAGTCGCCGGACAGACACGAATTCGGTCCTGGGCCGAGTCCGTCCTTCGGTGTCATAGATATATCGTGATACGATATATCTATGAGTACCCGCAAGACCTCTTTCCGCGATCACGAGCTGCTTGGCGCGCTCGCCGATTTCCGTTTTGAATTGCGCCTATTCCTTCACTTCAGCGAGCGTGCCGCGATCAGCGCCGGCTTACAACCCCAGCAGCATCAACTGCTCCTGCAGGTAGCGGGCGCTCCAGGAACAACAGTCGTGACTATCGCGTATGCCGCTGAGCGCCTCGGCCTGAAGCACAACAGCACAGTTGAATTGGTTGATCGTTCGGAACGGGAAGGCCTGCTCTCACGATCCGTTGATGAACATGATAAGCGGCGCGCAGTTTTACGCGTCACCGGGAAGGGCAAGCAGGTTCTCGCTAGGTTATCTCGCGATCATGCACGCGAGCTGAACGAATTGGCGCCACGACTGGCACAGGCTTTGGGGGATATTCGGTTGCACGCTCACTGTATAGCCAGCGCGGAGGCTCGATGAGATCGCGGCCTTCTGTTTTGCGCGACTTTACGGTGGATCATCGAGTGTGGCTGCTCACAGGTGTTGCGCTCGTGATTGGCACGGGAGCGGCGGCTTTGGCCGTGATGCTGCTGCGGGCAATTGCATTCGCCACCAACATCTTCTACTACCACCGGTTAAGCCTGGCGATGGTTGGGCCAGCCGGATCGCCACTCTCACCGGGTCTCATGATATTGGTTCCGGTCGTTGGCGGCCTGCTGGTAGGGCTTATGGCCTACTTTGGGTCAGACAAGATTCGCGGGCACGGCATTCCCGAGGCAATTGAGGCGATCCTTCTGCGCGGGGCTCGCGTGGACCCCAAAGTGGCGGTGCTCAAACCGCTTTCGGCGGCGATCGCAATTGGTTCCGGTGGACCATTCGGTGCGGAAGGACCGATCATCATGACTGGCGGAGCTTTCGGCTCGCTGGTCGCGCAGTGGCTCAAACTTTCGGATGCCGAACGGACAACACTGCTGGTGGCCGGTGCCGCTGCGGGAATGTCGGCAACGTTTGCGGCGCCGATTGCTGCAATCCTACTTGCCGTGGAACTACTTCTCTTCGAGTGGCGTCCACGCTCGCTCGTCCCGGTAGCGGTGGCAAGCGTCCTGGCAGGCGCGCTGCGTGTGCGCTGGCTTGGATCGGGGCCCCTTTTCCCCGTCACGCTACTCTCCGCAGTTCACCGCGATCAGGCGCTCCTTGTGGCCGCCCCATTGGGGATACTCGTTGGTTTTGCCTCTGCAGGGCTAAGCCGGTTGCTGTATGGCTTCGAAGACGGGTTTGAGCACTTTTGCGGCCGTCTGCGCGTGCACTGGATATGGTGGCCGGCCATTGGGGGCATCGGCATCGGAGTGGGCGGGTTCTTCTTCCCGCGTGGACTAGGTGTTGGCTATGACAACATCGCGGAGGTTCTGCGCGGGAATGCTCCTGTCGCGCTTCTGCTGGGCCTCATCGTTGCCAAATCGTTGATGTGGGCGTTTTCCCTAAGTTCCGGGACTTCAGGCGGCGTGCTGGCTCCCATCTTGATGATTGGCGCGGCTTTGGGAGAGGCAGCGGCGCAGTTGGCGCATATGCCAGGCGAAACACAGGCGCTTTGGGCGCTAATGGCAATGGGGGCGATGCTCTCAGGTGCGCTCGGTGTGCCGCTTACGGCGATTCTCTTCTCCCTGGAGCTGACCCATGCTCTGCCGGCCATATTGCCTCTTGCACTGGCATGTACTGCGTCCTATCTGGTGACCTCTTTGATTATGCCGCGGTCGATCCTGACGGAGAAACTGAGCCGCCGAGGGTACCACTTATCGCGTGAGTATGGCGTGGACCCGCTTGAAACGGTCACTGTAGCCGAAGTGATGACTCCACTGCATGAAGATGGCAGCGACATGGTCAATGATCTTGAAATTCTGCCCGACGTCTTTGCTTACTCGGATCAAACCTGCCGCGCGGCTGCGGAGCAGATGGCAACCACCGGCCTCTTGAGCCTGGCAGTAGTCGATCGTGAAACCGGGGAAATCTGCGCTCGTGTTGGCGCGCCGGAATTATTGACTGGGCGCAGGCGGGCAGTACGGCGGGAGTCGGAACGCAGTATCGCCTTTCAACCCGAATCACAACGCTAGGTGCGAA
>Ga0074046_10002952_pt1 | contig 14433 bp, 16 predicted proteins | sample BogForMeECP23OM3_FD_94441 | JGI IMG/M metagenome (GOLD analysis project Ga0074046, IMG submission 94441) | Bog forest soil microbial communities from Calvert Island, British Columbia, Canada - Bog Forest MetaG ECP23OM3 | ecosystem: Environmental > Terrestrial > Soil > Wetlands ...
CATTTCCCGAAAAACCCTCGCAAAAAAGGGCCGAAACAGGCCGGTCGGTGAAATCCGGAAAAATGGAAAATAAGCCCTATATGAGCCCGGATTGGCCATTTTCACCAAAATAGGGGGTGAGACCACTATAAGTCAAAAAAGGGGATCTCATTTCTCGCTCTCCGACGGTGATACAGGGCAGGACAGGGATACCCCAGGCACCACCCCCTGTAGTACCGGTGTCCCGTCAGCCCGGATCTCGATGAGCCGGTCGTCAAGGATCCGGAAATACTGCCAGATCCCCCACGGTGAGAGCGGCCAGAGCTCGCGGGCAGTGACGCCGGTCAACGGCACTCTGCGGAGATATAGAATATCCGGTTTGCATTCCGCAACGCAATCCTCCGGGCTCATGATATACGAACGGGTCCGGCGAACCCGGACGAATACCGTGAGGCCGGCGCAGAAGAGAATGAACTCAAACCGGGATTCCCGAAGGAGATCCCGGTCCATTACCGTCCCGCGCCCTACCGCATTTTTTATCGCTTGTTTAATCGCTTCCGTTGGCAGTGGTCCGCGTGTCATGCGATGTTCCCCCGGTGCCGCCCGCCCGCTGCATCTTTCCTAGTCCCGCCCTCCGCACCGGGAGGCGAGAGCATTGCCAAAGCCCGGGCCGCGAGTTCGCGGGGCACCGGCTTCGTCCGCACGGTCACGTTGAAGTGGTGCCAGTGCGTTCGCTTCACGCTGATGCGGTACACGGCATCGCCCCACTCCCGGACCTGGCGGGCCACTGCATGCGGGAGCAGGTGGAGTGGGATCTCGGTCACGGTCCTGGACCGGCACTTCGTCATGCGAATCCTTTCCGCTTTCTGTACGGGAGGATGGATCCGGGTCGGGTGCGTGCGTTCAGCGGCCGGTGGGAAATATGCGTAGTGAAAGCAAAGTTCCGCAGAAATCTCTGCATCGTCCGGTCGGCATCCAAGGCCGCACTATCCGGCCCTTTGCCGGCCCGGCTTCCGATAGCCGGATCCAACAGCTCGTGCCGCTTCTGTCGCCGCAGTTCCTCGTTCTCCCGTCCGTCACACCCGGCACCGGATAACAGATGGTCGCGCTTCGATGCATCACGGGAAGATCCGGCGATGCCTTCGCTCCTCCGCTGCGGGATCTCTTGGGATCCTGCGGTAGTGGTTTCCTTTTCTTTGTCAGTCAATTGATCACTTCCGTTGTTGAGTTTTTACTGATCGTTTGTGCAGACGGGCAACATCACTCGTTGAATATGGTATCCGGTACCGGTACAGGGCGTGGCTCCGGCTCTCCGGTCCCGTGCCGGTAAGAAACGTCCGGTACAGGGTGGCCGGCAGAAGCCGGTGGCCGTTGGGATGTCATGAGTGCAGAAGAAAGCGGGTGAGACCCGCTGCGTTCCCGGTGGTTCCCGGGAAAATTCCACAGCTGCTCCCATGACCGTTGCCGTGCGAGAGGGACAGGTGGGACCGGACAAATAGTCCGGCCCGCTCCCCGGTAAACCGGGAAGGCTGATCGTGTATCCCGGCATGGCCTGGACCATGACCACCCGGACCATGGTGACGGCAGCGATTCGCCCTGCTCCGTGCAGGGAGAAGCCGGGTCCCGTGATCCGTACTATCAGTGGTGAACAAAGATCGCAGCATTGTGATTAGAAGAAAAGAAAGATAGGTTTAGTTAAATATTAGTATGATATATGCATGTCAATGATATATCCATGCGGTTATATGCTATTTTTCGGATGACTTCGCCTTTTTCCCGGAAATCTTCTGGTCCAGTGATTCGCTGTCATTTTCCGGGTGGTATGAAGGTGCCACCTCTGTTTCAAAAACCTTTCTGAACGGTTCATCTAAACCTGACAATTTTTTAAAATTCCCGCAAACCGATCTGACAATTTTAAAAATTCTTGTAAATCAATCCGGGAATTTTTTTCAAAAAAGTCACATTCCGGCATTGCTCCTTATGTTTCCGGCGGATATCAAAAAAGAACGATTACCTCACCGAGAGCAGGACTTTTTCCACTTCCGCCACCACGGCATGCTGCGGCGTTTTGTCAAGATCGATGTATTTTCCGACATCAAGGATCCGCCTGACATCATCCTTTGAGATCCGGGAAAACGGTATTTTGTCCCAGTTTGACTGTTCGATGTTTGCCCATGCTGCACTCAGGAGCCGCTCCAGCAGGTGGATCTCGTCCCCGGTGAATGACTTCCAGTCATGTCCGATATTATCACGTATCTTCTCAATGATCTTCTCCACGCTCTTTTCCTTGTGGAGCTGGTACATTCTTCTCCCGATCTCGGTCTTTGTCACGTCCGGCATTTTATTCCCCCCTCATTTGTTCAGATGATGAAACAATCCCGCTCCCTGCCTATATTCCTTGTGGCCGGAGTGAGAGATTGAACCCGAGGAAAAATCCGGAGATCCAAAAAAGACGGATACAACCAACACAAGCAATTTAAACCGGTACTTGTATAATTCCCACAAAATAGTCGTATGTCCCGCGTAGCCGATGATACTCTTGGCAGGAGGCGTTTCCAGGTCCGGAAGGAAAAAGCAGTAGAGCATGCCCTCGAAAGGATTCGCCGCGCGAAGGATTCCGGATGGAGATCGTGCTCGAATGAAGATTATGCAGCATTGAGGGAAGTTCTGGGCGAGATCTGGATCAACGTCGACCGTGAGCGATGGGACACCTACAGTTTTGCAAAACTTACCGGAGATGAGGTACATTCCCTCATCGCTGCCGGGAGGGATCTCCGTTCCGGAGACGTCCTGAATGCTGAAACTCTCGCGGCACTGGACGCGATTCTCGGGCGCTCCCCTGTCGGGCCCTAAGCCGGGATATCCGGACCATGCGGAATTTTTCCGGAACTATTCTCCATAGTTTAATATAGCTGCAATCTGTTAGGTTCTATCATTAGGAGGTGTGGATGTGGCAGGCTGGGAAGTACCCATCGGGGCGGCATTAGCCTTTTCCGCGGGTGCGATTGGAACAGGGTGGGCACAGTCGAGGATTGGTGCAGCCGGAGCAGGGACGATTGCAGAAAAACCCGAGACCGCGGGGTCTATCATCATCATCGAAGCTATCCCGGAAACGCTGGTGATTCTGGGGTTCGTGATCGCGTCAATGATCATCCTGATGGTCAAGTAATCCTAGAACCAGAGGTGCAGTAGTTTCACTTCGTTCCCGTCTCCACGGATCGTCACCGAACTCCCGTACCGGGAACAACCGGGAGTATCCTGTTCTTACAGCTGGTGATTCCGGGACCTTCAGACAGGACGGGAAAGCCTATGGCGTATGAAAATCTTTTGAAGTCGGTAGAGGAGAGTGCCACGGAACGGGAGCGGGAGCTCCGGGAAAAGGCACGCGTCGCGATCGATGATATCAAGGCGCAAACAAGGAAGCAGGCAGAAGAGATACAACAATCGTACCTGTCAGGTGCAGAAAAGTCTGCGGGAGTTGAAAAGAACAAACTGCTCTATCTCACAAAAGGGGAGAATAAGGAACTTATCATAACTATCAAGGAGAAGATCTTTTCTTCAGCTTTTCATGAGGCCGGGCAGCAGCTTTCAGCGGTGCGGGAGCATCCGGGATACCCGGCGATATTTGAAAAACTGGTACATGAGGCCATCGGGGCTGTGGGGGAGGACCGGTTTTCGGTCCATATCGACAAACGGGACGAGGATCTCCTGCGAAAGACGCTCTCTGCCATGCGGGTCTCCTGTGAGGTAGTCACCGACCTGGAGTGTGCAGGAGGCCTCGTGGTGAGTTCTCCTGACGGAGCCGTGGTGATCTCCAATACGATCGAGTCCCGGCTTGAACGGGCACAAGAGCGAAAGAGACACGAGATCTATTCGGTCCTGTTCGGGGGTTGAGATGGACTGGGGATATATCAATGCACGGATGAGGGGGATGAGGAGCCGGCTGCTTGACCACCGGGAACTCGATGACCTCATCCTCCAGCCGGATATCCCGTCCCTGATAACCAGGCTGGAAAAAACCCCGTACCTGGACGATATTACCGAAGCAAAAGGCAGGTACTCCGGGGTACTCTGCATTGAATACGCCCTTCGGATAAATTTCACCCGGACATTCCGGAAGATCCTTGCTTTCGCCCATGAAGAGGAGGCAGAGCGGTACATCAGGATATTCCTGCACCGCTGGGACGTCCAGAACATCAAGACGATCATCCGCGGGAAGAACATCCATATCACGAACGAGGAGATCCTCGATTGTCTTGTGCCCGCGGGGGAGCTCGACGAGGCGACCCTGACGGAACTCGTCAGGCAGCCCGATGTACGGGCGGTCATTGACCTGCTTGCGACATGGGGTATCTCCTATGCGAAACCCCTCACGGAGAAGTACCCGGACTTTCTGAAGACCGAAAATCTTGCTACTCTTGAATGCGAACTTGACAAGTATTATTATCAGGACGCTCTGGTCTCAGTAAAAAAACCGTCCTACAACAACACGATCATCCGGGACCTCATATCCCTTGAGATCGATGTTATCAATATCAAGACGATCCTGCGGATGATACGGGACCGCATCGATCCGGAGGAGGCTGAAACATTCCTGATCGAAGGGGGGAAGGAATTGGGTCCCGAGGACCTGAGCGGCCTCCTCTCCCTGAAAACGATCAGGGATGCCCTTTCGGCACTTGAGTCCACCCAGTACCGGTTCCTGAACAGCATTCCCGAAAGCGCCCTTCGCACGGAGAAGATATCGGTTATCGAGAAACAGCTCGAAAAGTCCCTGATCCAGAAAGGCGTGGGTTCTTTTCTGGGGGATCCGCTCAGCGTGGCCTCGCTCATAGGCTATTTCTGGGCAAAATATAACGAGATCACCAATATCCGGATCATCTCGCGGTGCAAGACCGCAGATTTCCCCCTCGAGAGCCTGAAGGAGGAGCTCGTATATGTATAAATTCGTCATCGTTACGGACAGTGATCGGGCATCGGGGTTCCGGCTGGCCGGCGTCGAGGTTCTGGAGGCGGGGTCGGCCGAGGAAGCGAAAAAGATTATCCCGCCTCTTTTGTACAAAGACGACATCGGCATCGTAGCAGTGAACGAGGAGTACATGCTCTCTCTCGATGAGAAACTGATGGACCGGATCGAGAAGATGCACCGCCCGCTCATCATTCCCATCCCTTCGAAGTCGAAAGAGGTTGACCGGAGGACGTACATCGAACAGCTCCTGCGCAGGGCGATCGGCTATAACATCGTATTAAAAAGGTGAAGCTATGATAACAGGCACCATTTCACGGATTTCCGGACCTGTCATTACATCCCGGGGGATGAAAGGATCCAAGATGTATGACGTGGTAAAAGTCGGCGAGGAGGCCCTCAGGGGGGAGATCATCCGGCTTGACGGGGAAGAAGCGGTCATCCAGGTTTACGAGGACACGACGGGTCTCACGATCGGGGAGACGGTAGAGAACACGGAAAAGCCTCTTTCCGTGGAACTCGGCCCCGGGCTTTTATCGTCAATCTATGACGGCGTCCAGCGCCCGCTGCCCGTCCTCCTCCAGAAAAGCGGGGACTTTATTGCCCGGGGTATCTCGGCACCCGGGCTTGACCGGGAGAAAAAATGGGACTTCGTCCCGGCAGTCAGGACCGGCGACACGGTAGCCGAGGGCGACATCATCGGGACCGTCAGGGAATTCCATTTCGAGCACCGGATCCTCGTCCCGCACAAAATATCCGGGAAGGTCACCGACATCAGGGCTGGCACCTTCACGGTCGAGGAGATCGTCTGCACCCTGGACAATACCACCCGGCTCTCCATGATGCAGCTCTGGCCGGTCCGGATCCCCCGCCCGCACCAGAAGAAGCTCGACCCGGTCCTCCCGCTGATCACGGGGCAACGGGTGTTCGACTGCATATTCCCGGTAACTAAAGGCGGGACCGCAATGATCCCGGGCGGTTTCGGGACCGGTAAGACTGTCTCCGAACAGACCTTGGCCAAATGGTCGGACACGCAGATCGTGGTCTATATCGGGTGCGGGGAACGCGGCAACGAGATGACCGACGTGCTTGCCGAGTTCCCGGAACTGGTAGACCCGAGGACCGGCCTGCCGCTGATAGAGCGGACCATTCTCATCGCGAACACGTCCAACATGCCGGTCGCTGCACGGGAGGCCTCGATCTATACCGGTATCACGATAGCGGAATATTTCCGCGACATGGGATATGACGTTGCACTGATGGCCGACTCCACATCACGGTGGGGTGAGGCGCTGCGTGAAGTGTCGGGGAGGCTCGAGGAGATGCCGGGAGAAGAAGGCTACCCCGCATATCTTGCCACCCGGCTCTCCGCCTTTTACGAGCGGGCCGGCAGGGTCGTGTGCACGGGCTCCGGGGAGCGGAACGGCTCCATCACGGTCGTGGGTGCGGTATCGCCACCCGGCGGGGATTTCTCGGAGCCGATCACGCAGAACACGCTGCGGGTTGTCGGCACGTTCTGGGCGCTGGACACGAACCTTGCGTACCGCAGGCATTTCCCCTCGGTCAACTGGATAAAGAGTTACTCGCTCTACCTCGACAGTATCGGGGACTGGTACATCAATAACGTCGCACGGGACTGGAGGGAGATGCGGGAAAATGCCATGTACCTGCTCCAGAAGGAGGTGGAACTGCAGGAGATCGTCCAGCTGGTGGGCCCCGACGCCCTCCCCGACAGCGAGAAGGCCATCCTTGACGTGACCCGGATGATCCGCGAGGACTTCCTCCAGCAGAGCGCGTACAGCGACACGGATTCCTTCTGCCCTATCGAAAAACAATACCTGATGCTCAAGGTGATCATGGTGTATTATGCAAAAGTGAACGAGGTGATGACCCGCGGCGTCTCCCTGCGGCAGATCCAGGGGCTCCCGCTGAAGGCAACCATCGGGCGGATGAAGGAAGTGTCGGACATGGACGCCATCCGGAACATGCTCACCGAGATCGAGGAGAAACTCATGTCCCTTGAGGTGGAAAAATGAAGCAGGACTCCCTCCTCACGAAGGATTACCGGACTATCCGGTACGTCTCGGGCCCCCTGATATTTGTCAGCAATGTCCACGGGGCATCGTTCGGGGAGATCGTCAGGATAACCTTAAAGGACGGGGAGGAACGTACCGGGCAGGTCCTCGACATCTCCGAAGAGCACGCGGTCATCCAGGTGTATGAAGGCACCCGGGGGATCGACACGCTCAACACGAATGTACGGTTCATTGGCGAGCCCGCCCGGATCAATGTCTCCATTGACATGCTGGGGCGGGTGTTCAGTGGCGTCGGGAAGGCCCGGGACGGGGGCCCGGACATCGTCCCGGAAGCCGTGCTCGACATTGCCGGGACCCCCATCAACCCGTCAGCCCGGGACAAGCCGGCGGACTTCATCCAGACCGGCATGTCCGCAATCGACGGCCTCAACACGCTTGTCCGCGGCCAGAAACTGCCCATCTTCTCGGGCTCCGGTCTTCCCGCCAACAAGCTCGCAGCCCAGATCGCACGCCAGGCAAAAGTCCGCGGCGAGGGAGAGCGGTTTGCCGTCGTGTTTGTCGCGATGGGCATCACGCACAAGGAGGCCTCGTTCTTCATGCAGGACTTCGAGAGAACCGGGGCCCTCGAACGCGTGGTCTTTTTCATGAACCTTGCGGACGACCCTACGGTAGAGCGCCTCGCCGCTCCGCGGTGCGGGCTCACGGTCGCCGAATATCTCGCGTTCAACCACCACCTCCACGTGCTGGTGATACTGACCGATATGATCAATTACTGCGAGGCGCTGCGTGAAATTTCAACAGCCCGGGAAGAAGTGCCCGGCAGGAGAGGATATCCCGGCTACATGTACACGGACCTTGCATCGGTATACGAGCGGGCCGGGAGGCTGAAAGGAAAGGCCGGTTCCATCACCCAGATCCCTATCCTGACCATGCCGGATGACGACATCACCCACCCGGTCCCCGACTTGACCGGCTACATCACGGAAGGGCAGATCGTGCTCTCGCGGGACCTCTTCCGCCGGGGCGCTGACCCCCCGGTCGATGCACTGCCCTGCCTCTCCCGGCTCATGAACCTGGGGATCGGCCCGGGGAAGACCCGGGAAGACCACCGCGGCGTTGCGGACCAGTTGTATGCTTCGTACGCGTACGGGCGGGACCTGCGCAGGCTCGTGGCAATTGTCGGGGAGGAGGCCCTCACGGACCTGGATAAAAAATACCTGAAGTTCGCGGACAGCTTTGAACGGCAGTTCATCACCCAGGGCGATGAGGACCGGTCCATTGAGAAGACCCTTTCCATCGCCTGGGACCTGTTCTCGCTCCTGCCGGAGGACGAACTGAAACGGATCAAGCGGGAACACATAGCGAAATACCACCCGGCACATGCAGAGAACACGGGAGCCTGACCATGGAGCAGGTGAAGCCCACGAGGATGGAGCTGATCCGGAAAAAGGCCCAGATCAAACTCGCCGAGCAGGGGAGGGACCTCCTCAGGGAGAAGATGGACGCGCTGATCCAGGAATTCTTCAAGATCCTCAATTCGGTCTCCGAATCGCGGGATGAACTCGAGCAGGTCTCCCGCGCAGCAGACCTCGCGCTCCTGATCGCCCAGGCGGTCGATGATCCGGTCACCCTGAAATCCGCCGCCTTTGCGACCCGGAGGTCCATCACTGTCGACATCACCGGAAAAAATATCATGGGAGTGCCGGTCCCGGTCATCGAGAAGAAACGGGTCTCAAAGACCATGCTCGAGAGGGGGTATGACATCATCTCGACCAGCGCGAGGATCGACGAGGCCGCCGAGCGGTACGAGATAGAACTCGACCTCCTGATAAAACTTGCAGAGACGGAGACGGCCATGAGACGGCTCGGGGCGGAGATCCAGATGAACCGGCGCAGGGTGAACGCCCTTGAACAGATCCTGATCCCGGAGCTGAAGAGCCAGGCAAAATACATCAAGAATGCCATCGAGGAGCGGGAGCGGGAGGACCTGTTCAGGCTGAAAAAGGTCAAGAGCATCATGGAGAGGAAGAAAAAAGCTGCGAAGAAAAAACAGGCCGGCAGGTAATAATTATTGCGGGGAAGGCGGCGGGGGGTTCACTTCGGCGATCTCTTTTTTAAACGGTCTGTACACTATCCCGCCGCCCTCGTAAAATTTTGAGAAGAACTCCACGAGGTGCAGTCGCACGGAATGGATCGACGGGCTGAACATGGCCAGCACGATGTTGAGCGCATGCAGCAGGATCGCCACGATGACACCGATAATCACGAACCCGAGTGCCCCGCCGAGCTGGTTGGCAACCATGGCAAGGATAACCGAGGCCATGCCGATCGCCATCAGCCGCGCGTACGAGAGGATGTTTCCCACGGTACTCATGATCTCGATGGTGCCGAACACACCGGCGCCGTAGATGATGAGAAGCAGGGCGACAACGATCAACAGTATTGCCGGGTACATGCCCCCCTGTGGGATAAATCCGCCAAGCACCAGGATGAGGGCGATGATCGCGATGATCATGAAAAGCATGCCGCATTTTTCACAAAGGTGCTTCCTGCTTTTGGTGATCACGGCATTCCGGATCCCGATGACCAGCCCTAACAGAACATGGATGACCCCGACGGTAATGGCAAAGAGGAGCATGGGGATCACCGCCTCTGTACGGTTCCAGGTTATCCCAAGGAACGTGACCGGGTGGAGCCAGCCCAGGGATTCCCCGAAATCCCCGAAAAATTCCCCGTACAGGAACCCGAAGATGATGGTGGGGATCGAAGAGATCATGAGGATACCGGAGAGACTGACGATAAAATCCATTTTCTTGAACCGGTTTTTAAGAGCCAGGGCAAAGAAGAATATGATAAGTCCGTACCCGATATCACCAACCATCATACCAAAAAAGATCGGGAAAAAGATCGCGAGGATCGGGGACGGGTCCACCTCACGGTACCGGGGCGGAGAGACGAGCTGCATGATAAACTCGAAGGGTTTTACCCACCACGGGTTATCGTAAAAGACCGGGGCCTTCTCCATCTCTTTTCCGCTCGGGTCCAGTTCGATGACGGCGACCCGCTCACCAAAGACTTCCCTGACCGCCAGCCGGGTGCGATGCAGGTATTTTTTTGGGATCCAGCCCATGATAACAAAGATGTACTCGGACAACCCGAAGTTCCGGTATGCTCCCAGTTCCCCGTTGATGTCCTCAAGGCGCTTTTTCAGCACTACTAGTTCCTGGTACCAGACCGATGCGAGGGTGAGGAGCTGTTCATCAATTTTTCTGATATCCTCCTGTGCCCGTAGTTTGCCCTCCTCGATGAGAGCGAACATCTCGTAAAAAGGCCTTCCCGAATATTCCTGTGGCAGCCGCACTTCGTTCACATTGACCGAATAAATAAACGAGTGGACCTGCTCGGAGTACCGCCGGTTGAAGACCATGATGGCCGCAAGCGTATCGGCATCGACCGTGGTAGAGGTCATCTCGAACTGGTCGTGGGTAAGCGTGTTGAGTTCTTTTCGTATGATTTCCAGGACTTCGCTGTGTTCTTTCTGGATGAGTAAGATGGTAATCTCGAACCCTTCGAGCAGCGGCAGTTCTTTTTCTACCGGCTGGATGATCTCAAGGACCCGGGCATACCGGTTCAGTGCGGTGATCGAGAGCGTGAGTTCGCTTTTTTTTGCCGTCAGGTCGCGCGTAGTTGTTTCGAGCTCGCGGATTATGTCCCGTGCCTTCGCTATGAGCTCGTTGTGGCTCTTGTTCTCAAGGGACGTGCGGACTTTCTGCTGGCCTTCCGGATCATCAGCAGTCCTGGGCAACGTACCAAATATCCCGTTGATCTTGCCCAGGACCTCGGAGATATCATTTACCGTCTCCAGTTTCACCGGAATGAGGGGAATTTCATCCGGGGAGATCAACGACGGTGCATCTTCGAGATGAACGGTACCGGCATTATACAACACATCGACTGCCCGGTTGAGATCGCCCTTTGGCCCGATAATCTGGATTCGTTTCATCCTCTGGAGCATATCACTCCTCTCCGGGATCGTTCCGGACTATTCCAACGTCACATAGCCGACAATCCTTTTCACTGCTGCGGGAAGGTTCCGGGATCCCTGTTCAGATACTGCCTCGCTCTCGGTTAAGGCCGTTTTTTTCAGCTCTTCTATCTCAATCTCTGCCTTCCCTTTCTCGTTCCAGTACAGCTGCTCGGCAGCAGTTTTCCCGGCGCTGTCCGCAGTACAGAGCAGGTCTTCTGCTTCCGACCTGGCGGCAGCAACTGCAGCCTCGGTCTCGGCCCTGACCATATCGATCTTCCTGGTGAACTCCTGCTCCTTTTCCCGTATCTGCTGGAGCAGGGTTTTTTCATCTTCCATGGTCTTTCCCCTATAAACCGTGCCTTCGCTTCAAAATGCTCGTGACGCCGCACTGAGGTTCGCTGTTCAGCGGCTCCTTCTTCACATCAGCCTTGTGTCCGCTCGCAGCAAGTTCCCGGGCTTTCCGGGAGGCCTTCTCGATCCGCTCCCGACATCTCCCTACGGCATTGTTCCGTATGGTCTCGATGATCGCAGTGATGTCCCGGGTCATTTATTCCTCCAAAAACGATCAATTGGTGTATTCCCTCGAGGTTGAATATATACTTTCTTACCCGAAAACCAGCTCCCCCACGGTTTCTTCCACCCACCTGCAGAAAAAGGAATCCATTAATCTCATGGCCGCACAACCTAAAGACCAGCGACCGGCAGGTACCGGGCGGAATAACCGGGGGATGGGACAGGTGGATGTTTTTGTCAATACCGGACTCCTGATCATCTTCATCCTTGTACTGGTCCTCCCGTTCAGGGTAAAGATCATTGAACGGAACCTGGAATTGTTCCTGTTTCTCTGCGGGACCGCTGCGCTCACGCTCTCCGGGTTTGCAGCTATTCCCGGTGAGACCACCGGCTGGAGTGCCCGTATCGTCCTTGAATCGCTGACCATCCCGCTCAATATCGCAACAATAGCAGGTATTCCCGTCGGGATAGTCCAGATCGTCCTCATCGTAGGAATCGTGATCTATCTCTTTCACCCTCAGCTGCAGGACGCATTCACCCGGCTGATCGAGACCGTCCCCCTCACGGTTATCGTGCCCTCCGTGATCATCATTCTCGGATTTGTCTCGAGCATCATTTCGGCGATCCTTGCGGCCATCATCCTTGTTGAGATCGTCAATGCCCTCCCGGTCGGGAGGCGGTCGAAGATCGAACTTGCAGTTGTCGCATGCTTCTCTATCGGTCTCGGTGCCGGTCTGACACCCATTGGAGAACCACTGTCGACCATCGTCGTCTCTAAACTTTCCGGCGAACCGTACCATGCCGGGTTCGGGTTCCTCCTCCAGAACCTGGGACTGTACATTGTTCCCTCGGTCTTCGGTCTCGGGATCGTCGGACTCGTCCTCTTCCGGAGATCCCATACCGGAGACACCCTGCTGGAATGTATCATTGAACGCGAAAAATTGGCTGACATAGTGGTCCGTGCCGGCAAGGTCTACCTCTTCATCATGGCCCTGATATTTCTCGGCGAGGGGTTCAAGCCCCTGATCCTGGGATATATCGCCATGATCCCGGGGGCTGGCCTGTACTGGATCAATATCATTTCAGCTGTCCTCGACAATGCGACGCTTGCCGCTGCTGAGATAAGTCCCGCCCTCTCGCTCCAGCAGATTGTGGGCGCCCTCATGGGACTCATGATAGCGGGAGGAATGCTGATCCCGGGGAACATTCCGAATATTATTGCTGCAGGCAAACTGGAGATCACGAGCGCAGAATGGGCAAGGACCGGTATCCCCATCGGACTTGCCCTGATGGTCCTTTTTTTTGGTATCCTGTTTGTCCCGCCCATTCTGGGTTTTGCCTGAGATACGACCATTTCCCCACACTTCTTCTATAAGGAGAAACAACACAGAGAATAACGATAGCCGAGCGTCGTTGTATGAACCCGAAAAGCGAGAAAACGAGGAGCCCCCCCGCAACAGAGATCAGGCGGCTTATCGCCGCATTTGGTGACCCGTCCATTGATGAGCGGCACAATGCGGTAGCAGGTCTTGCAGCCTGCGGGGAGCCTGCGGTGGCAGCCCTGATCCGATTCCTTGCGGAGGCACAGGATACCGATCAGCGCTGGTATGCGGCAGTGACGCTGTCAAAAATCGGCGGGCCGGCAATAATCCCGGTTATTACGGCCATGAAAGCGAACACGGATAAGGAGTTCAGGCGCTATGCGGCAGCAGCACTGGGTGGGATGGGGAGCGCTGCAGTCGAGCCCCTGATCGATGCAATGGGGAGCGACGACCGGGTGCTGAGGGGAGTTTTCTCGCTTGCCCTGTGCAGGATCGGAAAGCCCGCGGTCGAACCCCTCACCCGCCGGCTTGCGGACGCCGATGACCTCATCAGGTCCTGCGCGACGCTGACACTCTGGCAGATGGGCGAGACGGGGCTCCCGTCGATGGTAGAAAGCATGCAAGACAACGAGTGACTGCCTGATCAGTATCTCATAAACGGCTCCGTTGAAATCCTCAGAAAAACATGCAGTCGCTCTTGGGGGTTCCAGCACTTTATGCTTCCGCCCCCGCCGCTCGGGCATCCCCCATATTGGGATAGTTCCTCAGAAGGTTGATGAAAACCCTTGATAAACGGGGGTCAAGGGGATGCTCCCCTTGGGATGCCTCCCCTGCCGGGGGAGAGAGGGGGTCACCCTCCTAACCCCAGCAGAGTATAAGCAAATGATCAGAAAATAGGGTTTCAACCAAGCCTCAAAACTTTTTTTATAGTGGTGTACCAGGCCTCTCCAAATAGTTCCGGAACCGAACCAATAAATCTCCTCCCACCCATCGTACCGGTATGCTTGTGCTCTCGCCCGCGATGGAGGCGTACGAAAAATCCCTGATGGACGAGCTCCTCCACGCAATTGCGATAGCCAAGGAGGCGCGTTCCCGCGGCCTCGACCCGACAACGGATGTCGAGATCCCCATCGCAAGCGATCTCGCCGACCGTGTGGAAGCCCTTCTCGGGATCAAAGGAGTTGCGGTACGTATCCGCGAGCTCGAGCAGCAGATGTCCCGCGAGGAGGTCGCACTCCGCATCGGAGATGATTTTGTCGCGAGAAAGTTCGGCGAGAAGAACACTGACGAGATCCTCGACCATTCCATCCGCACCGCCATGGCACTCCTGACCGAAGGTGTCGTGGCAGCACCGACAGAAGGGATCGCGAAGATCGGACTTGGCAGGAACGATGACGGGACCCGATACCTGATGATCTATTACGCAGGGCCAATCCGGAGTGCCGGCGGTACTGCACAGGCACTGTCGGTGCTCGTCGGGGACTACGTCCGCCAGAAGCTCGGGATCGGGCGGTACATCCCCCGGCAGGAGGAGGTGGAGCGCTACATCGAGGAGATCCGGCAGTACAACTCCATCATGAACCTCCAGTA
>Ga0074046_10002953_pt1 | contig 14431 bp, 9 predicted proteins | sample BogForMeECP23OM3_FD_94441 | JGI IMG/M metagenome (GOLD analysis project Ga0074046, IMG submission 94441) | Bog forest soil microbial communities from Calvert Island, British Columbia, Canada - Bog Forest MetaG ECP23OM3 | ecosystem: Environmental > Terrestrial > Soil > Wetlands ...
CACCGCGAGTTGCCGAACCGAGGGGAGTTGCTCACCAGGCCGGAAGCGACCAGCCAGGAGTGTGGCGCGGAGACCTCGCACGATTTGCTCGGAAGCGGGCAAGGGGGAGGCCAAATCGATCTGTAACACGGGAAGCTCGTTGGGCATAGTACAATGTACATGTACAATGTACTATGCTCCCCCTGCTCTGTCAAGTCTTTTTTTGGCTTTATTTTTTGGCTGTTCCTCTTTTACGCCCCGCTCGACTTGCAGGTTTTGCCATCTCGGAGGGGTGGAACTGACCCCCTTCCGCAGCCGCTGGAAAGACCCTGCGTTAAAAACTGAGGTATGGCATTGCATAGGGAGGTAATTAAGTGTACATTACCTGTGGTTGGAGAATCAAAGTGGAAGTCCCGGGCTATGCCTTGGCCAGAAAGTGAAGAGCACTCTGTACGTTTCTGAACTCCCACTTTGTAACGCATGATCTTGAAGGTGAGATATGTGGCCGCGAATCATACACCAGTTAGAGGAAGCGAACAAAGAACTGTGGCTTTTTTTGATGATGTTCGCCATCCTTGCCGCCTTGAATTACCGGGTCGCCTCGGACCGAATGATGCTGGGCTTCTACGTCTTACCCACGGTATTTTCCGCTTACTTCTACGGGCGCCGTCACGCGACGTTGACGGCGCTCGCCAGCATCTTGTTGGTGATCCTGATTGTGCATTTCAACCCTCGTTTCTTGGCCGAGGGGGGCCCGGTAAGGCTGATCGCAGAAAAGTGGTACGACATCACGATCTGGGGCGGGAGCCTAATGATTACGGCCTACGCCATGGGCACGCTCTATGAAAAGAAGGAAGCCCGCATCCAGGAGTTACGCGAGACCTACTATGGCGTCCTGCTTATGCTCCATCAATTCATAGCGCACGACAAGTACACTGAGCACCACTCCCGCCGGGTGGCGGAGTACGCAGCCAAGATTGCGGAGTATATGGGTTTTGATTCGCAGCGAATTGACGACGTGTACAGCGCCTCGTTGTTGCACGACATCGGCAAGATGGAAACCTCTCGAGAGCTCCTCTATAAGGCAGCGCGTTTGACCGAGAGCGAGTACGAAGACATGAAGCAGCACGTGAAAAAAGTTGCTCGTGTGATTGAGCCGATGAAAGGCCCACTGGCGCGCATCATCCCCATTATTCTGGCCCATCACGATAAGTTTGATGGATCGGGATACCATCCGGAGAAGGGGGAGCAAATTCCCATAGAAGCGCGGATCATTTCGGTTGCTGACGTGTACGACGCGATGATCAGTGATCGTCCCTACCGCAAGGCGATGTCACCGCTAGACGCCAAGGAGACCATCACGAAGGGCTCGGGGACCGACTTCGACCCAATCGTCGTCAAAGCATTCCTGAAGGCGTATCAAAGTGGGGCGCTGGAAATCGATTTCACCTTTTTGGAAATGCGCCGGCCCTGACTTTCCTGCTGCTCCTGACTCCTGCGTCGGAATCTCCTCAGCAGGGCTCCTACTCATACCTTATCTGTTCTACAAGGCTTCGGGGCCAATCCACAGCAACCACAAGAGGGGTCTGTGCGATTCCTGTATAATAACTGCCGCGGTTTTGAGTAGCGGGTCAGTTTGACGTAGAGGCGGCTTTACGCCGCCATTTGGGAATGTAAAATCACCGCTACGAGGCCAAACTGATCCGCTACGCGGTTCTGAGTTCCGATCTGTTTCACAAGCTCGATGGGCACGCACGGAAGGGAGAGTGAAATGGCTGGGCAAAACTTTTCCATCTTGATCCTCGCTGCGGGCAAGGCTACACGCTTCAAATCCGAGCACTCGAAATTGCTGCACCGGCTGGCGGGCCGGCCGCTGGGTGAATACATACTGCAAGCCGCGCAGGGAGCAGGACCCGACTGCCTCTACATGATGATCGGGCACGAGCGCGAAGAGGTGCGGAAAGCCTTTGAACGGCCTGGACTCACCTTCATCGAGCAGAACGAGCAACTGGGCACAGGCCACGCGGTGATGATGGCGCGTCCGGAGCTTGAGAAGTGCGCCAGCCCTACGGTGGTTGTCCTGGTTGGCGACGGTCCCCTGCTTCGCTCTGAAACGCTGTGCGACCTGGTCGAAGCCCACCTGCAAGCGCGCGCGGCATGCACCATTTTGACCGCTCGCCTCGAGAACCCCACAGGCTATGGACGGATCGTTCGCGCCGGCAGCCGCGTGCGCGCCATTGTGGAAGAGAAGGACGCGACCCCAGCCCAGAAGAAAATCCGCGAAATCAACTCAGGCATACTTTGCTTCTCACGTGCCCAACTGCTGGAACATCTCGAGGAACTCTCGGCAGAAAACGCCCAGAAGGAATACCTGTTGACAGACCTCATCGAAATCTTCAACCGACATCGTCTGAAGGTTGCCGCCTTCCCGGTAGCTGATTCGCGGGAGGTGGTGGGCGTAAACGACCGCATCGAGCTGGCACAGATCGAAAAGCTGTTGCGGCTGCGCAAGGCAGAGACGCTCATGCGCGATGGCGTCACTGTGGTGAACCCCGAGGCCACCTACATCGACCCGGATGTGGAAGCGGGCCAGGACACGGTGATCGAGCCGGGCGCGAGCCTGCTGGGCCGGACGCGCCTGGGCAGCGCCTGCCACGTTCAAAGCTATTGCACCATCACCGATTCATCGCTCGCCGACCGTGTCACCGTGCGGCCCTGCTCAGTGATCGCCAACTCCGAGATCGCTTCCGGGGTCACCATCGGGCCTTTCGCGCATCTGCGCGACGACGCGGTAATCGAGGAGAACGCGCGCATCGGCAACTTCGTGGAGGTGAAGAAATCGCGCGTGGGTCGCGGCACCAAGGCGCTTCACTTGACCTACCTCGGCGACGCCACGTTGGGCGAGAACACCAACATCGGCGCAGGGACAGTCACCTGCAATTACGACGGCGAGAGGAAAAATCCCACCGTCATCGAAGCCGGCGTCTTCATCGGAAGCGGCAACATGCTGGTGGCCCCGGTGCGGATCGGCAAGAGCTCGTATACGGCTGCGGGTTCAACCATCACCGAAGACGTGCCGCCCGATTCGCTCGCCATCGCGCGCAGTCGTCAAGTCACAAGAAAGGGATGGGCGAAGGACCGCGGCCAAGCGAAGATGCCGACGGGGAAAACTACAAAAGTGTAGTACCGACCTATCTCGAGCCGCCTCCCAAGTAACCCCGGCCCGCTCCGGCTGGTGAAAGCGCCGGCAGTGGGCCTCTCCCCAGGGGAGAGAGCGGTTTTCCTAACTTCAACCTCGTCCAACTTACGAATTCAGGTTAATTCCGGTTCTAGGGCTCGGCGCGGCGCGCAACCGACTCCGGAATACGCAGCCCCACGGCTTCGGCGGCTTGGCGATTCACCAGCAGGCGGGTCTTGGTGATGCCCTGGTACGGAAATGAAGCCGGGCTTTCCCCACGCATCACCCGAGCGGCGATCAGCGCGGACTCGCGCCCTTCGTCGAAATGGTCGCTGGAGAGGACCACCGCCGCCCCCTGGGCCGCCTGGCCCGAGCTGAAGCCAAAGATCGGCAGCTTGGCTTGGCGCGCTGCCGTAACGATGCTCGGGAACGCCGCGCCGTTCAGGTTGTCGTCGATCTGGCAAAGGGCATCGATGCCACGCTGGGTCAAGGCTAGGGCAGCGTCCGCCACTTCGCTGGGCGAATTAGAAGGAAGGGCTAGCAGTCGCAAGCCGGCCCCGCGCGCCGCCTTCTCGAGCTGGTCGCGGAAATTCACGGAGTTGGATTCGGAGGGCGCATAGAGCGTGCCAATGGCGCGGGCCTTGGGAAGGCAAGCGCGCAGGATCTTCATCATTTCGTCGAACGGGCTGGAATTGTAGATGCCCGCAACGTTACCGCGATGCTTTTCGTGCGTGCCGTGGTCGCCAACCAGCAACGGATCGAGGGCAAGGGCGAATAGCAGCGGGCGGTCCTGCACCTTGTGCATCGCTGCCTGGAGCGCAGGCGTGGTGATGGTATAAACCATGTCGGCCTGTGCCGTGAGCGCCGCGTCGATCAAGGTGTTCAGGGTCGGCATGTCGCCCTGGGCATTGCCGACCTTCAATTCGTAGTCCCGCCCCTCCACCAAGCCGGCCTCTTTGAGGCCGTTGCGAATGCCTTGCTCGGTCTCGTCGATTGCGGGAGCGTTTACCAGCTCGACCAAGTGGATTCGCCACTTCTTGGGCAGAGCGGCCGCGGGTTGGGGGCCGGCAGGCGATGTACGGGCCTTCTCCGTGCGCTGTCCCTTCTCGTCGATGACGATAGCTGCGGCCTGCAGAACATCGGGAGGGATCTCCCACTTCGCCTGCAATCGGCGCAGCGTCGAAAGATTCAGGGCGAGTTTGTTCGGCGTGAGATTGACGATGGGCACGGTTGCAGGATCGCGGCCGGAGAGCAGGTCCGCCGCCAACTCACCTTCCGCCCGCCCTACCTCGACATAATCTGCGCCCAAGCCGATGAGCGCTCCCACGTCCGCGTGGCCTGGCGCGCACCCGATGACGGGAATACGGCCGTCGTTAGCCAACTTTACGATAGTATTCATCGCCATCTCGACCGTGTTATCGCCGCCGATGAAGATCGCCTCGACACCTCGAGCCAGCAGTGAACTTGTAGCTTCTCCCACACCGGTCGAGCTCTCCACTTGCGCTTCCAGAAGCTCGACTCCAATTTCCTTGCAGGTGCTGCGGGCAACCCGCATGCAAGCCTCCGAGCAGGCTTCGGCAGGATTCCACACCGTTCCCACGCGTCGCAGAGCGGGGTAACTTCTCTTGGCGTCGAGCAGCGCATTACGCACGGGCTGGAAGGTCCCGATTCCCACCATGTATCTCGGGTGTTCCAAGGGGCGGTCGCGGTTCAGACCAACACCGGAAGCGAACGGATCGGTCACAAGCCCGAAGACATGGGTCACTTTCCCGGCGCGGTTCGCTGAAGCCATGGCCTGCAAGCACGGCGTGCTGACGGTGATCGCGAGGTCATAGCCGCCATCCTCGATCGCCCGGGCGATGCTATTGGCGGTGGGGAGATCATTCTGCGAATTGAACTCTTCAATCTGGATGGTTTGGCCCTGAATGAAGCCTCGTCCCTTCAGGCCCTCGATAACCCCGGCCACGCCTTCATCGAGCAAGGGCCGGCTCGAGAACTGAAACACAGCGATCCGGGGTATCTTGTGTTTCGCCGTGTTGCCGCGGTTCCAGTCCGAAACCAGGAGAATGCCGGAAACTAAAACGATGAGGCCGATCCCAAGAGACAAACGTCGAATTGCGGTGCGCATAGTGATAGCTCCCACCAAAGACCAAATGCAGTCAAGGTTTCAACATCCAGGAGGATTTATTGAGGGAAGGAACCAAGAGCTTCTGCTTTTGTCGGTCGAAGCGTAAAGATAGAGTCCAAGCCGGAAATCTTAAGCACATGTTGGTTTGGGTCACTCAGTCCCGCCAGAACAAGCATCCCGCCGGAACTCGCCAATTGCTTCGCCACCAGAAGGAGCGCGCGCAAACCCGAGCTGTTGATGTAATCAATATTCGTGAAATCGAGCAGAACGTAGCGCTCGCCGCCATTGAGAATTTGCGTTATTTTTTCCGTGAGCATCTTCGCGCCTTCAATATCAAGCTTGCCACTCAACTCTAAAACAGAAACTTTGCCGTTTTTCTCCTCGCTCAAGGTCATTTCAAGCCTCCGCCTTCAAAGCACAAAGGTCCGAGACAAAACTTATCACACTTTCCAGTTCCGATACATCATTCTTCAGAACCAGTGTGGTTGGCTCAGTCATGACATACCATCATGCGGAGGTCCGCGCTAATGTTCAAAATGCAAGTGGACATGGGAGTGACCGTCGTAGGTGGTCACTTTCACCTCGTCTGCATGCTGGCGGATCAGGAATCCCGCGAGCGCAATCTCGCCCAGCGGGTCCGCAATCATTTCTGCGGAGGGTGCGGTCTCCGGCAAGGGGAGCGGTGGACCGTCATAATCTATTTCGAACTCGAGCTTGAACTCGTCGAACTCTGCGGCCATGCGGGCGGTCGGCGACTGGAGCGGCAATTGCCCGATGGCGCTCATCACCTCATCAATGGCGGAGCAAGCTTTCGTTACCACCTCGTAGCGCATGCCCCAGTCCGCCCCTCGCTTCTCCATAAACTTGAAGATGGCCTCGGTGGTTTCGGGGCCGGGAGCCATTTCCAACTTCAGGCGCCGGATAGGGTATATCCAATAGAGCAAAGGTGTAGTCATGAACGTGGTGACCAGGGTCATCACAACCATCATCGAAAACAGAACTGGCGAGATGACGCCAATATCCAGGCCGATGTTGAGGATTATGAGTTCCATCAGACCACGCGTGTTCATCAGGATACCAACCCCAGCGGCCTCTCTCCACGGCACCCCCGCTGCACGCGCCGCAACCATCGAGCCGCCCAGCTTTCCGGCGACGGCGACAAGTATTATGGATGCGCACCAGAGCCACATATCACTGCCCGGCAGACGATGCAGATCCATCCGCAGTCCTGTGAAGGCAAAGAAGAGGGGAAGGAGCAGGACGACCGTAACGGACTCGAACTTTTCGAAAACGTAGAGCACGAAGTTGCGCTCCTTGGGCATGATGGCTCCGCACAGGAATGCGCCAATCAGCAGATGGAGCCCCAGCCAATCGGTGATCAACGCCGAAAGGAGAATAAATAGTATGAGTGAGGCAATCATATACTCACTGAGCTTCCCCTGGCGCTCATACGCGGTGTAGAAGCGCCGGACCAGCGGTCTGGCCACATAGATCATGAGGAGCACGAAGATGATCGTCCCGCCGAGCGTCATCCACAGCGGCTTTGATCCTGCGTGGGTCCGCATCAGAATGACAATGTAGGCAAGAATGCACCAGCCGGTTATGTCATCCACAGCCCCGCAAGCAATGGCCATCGTCCCCAAGCGGCTGCCCAGCATGGCACGGTCAGTCAGGACGCGGGCCAAGATGGCAAATGCCGTAACGCTCATCGCCGATCCTATGAATAGCGCGAAAGCGAGGAATGACACGCTATCGTCAGAAAGCCGCGGATAAAGCAGGAGCGCCAGGAGAGCACCCAGAACAAACGGGGCAATGATGCTTACGTGGCTTGTAAGTAACGCCGCGTGCCCGGAGGTCTTCAATTCCTTGGGGTTGAGCGCCACACCCACCAGGAACATGTAGATGACGATGCCCACTTGGCTGAATGTGTCCAGGTACCCCAAACTCGACGGGGGAAAGAGAACCGCCGAGATTTTGGGAGCGGTCCAGCCCAGCAGAGAAGGTCCCAGCAGGATACCGGCCACGATTTCACCGATTACCTGCGGTTGATTGATGAGTCGGAACAGCAGGCCGACTGCTCGTGCCGCGATGACGATTACAGCAATCTGCAAGATCAGCGTGACGGTGGGAGACATTATTGTTGGGTCCTCCCTGTCGGCATCTGGCGGGTGGCGGCAAAGGCGATGGGTGGACAGCTTGCGCATCCATCCAACCTGAAGGTTCCCTCCAAAGATCGTTGATTCTCGTGCTGTTTCACGGCGGCCTGAATGCGCAAGGACTGAGAGCCCAGGCATCCGGCTTCGGGGCGGGGGCCAGGCGCGGTTCCCCCCTGCCCAGTAGAAAAGGTGGTGCTTAAGGAAAGACCGTCAAGGGTTGCTGGCAGGGCAGTTTTTGCAGGATCATTGAGGGTCAACGTCAAATCGCTGCCCGACTGATCGATTCTCAACTGTAGTGGCTGGGAATTGATCAGTAGGGCGCCACATGGAACGCCCTGCCAGGGACCGAAATCTGCCTGCACGCTCCAATCACCGTGCACGGCCACGGGCGCGGTTAAATGCTTGCCCGCGCGGAGAATGCCCACCAAGGCTAAGAGGGGAACGCCCACAAATAAACTGTAATCCCTGACGAGTTTGCGTTTGTCCATTCCGGTCTCCGATCAGAGCGAGGGAGCGGGTAGCCCGGGTCGCCGCATTTCTGACCGTGGGATTTTCCCACGCCCGATACGGTTGCGACAACCGCACATTGGCAATCTGGATGGGGTATGCCGCTACCGTCCGCCTTGTCCAAAACAAAATTGTTGCAACTCGACCACCGCCCGTCTTCCGGTCGATACACCAGCCCTTTTCGAGCGGAATTCAACCAGGCTTTCCATTTTGGCCTCCTGGTGGCCCTTATTGTACACCCATGCCTTAAAAGACATCGCTACTTGTGGGGGACCGAAGCCTGAAACTCCTATTGAACCTTATAAGTTATTCTGGGTCAAGAAGCGAAGATATTAGTTGATTGGGCGCATTGGGGGGATGGAAGGCGACTTGGAGGCTAACGCTTCGAGTCTTCACAAATCGTGCGGGGAAGCTTTCGAATCGCTGGAATCAACCCGAGAACAAAAAGTAGCCGTCAAAAGTAGCCGTCAAGCCTTTCGGCAGAGGCTAACAGTGTGTATACTGTCAAACGTCGAAAGGCCAGGAGGAAAATTCCCGGTAGCATCTGCTGCGACACAGGCCGTGGCAACCTTAAGCTAACGGGCACTTGAAGGCGAACGACTCAAGAGAGCCGCCTCCGCCCACCGCCCCCCTTGCCGAAGACCGCGCTTTCCGCCGACGAGGTCATGGAGCCGCTGGGCGGGATTCCGCTCGCTGGTTTCCTGATCCGCCAACATACTGACGAGGCGAAGGTAACCAGCCGCGGCGGTCACACTTGCATGCACTTGCATTTTGAACATTAGAAACCATACGGACTGATCGGGGACAATTTGCGAATGGGTGTTGAATTCAGGCCTCAAGTTATGTGGAACGGCGAATGAACCCAAAGAACGTGCGAGGAGGCAGCGTGAAAATCTCGCTTAGGCACAAGATTTATGGGCTTGCAGTCGTAGCCGCGGTCTTGCCGGTACTACTATTGCTTCTGCTTATGCAGCATTTTCGTAGCAGCGTTTCGCAGAAAGCCGCTCGTGAAATGACCGCAATGGCCTTAGCCAGCCTGGAGCAAACGGCCAGGGACACCTACGGCCTCTGCGAAACCGCGAACGATCTATTGCAACAGCGAATAAACGAAAACTTGGGCGTGGCCGGGAGGATTCTGGCGCAGAAGGGCGGGGTCGGCAGCGGCGGGGGTAGCCTGAAATGGCAGGCAGTGAATCAATACACGCAGGCGACGGCGGAGATCACCTTGCCCCGGATGCTGATTGGAGGCACGCCCGCGACGCAGTCGCGCAGTTTCAAAACGCCGTCGCCCGTCGTGGACGAGATCACCCGGGTGACGGGCAGCACGGTTACAATCTTCCAGCGGATGAACGAGCCGGGCGATATGTTGCGCGTGGCGACCACCGTGGCTGCGGCGGACGGCAACCGCGCCATCGGCACGTACATCCCCGCTACAGGTCCCGACGGGGCGCCCACTGCTGTGATCGCCTCGGTGCTGCGTGGTGAGATTTACCGGGGCACGGCTTTCGTCGTGAACGATTTGTATGTGGCCGCCTACGAAGCGCTGCGCGACGGAGCTGGCCGGATCACCGGAATGCTATATGTCGGGGAACGTATCTCTTCCGTGGAATCCGTTCGGCGCACCATGCTGAGCACGGTCATCGGTCGTAGCGGATACATAGGGGTGGTCGGAGCCAAGGGCAACCAGCGAGGACGGTACATCATTTCGAAAAACGGCATGCGCGACGGCGAGAGTATCTGGGAAACGCGGGATTCCGCCGGCAACCCGTTTATCCAGAAGATGGTCCAGCGCGGTCTCGCGTTGGGCAAGGGGGAGGTGTTCCACGAATCGTACCCCTGGCAGAACCCGGGTGAGCCCAGACCGAGGATGAAGCAGGCAGGGTTGGTTTACTTTGAGCCTTGGGACTGGCTAATCTTTGCGAGCGCCTACGAAGACGAGTACATGGGGGCGATCCAGCAAGTGAGCTCGTCGGCAACCAATCTGCTTTGGGGTGTGACGCTGGTTGGCATTCTCTCGCTCTTCGCGGTACTCGGCGTCGCCTTATTCATGGGCAGGCGCCTGACGGAGCCGATCGAACTGCTGACCAGCCTGGCCGGAAAAGTCGCGAAGGGGGACCTGTACGGCGCGCGGACGGACTTGCTCAGTCTTCAAACCCAAAAGGATCAGAGGAAGGCGCGACGGTTCGACTTCCCAGACGAGACCGGAGACATGATGGCTTCCTTCCGAGACATGACTGAGACTCTGGGCAAGCTGATCGGGCAGGTGCAACGCTCGGGAATTCAAGTGACCACCTCGGGGACCGAGATCACATCCTCCGCGAAACAACTGGAATCCACCGTGGCGGAGCAGGCGGCGGCGACGCAAGAGGTGTCCGCGAGCAGTTCTGAGATCTCGGCGACTTCCCGCGACCTGCTTCGGACGATTTCCGGTGTGGGGGATGCGGTGGGCGATGCCGCCGCGCAGGCGGAATCGGGACAATCCGAGCTGAGTGAGATGGAAACGGCGATGCGAGAGCTTGTTAAAGCCACGGGCTCGATTTCTTCGCGGCTGGGGGTGATCAGCGACCGGGCGGGCAAGATTTCCACCGTGGTCACCACCATCAACAAAGTATCGGACCAGACCGCCTTGCTGTCTCTCAATGCGGCGATCGAGGCGGAGAAGGCGGGGGAGCTGGGGAAGGGATTCTCGGTGGTGGCCCGCGAGATCAGCAGGCTGGCTGACCAGACGGCGGTGGCGACCCAGGATATCGAGGCAGTGGTGAAAGAGATGCAATCAGCCGTATCGAGCGGCGTGATGGAGATGGACAAGTTCTCCGAAGAGGTGCGGCGGCGCGTCGAAGAAGTCAACAGTATTGCTACGGCGCTGGGAAGGATGATCGAAAAAGTGCAGGCCCTGGGGCCGGAATTCGAAACCGTAAAGCAGGGCATGGACGCCCAAACTGAGGCGGCGCAGCAGATCAATGGAGCGATGAAGCAACTGGCCGAGACCGCCAATCTGAACAAATCAACTCTGGTTGAATTCCAGAAGGCTACAGGCCAACTGACCAGCGCCGTGCAAGGACTCCAGGGCGAAGTGTCGCGCTTTCGGACCGCGGCGTAGCGGCGACTTCACGTTGCCATGTGGGAAGGTAATATCGTCGCTACGAGTGGCGGTGTAAAACCGCCGCTACGAGTGGCGGCGTAAAATCGCCGGTACGTCCCCAAGCCCCTGCAAGGAGGAAAGGTGGAGCGGATCAACAAGTGGCTGGCGCGGCTGAAGATCGCGCATAAACTAATCCTCAGCAGCATTGTCTTCGCATTGCCAATCGCCGTCTTGCTCTATTACGTCACCGCGCAGTACAACCGAGGAATCCACACCAGTCAAAGGGAAGTCGAGGGCACCGCCGCGCTGGAGGTCTGCCGGGGCTTGCTGCGCGACCTCCGGGAGGTTGAATCGCGGGCCTGGTTATCCAGCGGGGGCGCAACGAGCTCGGTGGAGGGCCTGGCGGAAACTCGCAAGCGCATCGATGATGCGATCGCCACATTGCAGCGCGGCGAAGACGCCATGACGAAGGACCTAATCGAGCGGCTGAGCGGCCTTTGGCGGCAGCTCGAGGCGAGCGGCCCGGCGAGAACCCCGGCCGAACGGGCCACACTGGATCACCAGATGGTGGAAACCACCTCCGAACTCGTTCTTGTCATTCTCGATGACTTTTCACTGACCCTTGATCCTGAACTGCACACCTACCACCTCATGAACGCTACGGGGCCGCGTCTACTCCAGTCGCAGGCCGCGCTGGCCGAAGCGGGGTCGGTGGTGCTTAAGGCGAAAGCGCAAGGGAGCGGGTTGAGCGCGCTCGATCTCTCCCAAATACAGGCGCAGTGCGGAGTGCTGGTGAATGCGGCTTTGCCGCGCATACGCTACTCCCTGGAGACAGCCCTGCGCGAAGACAAGCGCCTTCACGGCGCCGACTCCTCTTTTCAGGAGAGTGTTCCTCCCCTCTTCGAGCATTACTCCGACCTGGTCACGCAGTTCTCCTTGGCGGTAAGCAACTCTTCCGCGCAGGCCGGCGCTGCTCTTAGTCCAGATCGGCTTGTTCAGATGGCCTCGGCCGCTGAGAATGCGGGCGTGACCCTGGGTGATACATGCACCAAAGAATTGCGGACGTTCTTGCTAAAGCGCATAGCCGCGGACCGCCGCTCGCAAGCTGAAGCGCTGCTGTTGAGTTTGTTGTGCGTGGGGCTGGCGACGGGCGTGGTGGTGATCGTCACCCGCAACATTACCCGCCCGCTGGCGCGCGTCGTCAATCTGACCACGGATATTGCCGCCGGTAAGGTGAAGGAGGCCTTTGACCGGCTGAAGAGCGGGGAGTTCCGGGAGTTCCTACTGAACGACGACCGCGGCGGCCACGCCCGGGTGAGGGACGAAATCTGTAAACTGATCGGCTCCGTCTCCGCCATGACGCAGAGTCTCGACGGACTGCTGGTCAAGGTCATGCAGGCGTGCAACCAGGTGGCCGGGAGCGCAACGCAGACGGCGGCAGCTGTGCGCGAGGTAGAGGCGTCCGTCTCCGAGCAGGCGGCTTCCACCAACGAGGTGAGCGCCACCAGCAAGGAGATATACGCCACCGTCCAGGATCTCGCCCGCACCATGGGTTCTGTCACCAAGATGGCCTCTGATGCCGCCAACACGGCGAGCGGGGGGGTGAACAACCTCAACGGAATCCGCTCCGCCATCGACGGGCTGATAAGCTCAAGCGGTGCGATGACGCGCACCTTCGAGGCCATCAACGAGAAGACCGGGAACATCGACCAAGTAATCACAACCATCACCAAGGTGGCGAACCGCACGAACCTGCTCTCCCTCAATGCGGCCATTGAAGCCGAAAAGGCGGGGGAAAAGGCGGGGGGATTTTCGGTGGTGGCGCTGGAGATGCGGCGGCTCGCCGACCAGACCGCGGTCGCTGCTTTGGACATCGAGAAGCAGATTCGTGAGATGCAGCAGGCAGTCCGCGAGGGTGTTTCGAGCGTTGAGTCTTACGCCCAACAGACGCAAGCTAGTTCCGCGGCGGTCACCGAGCTGAGTTCCGGGCTGGGACAGGTCATCGAAGGCACCACGAGGCTCGGACCCCAATTCGAGGTCGTGAACTCTGGAATGCAAATGCAGTCGCAAGGCGCTGGCCAGATTGCGGAAGCCATGGTGAACCTTGGCGAGGCGGCCAGCCAAACCAAGGCTTCATTAGCGGAGTTTCGAAAAGTGGTCGAGGATCTGAACGGTGCGGTTCGTGAGTTGCAGGAGGAGGTGGGGCGCTTTTCAACAGCGTCCTGAAGTCCATGTTGCTGCTTGTCTTCCAGGCCGGCGGCCAAACCTACGGGCTTGATACCCGGAACATCATCGAGGTGGCGCCCTACCCGCTGTGCATGCCGTTGCCCCACGCGCCCGCGTACGTCGCGGGACTCGCCACCTGGCGCGGCCGCACCGTCCCGGTCATCGACCTGTCCGCGCTGATCGCTGGGACTCCGGCGCGCCCCTTGCTCAGCACGCGGTTGCTCGTCGTGGAATATGCCACGCCGAATGGCGGCTCACATCCTCTCGGACTGGTGGCAGAGAAAGCTGTCGAAACCATCGCGTTTGAGGAGACCCACCGCGAATCGCAAAAGGTGAAGATTCCGGACGCCCCCTACCTTAACGGAACAGCCGCGCACGCCGGGAGGTTGATCCAACGGCTGGCGTTGGATGAGATGTTACCCGCATCGGTGCGGGCTCTTCTGTTCCCTGAGTCGGAGGCTGTATGAACTTGGCGGCTGCCGTCACACGGCTACTGTCCGAGCGCCTCGGCTTGTCCGCGGAACTGCTCAGCTTCGTCGTTGTGGAGCGCGCTTTGGACATAGTCATTGGAAAAGTGGGGTCGGCGGATCGCGCGGAAAGGATCGCCCACCTCCTTGAAGGGCGAGGTGAAGAGTGGGAGACGCTGGTGGACGAGATCATCGTTCCGGAGACGTGGTTTTTCCGGGGCAGAGAACCCTTCCAGCTCCTCGCTTCACATGTCAGAGAGAAATGGCGGCCAGCCAATCCCACCGGGCCCTTCCGGGTCCTTTGTATTCCCTGCGCCTCTGGCGAAGAGCCGTATTCCGTGGCAATGACGCTTCTCGAGGCCGGACTGGAAGCCGACCGGATCCGGATCGACGCGGGAGACGTCAGCGAGCGGGCTCTTGCCCGGGCCAGACAGGGGGTTTATGGGAAGAGTTCGTTCCGAGAAAAGTCCAGTCACTTGGGGGAGCCATACTTCCTGCGCCACCCGGAAGGGCGGCGAGTCCGCGAGGAAGTCGCAGCCCTGGTGCGCTTCGAAAAAGCTAACCTGCTTGACCTCTCCGTCTACCGGCAACGCGCGCCCTACACTGCGGTGTTTTGCCGGAACGGCTTGATCTATTTCGAGGAGCGCGCCCGACGTGAGGTCATCGCAAGTTTGCGCGATCTGCTGGATGAAGACGGTCTGCTTTTCA
>Ga0074046_10002954_pt1 | contig 14430 bp, 11 predicted proteins | sample BogForMeECP23OM3_FD_94441 | JGI IMG/M metagenome (GOLD analysis project Ga0074046, IMG submission 94441) | Bog forest soil microbial communities from Calvert Island, British Columbia, Canada - Bog Forest MetaG ECP23OM3 | ecosystem: Environmental > Terrestrial > Soil > Wetlands ...
CCCTTTCCCGGCTCGGGAATCTGCGCGAACGCGATCTCCAGCTCGTACACGCTCTCGTGACGAGCCTCGTCCACGCGCGGCGCCTGGCTCGTCGGCCCGATGAAGAGACCCGAGAACAGATACGAGAGCGACGGATGGTTGAGCCAATAGCCGACGAGGCTGCGCAGCAGATCGGGGCGGCGAAGCACCGGACTGTCGGCGGGCGTCGTGCCGCCGATCACCACGTGATTGCCGCCGCCGGTACCGCTGTGCCGGCCATCGAGCATGAACTTCTCGGTGCCGAGCCGCGACAGACGCGCAATTTCGTAAAGCGCAGTCACCTCGCCGACCAGCTCGCGCCAGCTTGCTACCGGCTTCACGTTGACCTCGATCACGCCGGGATCGGGCGTGATCGCCAGCTTCTCGAGACGCGGATCTGTGGGCGGCAGATACCCCTCGAGCGCGACGGGCGCGTCCAGCTCGCGCGCCGTCGCCTCGATCGCTGACACCAGCTCGAGATAGTCCTCCGCGGTGCGGAGCGGCGGCATGAAGACGTGCAGGCGTCCCGCGCGCGCCTCGACCGCAAGCGCCGTGCGCACGACCCACGTCGCCGACTCGCCCGTCTTCGGGATGCGATCGGGATCCACGAGCTTTTGCGGATGGATCAGCGCCGGCGGCGTCGGATGCCCGAGCACCATGCGGTGCGGCGGGTACAGCCGCGGTGACGCGGCGCCCGGATGCGGCGGCAGCGAGCCGCGCGGCTCCATCGGATCGAGCCCCTCGACCCGACCCATCGTGTCGGTTTCCTGCCACGGCAAGCTCGGCAGCGGTAGCCGCAGGCCGATCGGCGAGTCGCCGGGGATCAGCACGAGATGGCGCGATCGCATCATCCACAGGCCCGTCTGCCACTCGGCGCCGCGCGCCGCGCTGACACGATGCAGCGGCAGCACGGTGCCAACCGGCATTGCGAGGCCGCGCTCGAAGACGCGACGGAGACGCTCGCGCGTCTCGGGATCGGCGAGCTTGTTGTCGTCCGGATCGACGTTGACCGGGAGATGCCCCTCTTCGCGCAGGTAGTGCCAGGGGTCTTCGTAGGCCGGCACCGCGTGCAGCGGATCGACGCCCAGTTTTCTGGCGAGCGTCTCGGCGAAGCGCTGCGCGTCGTCGGGTCCGTGTCCGCGCTGCACCTCGGTGCTCGCAATGAGCTTCGGATCGAGCCAGATCGGCACGCCGTCGCGACGCCAGTACGCGCTGAGCGCCCAGCGCGGCAGCGACTCGCCCGGATACCACTTGCCCATTCCGAAGTGCAGCAGCGCGCCGGGCGCGCCGCGCGCGACCAGCCGTTGCAGCAGCGCCTCGGCGAGCAGCCGCTTGGTGGGCCCGAGCGCGGCGTGGTTCCACTCCTCGCCGTCGCGATCGTCGATCGAGACGAAGGTGGGCTCGCCACCCATCGTGAGACGCACGTCGCCGGCTTCGAGCTCGGCGTCGATTCGCTCGCCCAGCGCATCGATGCGCTGCCACTGCGCGTCGTCGTACGGATGCGTGACGCGCGGATCCTCGTGAATCCGCTCGATGCTCATCGAGAATTCGAAGTCCATCTCGCACTCGTCCACCGCGCCGCTCACCGGTGCGGCCGAGAACGGATCGGGTGTCGCGGCGAGCGGGAGATGTCCCTCGCCCGCGAAAAGGCCCGACGTCGGATCGAGTCCCACCCAGCCCGCGCCGGGCAGATACACCTCGGCCCACGCGTGCAGATCGGTGAAGTCGTGTTCGGGGCCGGACGGCCCGTCCAGCGACTTCTCGTCGGGCACGAGCTGGATCAGGTATCCCGAGACGAACCGCGCAGCGAGCCCGAGATTGCGGAGCACCTGCACAAGCAGCCACGACGAGTCGCGACACGAGCCACTGGCGCGCGCGAGCGTCTCCTCGGGCGTCTGCACGCCCGGATCCATGCGGATCTCGTAGCGGGTCTCGTGCGCGAGGCGCTGGTTCAGCGCCACCAGCCAATCCACGCTCGCACGTGGGCTGCGATCGACCGTTGCGAGCCACGCGGTGAGCCGCGGTCCCACGGGCAGCGTCTCGAGATACGGCCGCAGCTCGCTCTCGAGCCACGATTCGTAGGAGAAGGGAATGCGCTCGGCGCTCTCCTCGAGAAAGAAGTCGAAGGGATTGATCACCGAGAGCTCGGCGACGAGATCCACTTCGAGCTCGAACGCGCGCACTTTCTCCGGGAAGACGACGCGCGCCAGGAAGTTGCTCTGCGGATCCTGCTGCCAGTTGAGGAAGTGTCCGCCCGGCTCGATGTGCAGCGCGTAGCTCGAGATAGGCGTTCGGCAGTGCGGAGCCGGGCGCAATCGTATGATCTGGGGTGACAGAGTGACCCAGCGGTCGTAACGGTATCGGGTCTTGTGGTTCAAAGCCACACGAATCGACATGTCGGCTCATCCGCGGAAGGACAACGATCGGGCAGTAAAGTGTGCACGTAACGACACACGGGCACGTCGGTACGATCGAGCTATCATAGCGCAAAGCGATGGCCCGGTCGCCGTCCACGACACTAGCTGCGAAGGTCCGAGCGCCGCGCGCCGACGCGCGCATGGCCGCGCGCTCCGCAGGCCTCTTCAACGGCTACGAGCCGCTGCCCGATACTTTCGACGAGTTCTTCGCTGCGCGCGGCCAGCCCCATGCGTATGCCAAGAGCGTGGTGCAGCGGCTCGATCTGCTCTCGCGCACCGAGTACCGCACGCTGCACACGCTCGCCGACAAGACCTTCCTGCGCAGCGGCGTCACCTTCTCGGTGTACTCGGGCCACGCGGATCCCGATCGCATCTTCCCGTTCGATCTGATCCCGCGCATCGTGTCTGGCACCGAGTGGCGCAACATCGAGAAGGGACTCGTGCAGCGCATCCACGCGCTGAACGCGTTCCTGCAGGACGTCTACGGGCCGCAGCGCATCCTCGACGACGGCGCCGTGCCGCGCGATATGGTGGAGAGCTCGAAGGCGTTCCTGCCCGAGATGTGCGGCGTCGTGCCGCCACGCGGCGTGCACGTGCACATCGCCGGGGTGGACCTGATCCGCGATGGAGACGGCCGCTTCCTCGTGCTCGAGGACAACATTCGAACGCCGTCCGGCGTCTCGTACGTGCTCGAGAACCGGCTGATGATGAAGAAGGTCTTCCCGCAGATCTTCGGCGAGTGCGCCGTCGCGCCGGTCGAGATGTATCCGGCGCGGCTGCGCGAGGCGATGGGCGCGGTGGCGCCGAGCGGCGAGGCGGGCAAGCACAACATGGTCGTGCTGACGCCGGGCCCATTCAACTCGGCCTACTTTGAGCACAGCTTCCTGGCGCGGCGCATGGGCTGCGAGCTGGTGCAGGGCAGCGATCTCTTCGTCGAGAACGACTTCGTCTATGCCAAGACGACGCAGGGCCCGCGCCGCGTGGACGTGATCTACCGCCGCGTGGACGACGGCTTCCTCGATCCCGATGCCTTCAAAAAGGAGAGCATGCTCGGCGTGCCGGGTCTCGTTCGCGCTTACACCAGTGGCAACGTCGCGCTGCTGAACGCGATCGGCAACGGCGTCGCAGACGACAAGGGGATCTATCCCTTCGTGCCAGACATGATCCGCTTCTACCTCTCCGAGGAGCCGATCCTCCCGCAGGTACCGACCTACGTTTGCATCCGCGAGAGCGACTGCCGCTACGTGCTCGATCACCTCGGCGAGCTGGTCGTGAAGGCCGTCAACGAATCGGGCGGCTACGGGATGCTGGTCGGCCCGCGCTCGACGAGGAGGCAGATTGCCGAGTTTCGCGGACTCGTCGCCAAGAACCCGCGCAACTACATCGCTCAGCCGCTCGTGCAGCTCTCGGCTTGTCCGACGTGGACGCGCGAGGGCATCGCGCCGCGCCGCGTGGACCTGCGCCCGTACATCGTGACGGGCGCGTCGACCTGGGTGCTGCCCGGCGGCCTGACACGCGTCGCGCGCATGAAGGGTTCGTATGTCGTCAACTCGAGCCAGGGCGGCGGTTCCAAGGACACCTGGGTGGTGGAGGACGGAGCGTGATCTCGCGCGTCGCCGAAAGCTGCTTCTGGCTGACCCGTCACCTTGAGCGCCTCGACACGCTGGCGCGCCTGCTCGACGTCAACCACGCCTTCCAGCTCGACCTCGACCTGCCGCAGGCCGAGCGCTGGCGGCCGCTCGTCGTCGTGACCGGCCAGGAGGCTGACTTTCGTACACGCATTGGCGACGGCCGCATCGACAACGGCGAAGCCGTGCAGCGCTATCTCGCCTGGGATCCGGAGAACGTGAGCTCGCTCTTCGCCTCGGTGCGCGGCGCGCGCGAGAACGCCCGCACGATCCGCGAGTGCATGAGCGTCGAGACCTGGGAGGTCGTGAACGACCTGTGGATCTGGATCCGCAGCCGCTCGGCGCAGACGCTGTACGCGAAGAGTCGCAGCGCCTTCTACGCGCACCTGATGCGGCAATGCCAGCTCTTCCACGGCATCAGCCACAGCGCAATGTTGCACGAGGAGCCGTTCGTCTTCATGAAGCTCGGCCGCGCCGTCGAACGCGTCGGGCAGTCGGCGCGCATCCTCGACGTCAAGCACTACAGCCTCGGCGACAAAGCGAGCGAGCAGGAGAGCACGGCTGACGCCGCGCAGTGGCTCGCGATCCTGCGCTGCTGCTGCGCCTTCGATCCGTTCTTCCAGCGCCCCGCCAACACGCTCTCGGGTCCCTCCGTGCTCTCGTTTCTGCTCTTCGATCGCGCCTTCCCGCACTCCGTGCTGCACGGGCTCGACCAGACCTGCGAGCTGCTCGCTCAGATGCGCCGCACCGACCCGCCCGGGGTCCGCCGCCGGTCGTGGCGCCTCGCCGACCGCTTCCGCGGCGAATTGCTCCAGATGTGCAACCAGGACGTACAACAGATCGGTGTACACACCGTGCTGACGAACATCGTGGACCGCACCACGGCCCTCTGCACCGCGATCCGCGAAGACTACCTCGATCCGCCGGAAGACGAGCTGCGCCGTCTGGCGCGCGTCCTCGAGCCCATGCAGCGCGCGGCGGTCGCGACCGGGTCGGCGACCGCGGCCTAGCGACCGCTCGAAGCTCGCGCGTTGCCAGCCTTCCGTAGCGTGAGCAGGATGTCGGCGTACCATGCGCAGGTCAGCCCGCGTGCCACGGTGCGTGCACGCGTCCGTGAGGAAGCAGCCCTCGTCCTGGAAGCGCAGGCCGAACGAGAACACGACCACCGCTTGCCGCACGACCGGCAGGTGATGCAGCGTGTCGTGGAACCCGAGCGGAAAACCCGACGATCAGCAGCGGGCTGCCGATCTCGACCGAATCCGGCCTCTGCGAGCAGGTGTCTGGGCGCGAAGGCGGCGGCGTCCTTGCCGATTTGCGTACGGCCAAGGGATTCACGCTGCCGCAGGTCGAAGAGGCCACGGACAATATCAAACGCCTACCTGAGCCAGCTCGAGCAGGGGAAGGTTCAGAAGCCCTCGCCCAACCGGCTGCACAGCCTGGCCGAGGTCTACGCCGTACCTTACGAGTTGTTGATGGAGAAAGCCGGATACTTGTTACCGTCCGGGAGTGGCGGGGGCGGGCGTCGCCGAAGGTTGGCTGCTTTCGCGATCGACGATCTGACCGCCGAGGAAGAAGAGGAACTCCTCAAGCATTTGGCGTTCATACGGTCCCGCGAGCCAACGCCAGGAGTCCGACGCGGAAGGCGGTTGCCCCGGAATTGGGCTCCGCTGCAATGCCCTGTGCGTCGCGGGGCAGAGGATCCTGCAACGAGCGGCGTGCCGCAGAGTTTGCGGGATCCCTGCTGTGGGCTCCTGCGGCACCTGGCGAAAACACTCGTTCGTATCGATGGTTGCGGTCACTACGCGGTCGGGACCCGGCCTGAGTCATGGTGCATCTTCCGCGATTTTTTGAGAGTCAGTCGCGGCTTAGTAGACGCTGCGTAGGATGTAGGGCGAAACATACCCAGACCACGTGCAAAGACGTCGGGTTGGGATCTGGTGCTTGCGGGCGAGATCAAGGAAATTGGCCAGCGCGAATCGAACGTGGTGCCGATCGAGAAGGGAGCAGCGGGCAAAGGGGCGCTATAACTGGGTTGTCTCGCTGCGCTGAAGCCGAAGAGAACGTGGTGGAGCTACGGCCGGTCGAGACGGGGCGAGCCCGTAGTGCCACAAGCTGACTTGAGCGCGTTTCGGTACCCGGGTTAGGGGAGCCGCGCGGATTGGATTCGGCATGAGCCTGCTCACCGTACAGCACGTCACCATCTACCGTTATGCGGACCCGGTCGCGCTGGGCGAGCATCGCATGATGTTCCGGCCACGCGAGAGCCACGACCTCCGCCTGATCGCGGCGCGGCTCGACATCGTGCCGCAGCCGAAGCAGCTACGCTGGGTGCACGACGTCTTCGACAACTCGGTCGCTGTCGCGACGTTCTCCGGGCGAACAACCGAGCTCCGTTTTGACAGCACCGTCACGCTCGAGCATATCGAAGCCGAGCTGCCCGACTACGCCCTTGAGCCCGAGGCGGCGACCTACCCCTTCACCTATGCGCGCGACGACCTGCCCAACCTCGCTCCCGCGCTGCAGCGGCAATCCCCCGCCACCGACATCGATCGCTGGGCGGCGACCTTTCTGGCGCCCTCCGGCTCGAGCGACACCATCGCCCTATTGCGCGCGATGACGGTCGGCATCCGGGAGCAGCTCGCCTATACGCGCCGCACCGAGCGAGGCGTGCAGACGCCGAGCGAAACCTTGCGGCGCGGCAGCGGCTCCTGTCGCGACTTCGCCTTGCTCATGATCGAGGGAGTGCGGTCCCTCGGCCTCGCCGCGCGCTTCGTCAGCGGCTACATTTTTGCGCCGGATACCGAGCCTGCGGGCATGCTCGGTGGCGGCGCAACCCATGCCTGGCTGCAGGTCTACCTGCCGGGCGCGGGATGGGTCGATTTCGATCCGACCAACCGCATCATCGGCAACCGCAACCTTATTCGCGTCGCGGTGGCTTGGGACCCTGCTCATGCCGTGCCGCTCTGGGGCAGCTTTATCGGATACGCTTCCTCCTTCCTCGGCATGGAGGTTGACGTAAGCGTCATCGACAGGACGTGATCTACCACGTAGGCGGCGCCTAGGCCGTCGCATCCCAAGAGGCCATGATGCAGATCCGGGTCGGCTATGAGCTGGTCTACGAATGTCACCAGCCGACGCCCATGATACTGACGCTGAACGTTCACTATACGCGCGCCTCCGACATCGTCTTTCCTGACCATCTGAGGACCGATCCCGCGGTGCCGGCCTCGGCCTATCGCGACAGCTTCGGCAATTGGTGCACCAGGATCGTGGCTCCCAAGGGCCGGATCCGCCTGTCGAGCAGCGCCGTGATAAGGGACAGCGGCGCGCCCGACCCGGTCGTCGCCACGGCGGACCAGCACCGGGTCCAGGACCTGCCGGAGGAGACCCTGCTGTTTCTCCTGGGCAGCCGGTACTGCGAGACCGACCGGCTGTCCCAGACGGCCTGGGACCTGTTTGGCCACTCGGTGACGGGCTGGGGTCGAGTTCAGGCGATCTGCGATTTCGTGCACAACCACATCACCTTCGGCTACGAGCATGCGCGTCCCACGAAGACCGCATTCGACGTGTTCAGTGAGCGGACTGGCGTCTGCCGCGACTACGCGCATCTCGCCGTCGCGTTCTGCCGCTGCATGAACATTCCAGCGCGCTATTGCACCGGCTATCTCGGCGACATCGGCGTCCCGCCGCCCTATGGGCCGATGGATTTCGCTGCCTGGATGGAGGTCTATCTCGGCGGCACGTGGCACACCTTCGACCCCCGCAACAACGAGCCGCGGATCGGCCGGGTGCTCATCGCGCGCGGCCGCGACGCGGCGGACGTCCCGATTAGCAGCACCTTCGGCCCGGCCGAGCTGCTGAGTTTCACGGTGGTCACCGACGAGATCAGGGGCACCGGCGCACCATGACCGTGATTGCTTGGTGAAGCCGGACCGCTGCAACGGCCCTCGTCCTCACGCCGCGCGCCAACGGGCCAGCTCGGCCTGATAGGCGAGCGGCAAGGAGGCGGCGACAGCGGCGGCGAGAATGCCTTCGAGATAGCCCGGGAGCGGCTTTCCCGGCGTCGCATCCGCCGCGATGTAGAGCACTGCCTCGCCGTGCTCCGCGAGGATCACCGCCTCCTTGAGATAATCGCCGTCAGCCACGCCCTCGTAGCCGTCGAGGCTGCGCTCGTCCTCGGCGTTCAGCGCCCAGACTAGGCCGTAGGCCTGCTCGGCGGGCGCGCAGACCAGGGTGGCAAAGCCCTGGCGGTTGATCAGGAAGCGCCGCCCCGGTAATGCCGTCACGCCGAGCAGCCGGGCAGCCGGACAGCGCTTGGCCATCTGCACTCGGCACATGTTGGAACCGTATGCGATGTAGCGGCGATAGATCTGCAACAACCATCAACCTCACGACAGCCGGCAGTCGCCGACGGCGTGCAGGCGCCACAACAGTCTGATGCAAGAGTCGATCGCCCGCCAGCGCCCCGCCGTCGAAACTTTGCTCCAAGCGCGCGCCCAGGGGTACGTGCTTCCGCGAGGCTTCCGCGATCTGTGTCCATTCCGAAAGTCGATCAGCTAACGCAAACATTCAGGTTTTCCGGAAGGAGGGCGTGCGTCGATAGTGGTCTGAGCGAATTCTTCGGGGGTCCTGGCTTACGTCGCCCATACCCATTCAGGCTGCAAGCACCCGGTTCCTCGAGTCGGCAATCGTACGGAGCGCCCCCCGCTACCACCTATACGACCGGCCCGGAGGCCCTCGAGCTCTCGGGCCGGTCCTGCTTCTAGCCTCACCCGAAGCAGCCCCTCCACCCGGAAACCGCGCTCGGCGTCGGGTAGGACCCGCAGCCGGTCGTCGCCCAGGAAGGCCTTGAGCGCGGCGCGGCGCTCGTCGGCCGCGCCCTCAAGCGCAGCCCGCATCTCGCAGATCCGTTGCTCGATCTGCGGGCGAGGACTCTCGGCGTCGAGCGGTTCGGCCTCGAGCTCGAGTAGCCGATTCCGCACGTCTGCCTCCTCGGTCCGCAAGCGCCCGAGGCGGTGCTTCACGTCCTCCATGTCCACGCTGCCGTCCTCGATCGCATCGAGCATCCTCTCGCGAGCAGCGTCGATTTGTGCCAGCCGCTCCCGGAGCTTCTCGGGATCGTCCCGGCTCAGCGTCTGTCGAATTTCCGTGAGCGCTGTTTGCACGGCATAGGCCACGACTTCGGGGACAAGGACCTGCTCGCGAATCGCGCCGAGGACACGCGCCTCGAGATCCGCGGCGGAGACGCGCAGGGCACTCACGCACGCCCGCGGCGCGCGGTCTCGGCTCTAGCCGCAGCCGAGAAGCCCCGTCCGATGAATGTCGAAGAAGCCCCCGCCGCAAATCCCGCACCTGAGGAACCCGGTCAGGAGATGGCGGCCCCGATGCCGATAGGCCGGGTGGCCCTGTGTAGTCTTAAACGCGCCGCCCGATTGCCTTTGGTAGGTCGAGCCTTTGCTGCGTTTGATGGCTTGGACGCGCTCCCACAGCTGGGGCGAGACGATCGCAAGCTCCGGCACAGCCCTGCGGAGCCATTCGCTTTCGGGAAGCGGGCGGCAGCGGCGCTCTCCCGTAGAGTGGACCTTCTTCCAACGCGTTCGCCCGAAGATGAGGTCTCCTTTGCAAAGCGGATTCTTAAGGATCGCCTGGACCGCGGATGGGGCCCAGGACTGCGCCAGGTTGCGGTTGCGACGCGGACGGGGCGCCCTTACGCCTTCGGCATTCAGGCGGTACGCGATGGCGCGGAGCCCCTCCACTTCGGCCGACCATTGGAAAATCCGGCGCACGGTCTCAGCCCAAGTCTTCTGTTTCGTGCACGGGCACGAAACGATTAGTACCGTGCCACCTCGGCGCCAAAAGCCCTTTCATGGGTGCGCATCGGTTTGGCGAGCGCTGTGCCATGGCCTAGGCGCGTCTGCGCGCACCATGCGCCTGCGGATAAGGAGCAGCCGATCAACAGCCGCTGCGGAGCGGATCCGTTGTGGTTCGACGCCAGCTAGTTTCCCGGGTTCTCACCGACTGCACTGGACGTGATCGGATACTTCGACGGGTCGGTGGGCTTACCCGGTGACCACGGTCACGGCTGCGGCCGGAACGGCGCTGGTGACGAAGCCCATTCGCCGTCGCTGATCTGCGCACCGGGTGCCGTGAGACGTGTCACGCACCACCGAGCGCTTCCACCCGAAACTCTCCCTCGCATGAACGACCGTGTTGCGCGTGAATTTGACCTTTCGAATGCGGCGCGGTGCTGGTGGTCGCTCTCACAGCTGCACTCGCTGGGTCGCTCTATCTATCATCCTCCGACACCCGCCACGACGCACCCGGAGCGTCTTCCCGCTCTACCTGAGAAGCGCCCGCCTCGCAGACGAGGTGTCATGCGACCGGGCGTCTTGGGGCAACAGAATCCGATTGTGGAGATCGTTTCTTAAGAGAACTGGAAAGGAATAAACCATCATGAAACCCCATGCTTGCGCATCAAACCTCACTCCCGTCACGAGCCTGACTTCCCGGCTCGCGCATTCCGCCACGCTGCGGGCCATCTTGGCCGGTCTGCTGTTCCTCCAGGCTCATTCGGCCTCTGCCTTATCCTTTACCCGCGGAACCGCCACCTCCGTCGGAATCGAGCAATTCTCCAGCACGCCTGATAGCCCGACTCTTACCGCCGCTTTCACCGCACCGGGCGTCATCACCACCAGTCTCAGCATTCCGGAAAATAGGATCCAATACGACATCATCAACAGCGACCAAGGAAGCCTGAGCAGTTGGACTGTGTTCTATTCGCCGTCGTTGGCGCCGGATATCATCGGAGCGTCCACGCCCATCGGTTACATCAATTCATCTGGAACCGCCGTTCCTCAAGGCGGATTCGCCTTCACCACTCTGTTCAACGCCGGATTTGGGGTTTACAACTACAATACAGGAGCGCCTTGGAGCATCGATTACGAAGCCGATCACATCACCTTCACGGCCCTTACCGTCGGAGCGCCCACGCTGCCCCCGGGCGCCGGCGTCGGCGATCTGGCGCCAACGTCCTTCCTTCCAAGCTTCGATGTTGAGTTCAGCCCCAATCTAGGGGTCGGCTCGGTCGCGGCGTCGGCAACTGTCGACACAGCGGGATTCAGCGGAACCGTCCTTGGTCCTGTCGTGCCTGAGCCCTCGACCGCTCTCCTCTTCACAGCGGGTTTGCTGGGCCTGGCGATGACAGGCCGAAGGCGCATGTGACCGCATAGCCGCGCGCTCCCGCTTCGACACGCCCCGGCTTCGGTCGGGGCGTTGTTCTTTGTGCGCCCGGAATGGGCGCTGACTTGGAGGTGTGAGTCCTCCCGGGAGCTGGTCACAGCGACCGAAGGGAACTGCAGAGCGTCGATCCGTGAGGATGGCATGAAGGAAGCAGGGAACGAAACTGCGGGCCGACGAACAGGAAGCGGATAAGAGGCGCCTCCGAGCGGGGCGAGCGGGCAATGCACCGCGAAGCTCTCGTGACCAAGGCAAAGGGGCGTAGATCCGCCGGTCGTGCAGTGAAGGTCAGCGTTCTTACCCGGGGAGATCTCGTCTTGTGCCCGAAAGGGCAACGCGGCGCGAGCTACGGGGCGAGAAGTCAGCAGAGGTCGTAGTAGCCGGGGCCGATGCCCCGACCAAGGACCAAACGGCAAGGAAGGCGAAGCGCCCTCGATCTCGGAACCGTCATTGAAGCAGATCCCGAGTCAGCTCGAGTTCGCGTTCGGGAGTAGCGGTGAAGCCGCGAGGGCCGAGCGCAGCGCCGAGACGGTACCGGCGAAGGGAGGAAGCGAACGCCTGGGATGGAGGCGGTGTGTGAGCGCCGCAACCTGCAGGCCGCGCTGAAGCGAGTTCGGCAGAAGCGGGCAGCCCCGGCATCGACGGGATGACGGTCGGGAACTTCCCGACCACCTGCGCGCACACTGGTTGCACATCCGCGAGGAGTTTCTCGCGGGGCGCTACCAGCCGCAGCCCGTGAAGCGGGTGGCGATTTCAAAGCCGGGCGGGGGCGAGCGTGTACTCGGCATCCCGACGGTGCTCGACCGATTCCTCCAGCAGGCCCTGTTGCAGGTCCTGCAGCCGCGACTCGATCCGACCTTCTCAGATCACAGCTACGGCTTCGGCCCCATCGCCGCGCACACGACGCTGTGTGTCGGGCGCAGCGCTATGTGCAGGAAGGCCGCCGCTTTGTCGTGGACCTCGACCTGGAGACATTCTTCGACCGGGTGAACCACGACGTGCTGATCGGGAGGCTGGCGAAGCGAATCGAGGACCGCCGTGGGTTGGGACTGATTCGCCGCTACCTCGAAGCGGGCGTGCTCGTACACGGGGTGGTGATCGAGCGGTACGAGGGCACGCCGCAAGGCGGGCCGCCTGTCGCCGCTCCTGGCGAACGTACTGTTGGATGAAGTGGATCAGGAGTTGGAGAGGCGCAGCCATGCGTTCGTGCGCTACGCGGACGACCTGAACGTCTACGTTCGGTCCCGGCGAGCGGGCGAGCGCGTGATGGCGGCACTGCGCCGCCTGTACGGGCGACTTCGGCTCCGTGTCAACGAGTCCAAGAGCACGGTGGCACGCGCCACGGAACGCAAGTTCCTCGGCTTCTCGTTCTGGATTGCCACGGGACGAGAGATCCGAAGGCGCGTGGCACCGCAAGTCCTCGCAGTGATGAAGGATCGCGTGCTTGCGTGACCTCAACTCGCTGAACCACCCGGTGCGGACCCGCATGCCGGGTGGTGTGGCAGGGGACGGAGAGGCATTCCTCTCCGCCCCTATGCCGATTTTTTTGGATCGGTTGTCGCCGGCCTTGCCGCCCGACGCTACGCCGCGAGCGCGACCGTCGCCGCCTCAACCGGAGGCCTGCTAACGCCGGCTCAGCGGGTGGGTGGAATTCTCAGCTCGCGCAGCTTAGAGAAATGCCACCGTTGGGGAAGGCGCGTGCGACCCGGTTGTATCGCGCCCCCGCTATGTCTTTGGTCACCGCGCTCCGCCAGCTCGTGGTGATGCGCCCGGGCCAGCTGGCGGGGATTACGCTGATCGCGGCCTAGGCCCCTACCCGCGAGAGCGTTCGATTGTGATGGACCCCGCCGCGCCAGGGTGGGACGATGCCCACGGGAAGGGACGCCGCGAGAGGCGCCGTCCCTCAACCACTTTTTTGCGGAGGGCTACACATGCGGAAGTATGGATTGGCTGTCGGTGTCTCAGCAGTTGTGCAATTGTTCAACCTGGGGGTCGGGTCGGCCTCGGCCACCACTCTCCCCTTCTACTTGACCCTTGCTGGACCGGCCGGGGGCCCGACGGTCACTCCGCCGACTGGGTCGACCCTGTACCAGCTGTGGGTAGACCCGTCGGCCATTGCCGGGACAACGTACGGGGTAGATGCGGACATATTGGCGCGGGGCTCGCTGACTATGTCGGGCTTCGTTGACGATCCCGCCAATTACACCGTGCATAACCTGTGCCTTGGCCCTGCGCCTTGCGGGGTCCTCCTACCGCAGGAATTGCGTCTCATCACGGGTGACCCTATCAACGGGGACTCTGTACCATTCGAAATCGGAACCGTCACAATCACTAACAGTGGTAGCGGCCCCGGTGATGTCACCTTGTTCACGGGCGACTACGTCGATACGACCTTCAATCTCCAGGCGGCCTCCGCTCCTCAGATCCTCGCGTCGGTTCCGGAGCCCGGCACCTTGGTGCTATTGGGCTTTGGGATGGGTGGTCTCGCGGTCCTGACTCGCCGCTCCCGCGGCTAGCTTGTGAGGGCAGCAACTCTCTTGTCTGACGAGCTGGGACGCGTGGGCCTCGCCATCGCCCCCGCTACCTCTATGGTCACCCCGCTGCGCCAGCTCGTGGTCATGCGCCCCGGGGTGCCCGCGGAGATCACGCTCTCGATCGCCGCCTAGGGCAACAAATGGCTACGTGCGCGCCCTGCCCGAGGCGCACCGGAAGCCCCGCGTGACTTCGATCCGGCGGCATCCTGGGTGCCGATACCGGGGCCCGGGTGACGGGGGCGATGGAGCCGATTGTGCAGCTTGAGACGTGACGAGCTAACCAGCCGAGACATCTCGCGCACGGCGGCGTCGGACGGCGAGGCCCACGCGGCGACGCGGTTCCTGATCTCAGTGAGGGATCGCGGCGGCGCACTTCTGCTGGATGCCGGGCGCGAGGCCGGCGAGGGCCCGCGATATGACCGTCTTATCCGAAAGGTTGCACAGGCCGTCGCCTGTCACATCGCACTTATTAAACCCGGGCATCCCCCCCACGCTGCCATAAGGCGAAAGGCCAGCCAAAGAACGGGAGAGAATCGTTTTGTCGGAAATGTCCACTATGCCATCGCCGGTGACGTCGCCGCACTGACAGGCGTCGCC
>Ga0074046_10002955_pt1 | contig 14428 bp, 12 predicted proteins | sample BogForMeECP23OM3_FD_94441 | JGI IMG/M metagenome (GOLD analysis project Ga0074046, IMG submission 94441) | Bog forest soil microbial communities from Calvert Island, British Columbia, Canada - Bog Forest MetaG ECP23OM3 | ecosystem: Environmental > Terrestrial > Soil > Wetlands ...
AGATACACCCCATCGACATCGGGAAGCCGGTCCGACAACGGGCTGAAAAATACAAGATCTGCACCCATGGTCAGGAGGCGATCGAAATTGTCCTGGTAATAAAAACAGAATGCAGAGTCCATAGCTACACCGATACGGGTATGAATCGGTTCCCCATGTTCCTTGCGGGAAACGGAGACAAGGGGCGGGGCAGTTCCTGCAGCAGCAGTGATCGCGTCCAGGTTGCAAAACTCTTCGATGAGACGGCCTGTTTCATTCAGTACTCCGGACTCATGGGCCATGACAAGGCCGAGATGACGGCTCCCGACTGCGATATCCTCCCTCTTCGGGATCCATCCGAATACCGGTACCTGCAGGAAAGATTCTATCATATCCCGGTGACGCGGGCTCCCGATCCTGTTCACGATTATTCCTGCAATGTCTAGGGATGGATCATATTCACGGAATCCTTTCACCAGAGCATGGACACTCCGCGACATTCCTTTGGCATCTACGACAAGGATGACAGGTGCATGGAGGATCCGTGCGACATGCGCAGTGCTTGAAAGATCAGATCCGTCGACGCCGTCAAACATTCCCATGACGCCTTCGATGACCGCAATATCAGCGTCTGCCGTTGCCCGCGAGAATGTACTGGCGCACCCGTCTTCGCCCATCATAAAAGGGTCCAGGTTTCTTGAAGACTGGCCGCAGATGGAAGTATGGTGCGAGGGGTCGATAAAGTCAGGGCCGACCTTGAACGGCTGAACCGTCAGCCCGCGGGCAACAAGAGCTGCCATGATCCCGCTTGCGACAGTCGTCTTTCCGCACCCGCTATGAGTCCCGGCAATGAGAATACGCGGGATGGTCATGCATCATCGCCGGCCAGAAGGGTTGTCTTGATCCGGATAGTGCTTCCATCGAGAGCGATAGCACTGAGAATAAGCACGATACTGAGACCAGAAATGTCCGCACCAAACCCGGTCCCGGTCTGATAGGAGCACCTTCCCGTCATGGAGCACATCCTGAGTGACGAGAGAAGAAAAATGAAGGTCCCTGCCACCGCGGGAAGGGACAGCCTGTCGCTGCTCTCACTACCCGACGGTTCAACCGGTAAATTCCTTCTCCGTAAACAGAGAGAGAGACCGCAGTCCGGGAAATACCCCCGTGAAGAAGAAGAAAACCTTCTGTGATATCCATGTTATCACCCCGTTGGTATTAATTAAAGATTACTTGATTTAACTCTGTTTTGTTTGGATTAATGGTTAATCACGACGGTATATATAAATATATTCTGACTTTTCACCCGATGTTTCGGCTTCGATAAAGAGTTCCGTTGATACGATAGGATAAAATATGATGGCTTTACTCAAAATGATCGAAGTAAACGGGTAGGGTAAAGTGCCATTTTAGTTCCTGATTTTTACATAAAATCTTTTGTAAACAACACTCCTATCAATAATTCTCACGCTCCTGGGGGCTGCGGCATGTTGAATCACGAAGAGTGGAGACACGAGAAGAACCCGCAGGATTCTTCGAACAAAGGCTCCGCAGTCAGAGATTTTCCCATGAAAATCTTCTCCACAGCCTTCGGTTGTCCCCACCGCTGTTGTGACTCCCACAAAGCGATAGACTTGTATACATATTCCATAACGCGAAAAACTATACCGTGATTCATTGAAACTTTTTCCCTTTCCATTGTTGTTACAAATTTTTTTTCGAAAATATCGTCGTAAAAATAAAAAAAATTTAGGATCTGGATTGATCCTTTACCCGATTTCATTTACTCTGTTTCATCACCGAAAAAGGTTCGGAATTTTACCGAGAGAGTTGAGGTGCTTACCTAATTACTCTTTCACGGGAAGTTTTTCAGAGGATATAACAAGAATGTGGATAGTAAAACCCTCATTCGCGGATTATTTATTTTTCTTCCGGTATCTGTTTACCAGATAAACGATCACGATTATCGCTGCGATAATTATGACCAGATATATGGGATTTGAAACTATGGCGTTAACCCCCGCCGGCTGAGTTACATCTACCGTGACTTTCATAGTATCTGAGGTATACGCATTGTCAAGCGCGTCACGGTATTGAATCTGTGAGTCCAGTCCGTACTCTTTGATGTTGGCTGTACGGTCGACACTGACAATATATGAGGCAGTTGCCGATTGGCCGGGACTCAGGTCTCCAAGGAAGGCAATATCATCATCGCTGGTAAATGGATCTACGGCGCTGATAAGGGCCTGGGCACTGTAGACCGTGGCATCGCCGGTGTTTTTAAATTCAACCTTTATGGCATTTTTCTCTCCGGGATTGAGCACAGACGGCGGGGAGATGACATCAAAATCAACTTTGCTTCCGACCGGTATACCAAAGGTATCGCTCCGGGAAGTAACATAGTCGCCCTCGGTATTCTGGTAGACTACCACAACATCGACAGGATACGTCTGTTTCTGTGCATCGCTGGTGACTGCCACCTTGTACGTGCAGTTGACAACGCTCCCTGCGGGAAAATCCCCGATATAGACACTGCTGTCAATCGGTACAATAGGGCTCTGACCATTCTGAAGAATCCTGACAATTGATTTGCTTCCATCCTCATAACCGGTATTTTTGATCGTCATATTGATGTAACCTTCAGTGCCGACATTCAGGTCTTCGGGCGTTGCTGAAAGTACCGCGACAGAGACATCCGGTGTTATGTTGATGGGGACATTTACCGTCACGTTTTCGGTTTTATAGGTATACCTGATGGTATCTTCACCGTATTGGTCTGCTGTATACAGATAGGTATAATTCAGCCACAGGGGGATATTGTAAATGCCGGCAGCAGCATCAGAATTGATTTTTGTTGAGAACACCGCATTGACGGTGCTGCCTCCATCGAGATCTCCCAACATCTGCGCATCAGATTTTATTATGATAGGCGCATAACTTGGCTGGATAGCAGCAGTAAGAAATTTTGCCGTGTTCGGGAGGTCAGCGCGGTCAACAATTCCTGAATCAACAAATTTAAATTCGTTGAGACCGGTGTTCTGAATTACGATAGCCAGCTGAACCGTGTCTCCCGCTTCAAATTGATTTGTCCCCGAGATATAAGCAGACAGTTCCGGACTCCCTGCCATATATTTCGTTCCAGCCGTTACCGGGGCAATCAATCCTATACATAGGATCAATAAAAGAAATGCGCATTTTTTTATGTCTGCCATCAGCAATTTCTCCGTAAGATGTTGATATTACTCAGTGCTCTGAATGTATGATTGTTTATTTGTCAACATGACATAATTATTTTTTATTGAATGAACTGACATAACGATGTCGTATTATTATTAATTTGGTTTTTTATTATCATTGCGGGTTCTTCTGGACTCGATACCCGGATAGGCCCATGATCGTATCCGGTACTTGATAGCGATAACATGGTCGTGCGGATAAATGACCGGTATTTCAATTTTATCGGCAGGGCCCAGGTTGGTGTTTCAGGTAATCATATATCCTGCAAAACCGGCGTACCATTCAATTTTTACCAGCATCAAGTCATCACTCGACCCTATAATTCATGATCGAGAGATAACCATCAAAGATGACTCTGATCGCATTTTGTTGAAATACTTAATATCCATGAAAACCTGTACTGTGGATGATGAACATAAAATTCCTGCTCGTGGCTTTTGCAATCCTCATACTATCCTTTACGCTGTTTTCCGGATGCGTTGCACCGCCAAAGGATGTAGTTCCTCCAGCTGAGACCGTGACACAAGGCGGTGGGGGATACTCTTCCGGCACCACAAATAGTAATGCGGGTCAGGCGAACCCGGGAATGACGACACCGGCATTAGTTGCTCAAGCAACAGTTTACCCGACCCGGACCAGCACTCCCACCCTGTACCAGACACAGCCGGTTTTTACCCCGGTTCCTGAAGACCAGGTCTGCCTGATCTACAAGGATAGCTTTAACATGACCTTTCAAGTCAAGACGATCGCAAAGAGTTTCGATCTCAAGAATCCGCCCATGTATATCAACTACACTCTCACCAATCCTTTCAATGTTACCGGTACAAAGATATCTCAATCGCAATACAACAATCAAGCAGGAAGCACGATTTCATACTCGTATTACGCGCCGTATTCCTATTTTGAGGTCACGGTCAGAAACGCAACGACCGGTGAAATTTATACCCAGGACGGGTTTGGTACCAAGTACGACCAAAACCTGAACAAGACGATCCAAATAAATACCCCTGGCCAACTGCTGATTGAAATGAAAGGATTCAACGTGACGCCCACCGTCGGTTTCTGGGTTAAACCCTCCCAGAATATCAATGAGAGTGTCGATCTCTCTACCACCGAATGCGAGACTCAGGCATATGTCAAAAGATTAAATCAGATAGGAGCAATTTTTGTAACCTAATGTTCCTGGCAATGGATCAAAACCATGAAAATAATTCTTTTATGGTCAATTATTTAAGCGATGAAAACGTTTAAAGTAAGGCAGGCAGTAATTGCGTCCCGGTGGGGTAGTGGACATCCTAGAAGCCTGCGGAGCTTTTGACCCGGGTTCAAGTCCCGGCCGGGGCGTCTTGTTTTATAACTTCCGGAACCGTGTCTGTTCCCTTTTAACTTCTGAATCTTCAGAGGATCTGGTTGACATAAAGGGATGCATACACACAGCTGACGATGGCCATAAGGAATAAGATGCTATAATCCCGCATATGAAACGCGAATTCGCGGAGATGCGTCCTTTTGCCCGTGCGGTAACCCCGTATATCGATAGTAAGCCCAAGTACGTCTGCCCGTGAGAGGGCATTGGAGACCAGAGGGACGACGACAGGCGCCACACTGCGAACCTTGCCGATCAGTCCGGTGCCGGGATTATATCCCCGAGCCAGCTGTGCTTCGTGGATCCGCATCCCTTCGATCTGCAGGGTGGGGATGAACCGGAGCGCGATGAGAAACATAAGAGTATAATCCGTGGGGATTTTCATCCGTTCCATAGTATGCACGATATCCCGTGGCTGGGTCGAGATCACAAAGAGCTGGAAAGCACAGATAAGAACCATGAATCGCAGGGTCATTACAAGCCCGAAATCAATCGCACCGAGGGTTACGGGCAGGCTTCCGCCAATGAGGGGGATACCTTCCGGGACGAGATACCCGATTGTGGAGCCGCTTGGCATGGTGATGAGCGTAATACCGATCAGGACAACACTCATGACAGCGATAAGCCTGAACTGCTGGAAGACCTCGTTATTGAGGGAGGCCCCGTATGCAATGACGAGGACTGCAGCCACAAGTACAAGGAGAAAGAGCAGGTTTGTCGAGAGAATTGACATGAGGCCAAAGACGATAATGAAGGCGATCTTGGTGAACGGATGGAGACGGTGAAAAAAACCATCCTTATGTACGTATGCAAGTATCTCGGTCACCTAGATAACGCCCCTGATACGTTGATCTGATAGGATCCTGCCGTTCTTCATGGAAATGATCCGGTCAGCGCAGTTGTCTGCAATCTCCCGGTTATGGGTGATGACGACGATCGTATGTCCCTTCCGCTGGAGGGACTTTAAGATCTCCATGACGAGCCGTGACTCATTGCCATCAAGCCCGGTTGTAGGCTCATCAAGAACGATGATTTCAGGCCGCATCGCGATCACGCAGGCAATGGCCAGACGCTGGCGTTCACCCCTGGAGAGCCAGCGGGGGTACATGTCTTTGGTATGGAGGAGGTTCACATCAGCCAGTGCCTTTCCGATGATCTCAATCCCGTCGGTGATCCCGATATTTTTCAGGCCGAATCCGACTTCTTCCTGAACGGTATCGGCAAAGAACATGTGATCCGGGTTCTGGAAAACGAGGCCGACATGACGGGCGAGGTCTGTTACGGTGCTTTCACGGGTGTTTTTTCCCTTGACAAGCACGTCGCCGGATGCCGGAAAAAGCAGGCGGTTGAAATGCTTGACAAGGGTTGTTTTTCCCGATCCGTTTTCGCCAACGATTGCAACGAACTCGCCGGAACTGAAGTCGAGGCTGACCGAATCGAGGGCGGCTATATCCCCATAGGAATAGGACAGGTTTTTGACAGAGATTACCGTCTCCGGCGATGTGGCAATGGATGTGTTATCCCGGGGATCTCCCGTACTGACGTCTCTGATACCGGAAAAGTCGGCTGTCACGATTTTTCTTATTCGTTCATCGGAAAGGACGGTATCCGGTTTTCCGATAGCACTGATCCTGCCGTTTTCCATGACCGCGAGTATATCAACAAGTTCATGGAAATGCCGGTACTTGTGTTCGACGAGCAGGATGGTTTTCCCGAGCGCCTTCAGGTTTCTCAGGATTGCAACGATCCTTCCGGTGGCATGCTCATCAAGTTCCGATGTGGGCTCGTCCAGTATCAGGATATCATTGCCAAGTGCCAGTGTGGCTGCCAAGGCCACCCGCTGCTTCTGACCACCGGACAATTTGTGGGGAGAGCGGTTCCTGAGTTCGGACAGGTAGGTCGTATTCATGATGGCCGAGAGACGTTCTTCAATGACTGACGCCTCCAGTCCACGGTGTTCCAGCGCAGAGAGGATCTCTTCTTCAACAGTCGTGAAGATCATCTGGGCTTCAGGATCGTCAAAAACGATACCTATCTTCTCGGCAAGTTCGCAAAGGCCGGAGTATCCGGCGACATTCTTCCCATCGAGGATCACCGATCCCTCTTTCTTTCCTCCATACTCGTGATGAAGGATGCCGGCAGCCGCAAGGCAGAGCGTGGTCTTGCCGGCACCGGAAGGGCCGGTGACCATGATACAGCTCCCATTCGGCAGGAAAAAGGTGAGGTCGTGCAGGGCATCCTGCACCGTATGAGGGTAGGTATAACTGACGTTCCTGAGTTCGATCATTCTCATGACAATACCCGGTTTGAGGGTATGTAGAGGATCTGGACGATAATGGCATTAAATACCGCAGTAATGACAACGATTGGGATAAAAACGATCATGAACCCTTCCATGGTCGCGTATCTCGAAAGGATCATCGGGGCGACTGCGATGATGGCGATTGCGGCGAAGGTGAACCCGCTGACAAGGGTCACAAGGAACGTTGTAGCCGTTGGCGCAAGTTTCGATCTGTTTTTGATCAGGGAATAGAGCGCAAAGCAGACAAGGGCGCCCAATGGTTCGCTGATGAGATTTGCCGGCGGGAATATCGACCCGGATATCAGCATCGAAAGAATACCGGCAACAAGGCCGATACCGATGGCCTCGTAAATTTTCGGAGCAATAAGAATGATAGCAAGACAATAGAAAGCGATGATCATGTTCGGGGTCAGCGGCGTGTGGAGCATCGCAAGGAAATACCGGAGAATCGCACCGATGGCAAGCAGGATCCCGACAATTGCAATATCTTTTGACTTCATGACAGACACATCCGTAATAGTAGGGTACCTGAGTTTTCAGCAGGCTGATTGACTAAGTTATACCTTAACGTATATAGTTGTTCATCCTTGCCTTATAGTCTTCTTCACGACCCGGCAGATAATTGCAGACATTGGTACAATGCCGGGACCATTGCCCTATGGTATTACTCCTGTCCTACCACTAACTTTTTTACCTGTCCCGACATTTTCTCGTACAGGAAGGATCCGGTTGCAGTTTTCACCAGGAAGTGACGAGATCTACGCCGAAGCGCTTGCCCTGCATGCAAAGCACCACGGGAAACTTGAGATCCGACCGAAAGTACCGTTGAGGGATAAGGCCGACCTCTCCCGGGCGTATACGCCGGGTGTTGCCGAAGTGTGCCGGGAGATCATAAAAGACAGGAACCTCGCTTATAAATATACGCTTAAAGCGAATACCATTGCGATAGTCACCGACGGCTCCGCCGTTCTAGGTCTCGGGAACATCGGGGGGTACGCAGCGATCCCGGTCATGGAGGGAAAAGCGATCCTTTTCAAGGAGTTTGCCGGTGTCGATGCATTCCCGATCTGTTTCGAGAGTTATGAGACCGATTTTACGGACCAGGTAAAAAATATTGCACCGGTTTTCGGCGGCATCAACCTCGAGGATATTGCAGCGCCGAAGTGTTTTGAGGTCGAGGACGCGCTTCAGGACATCGGGATACCGGTGATGCATGACGACCAGCACGGCACTGCGGTTGTTGTCCTCGCAGCGCTTCTGAATGCCTGCAAAGTCACCGGCAAAAAATACCCTGATCTGAATATCGTGATCTGTGGTGCCGGGGCGGCAGGTTTTGCAATCACCCGGCTGCTGAAATGTATCGGATATAACCCGGACGTATGTACAACGGTCAACGAGATCATTGTCTGCGACACCAAGGGGACAATCTTCCGGGGACGTGAAGGACTCTACAAGAACAAGTACAAGTTTATCATAGCCGAAGAGACCAATAAGCCGGCACTCTGCGGGTCTCTCGCGGATGCGGTGAGAGGCGCAGACGTTTTTATCGGCGTCTCTGCCCCGGATGTCCTCTCTGAAGAGATGGTCAGGTCGATGAACAAGGATGCCATCGTATTCGCCATGGCAAATCCGGTGCCCGAGATCTGGCCGGACGCTGCCAGGCACGCAGGGGCTGTTGTCGTAGGGACCGGGAGAAGCGATTTCCCCAACCAGATCAACAACGTTCTCGCTTTCCCGGGGATCTTCCGCGGTGCTCTCGATGCCCGTGCGACCCGTATCACGGATGAGATGAAGATCGCAGCAGCGCATGCAATTGCGGAGTATGTACAAAAACCCCGCCATGACCGGATCCTTCCCAACATCCTTGACAAGGGTGTGACGCAGGCCGTTGCAAAAGCCGTGTCAGAAGCGGCAATACTGTGCGGCTGCAGCCGAAACCTCGACTGAAAAAGGTCAGCAGACCTCCATTTCGTACCGCGGGCTGCCTCACTTCCTTTCTGACAGAGATCGTGGTACATCATCCAGGGTCCTTCGCAACCGGACAATTCCCGCAGGAACATCCCCGGTTCTCCGAGAGACAGGGCCGGTTTTACCGGCGATACAAAGAAGAGTTCGCCATTTTCCTTTGCAGGCAGGGTGTACGAAGAACATTGCGGACAGGTACAGTGAATACCTTCATCATCGGTTGCCCGGATACGTTCTTCACCCGTCTTCTCCCGGACGGATTCAGGCCACTGCTGAAATGCATCCGGGATGCCCGCCACCCTGAAGGCATTCATCCATATCCGGTGATCTCGTAATCGATGGATGTTGATCTCTTCGCGCATTCCTTGCCATGCACCAGCACTTCATCCACCATCTTTTTCAGAAGCGTCGGATAGACGGCGCCGACCATCTCCTGCACGGGCTTGCCGTCACAGAAGAACTTGAACGTGGGGGTGCTCCGTACGCCGTACCGTTCGGCAGTCCACGGGCTGGTCATGACATTCAGGCGCATAAAGAGAACGGTGTCGCGGTATTCGGCAGCATAATTCCTGAAATACGGTTCTATCTGGCGACAGAACGCGCAGCTGGGGGAATAGAACATCACGGCAACGGGTTTTGCAGATTTCTCAACGGACTTCTCCCAGGTAAGATCCGAAGCTTCAGGAAGTAATTCCGGTGGAGATTGTTCTGCCGGGACGGCCGGTATCAGCGGCAACGGCCCGGGTGTTGCCGGGGACTCCTCAGGATTATCTGGCATCGCTTCTCAGGCAGACATCAGAGTCTGCCAAGAAATAGCTTTGCGTAAGGGAGTGATTCCGCGACGGGAATACCGCAGGGATGACCCGGGAAACCGCTCCGGCATGGTGCTATTGTATGTTTTTTAACGTTCAGGTCAATATGAAATACAGGAGGGGAAGGGTGACGGACATATGCAGATGAGGATTGGCGGAACCGGAACAGGCTCGCTTGATGGGACATCGATAGAAGTAAAAAATCCGGCGACCGGTGAACTGGTTGACCGGGTTCCCTCCGGGTCTTCTGAAGACGTGAACCGGGCGGTTGAGGCAGCAGAGGCAGCATTTGCCGGCTGGAAGCAGAAAACCGCCAGGGAACGGGGGATGATCCTCTTCCGTGCCGCAGGGATCGTACGCGAGCGGCACCGCGATGTCGCCCGTCTCCTAACAACCGAACAGGGAAAGCCGCTGAAAGAATCGATCGATGAAGTGCGGGGGTTTGCCGGCATCCTTGAATTCTATGCCGGCATATCTGCCCACCAGACCGGAGAGCTGTCACGTCTCGGCCCGGCGGGAGACTGCCTCATCACCCGGGAACCACTCGGTGTCTGCGGGGCCATCATCCCCTGGAATATGCCGGTGATAATCATGGGCTGGAAAGTGGGGCCCGCCCTGCTTGCCGGAAATACCCTCGTGCTCAAACCGGCATCGTCAACCCCCCTCGCAAACCTCACCTTGGCAGGGATCCTTGAGGAAAGCGGTCTTCCGCCGGGAGTACTCAACGTCGTTACCGGGAGGGGAGAGACAGTCGGGGAAGCCCTCATCCGGCACCCGCTGGTGCGGAAGATCTCGTTTACCGGCAACAGCGAGACCGGTGGGAAGATACGGGCACTCGCCGCGGCCCACCCAAAAGAGCTGACACTCGAACTGGGGGGTTCGGATCCCATGATCGTTATGGACGATGCCCATATTGACAAGGCAGTGGAAGGAGCGATCAGGGGCAGATTCTACAACGCCGGGCAGACCTGTACTGCAGTCAAGCGCCTGTACGTCCACGAAAAGGTTGCCGGGACGTTTCTCCGGAAACTGAAATCCCGCATCGATGCATTGAATGTCGGCAACGGCCTTGGCCCGAAAACGGAGATGGGGCCCCTGAACAGTGCGGTCCAGCGGGAACGCATCGCCCAGCTGGTTGAAGAAACCCATGAGAATAATGACGGCACCGTCCTTTCCGGTGGTTGCCCCCTCACGGGAAAAGCGTATGAAACGGGATTTTTTTACCGCCCGACCCTGGTTTCTGACGTCTCCGGGCGTTCACGGCTGCTGACAGAGGAGGTGTTCGGCCCGGTCCTACCGGTCATGACGGTACCGGACCTCGACGCCGCTATTCAGGAAGCCAATACCACCCGGTTCGGCCTCGGGGCCTCGGTCTGGACTGGCAATATCCATACCGTCCGGAAAGTATTCGACAACGTGCATGCCGGGATTATCTGGGTCAACCGCCACCTCACGGTTCCCCCGGAGATCCCGTTCGGGGGTGTGAGCGAGAGTGGCATCGGCAGGGAGAACGGAAGCCACGCGCTCGAGCAGTATTCCCGGACCAAGACCCTGTTCCTGGGCTGGTAAAAGACGGGATTTATCTCTTTTTCATCCACGGAACGATTGCCGCACCCGCGCATGCGCCGATGCAGGCCAAAGCGGAAACGGGTGCCTTTTTTGTCGCGGGGGGATAGTTCGCGGTCGTGAGATTCACAACAGCCGGGATTGTGGTCACTGTTATCAGTGTTGCAGGGACTGCAGGAGTGACAGAGACATTGGCTACCGGCATCTGAGGAAGGAGGTTGAATGTTGCTGACCCGGTGACAGCCACGGTTATACCAGAGACCTGCACAAGGTATTCATCCGGAGTCCAGCCGGTAGTATTTACCCTGAACGACCACTGATTCTGCCCTTCCGATCCCTGAACCACCATGACCATGCCGGAAGCCCCGCTGACACCGGAAGGCTGGGTCTTCTTGGTCGGGTAGAACGAGGACGGAGTGACCTGAACCAGGAGGTTGTCACCTGAGGCAAGATTCGTGGAACCACCAATCGTAAACTGGTCGCCGGTCACGTGGTCGCCGACAGGGCTGATAAACGTGCTGGGGTTCCCGATATTGAAGGTGACCGATGCAAACGTATCGTCAACATTCTGGCTGTTTATGGCCTGCATGAGGGCAGCGGCTGAATAGGGGCTCTGGAGGCTTCCGGCCCCGGTGAGCTGGAAGATTGCGATCCCGGTCTGCCGGTTGATCACCTTACCGGTTGCCGGATCGTAGGTTATATCGAACTGCCCGTTCATCATCGGGTGCTGGATGAGCATAACATACTGGCCGGAAGCCAGGTTCCGGGTGTCCGCAGATTTCAGTTCGTACGTGTACGAATTGTCGTCATTCACCATGACATTGTCAATTTTTACGTAGTTCGTACCTATCAGCCAGATCTGAAGCCCGTTGGACGGGTGCCCGGTGGCAATCCCATGGATATACACGGGATCCCCCTGGGATATCGTCGGAAGTGATGTCTGGGGTGAACCCGGGGAGAGATCCAAGGCGGTTGATGGCACGATCAGGAAGAAAGCAATACCCGCCACAAGGGCGAGCGCCCGGACCCTGCCATCGGGTAAACATACTGACGGTTTCATGGGAATCTTCCTGCAGTTATCCGGTATCTGATGATCCGCGAATAGATGTAGCTTCCTGAACGTGAGAGTGCACGAATGTCCTGTTACCACCAATCACCACTGTGAGAATAGCAGACCTAGGGGAAAGCGTTCGTTTACGCATGTTTCAAGAAAGATCCGAAAGGCTGTACAAGAGCATTCGGGTAAATGAGTGGGAGGAGTAAGCCTCCTTCTGTTCCAGCGGCATTCAGCTATGCGCCATACCCGGACGAATACCGGACGATCCATAGTCCTGTTCTGGCTTGCACCCGCAGGGGTTCGCCGTTTCACCGATTCCTGTCTGTGAGCGCTCAACGGGTTACTCGCAGGGTGACCCTGCTTCATGCCTTTTGGGCTTTCTCCGCATCATCACTGAAAACAGGCCGTGTCGTTTCTGTGCCATTGCCGTGACTCTCGCCACCCGTACTTGCGTACGGCTGCGTGACCGGTGGGTGGGAGGACTTTCCTCAGCGACTCTGCAAGTCACCGTCGGCCGCTCTCTCCCTCTCCAGTAATCATGGGTTCGGTAAGAAGATAAGGCCAGCGCTGGTGCAGGGAGATGGCAGATGGGCCGGATGCGCGGGTTCGATAGATTGTTAAACAAGGTGCGCTATAGACAGTCACAGGCAAAGGGTAATGGCCATGTTATCCAGTGACGAGGGGATGGCTGCACTGCGTCTGGCACGCGGTGCTGTTGAACATGCAGTTGCAAAAAAACTCAGACCGGCCCGGGGTTCCGCACCGGTCTTTGGGGAGAAGCGCGGGGTCTTTGTCACCCTGACGGAAAACGGCTGCCTTCGCGGCTGCATCGGGCTCCCTTACCCGGTGATGCCGCTCGGAGATGCCATCGAACATGCGGGGGCAGCAGCTGCGCTCGAGGATCCCCGATTCCCGCCGGTTCAGAAAGAAGAACTGCAGATGATACGGATTGAAGTGACCGTCCTGACCGTTCCGGAATGCCTCGAGGGAACGCCGGAGCAGCGTCCGGGCAGGATTGTCGTGGGAAAACACGGGCTTATCATCCGGGGTATGGGTACGAGCGGCCTTCTCCTCCCCCAGGTAGCCACGGAATACTCCTGGGATTCAAAAACATTCCTCGATCATACCTGTACGAAAGGAGGGCTCTCCACTGGCTGCTGGAAGTCCCCGCATGTCGAAGTGCTCACGTTCGAAGGCCAGATCTTCACCGAGCATACCTGAAAGCGCAACCGTTTAACCTGAACACAGCACATAGAAAGGGACACTACGGTGCGGCATGGCAATTGCATTTGAAAGCCTGTACAGCGATATCGCAGGACGCTGCGGGAAACTGACAATAGGGAAAAAGACGGTCAGGACCCCTGCCCTCCTCCCGGTGATCAACCCCCACCTCCAGCTGGTAACCCCTCATGAGCTGCAGGAGATGGGCGTCGAGGCGATCATAACCAATGCCTACATCATCTCCCAGAGCAGGCAGTTCCGTGAACGTGCCCTGACTGAGGGGTTGCATAACGTCCTTGGCTTCGACGGCGTGATCATGACCGATTCCGGTTCGTTCCAGCTCTCGGTCTACGGGCAGGTCTCCATCACCAGTAACGGGACCCTGGCATTCCAGCGGGATATCGGAAGCGATATCTGGGTGCCGCTCGATATTCCCACATCGCCCGCCGCCGACCGGGCAACAACGGAACAGGAACTGGCGGTTACCCTGCGGCGGCTGGCAGAGGCGCGGGAAGTCTTTGGCAGGGATGCCCCGATTGCCGGACCGGTTCAGGGCGGTATCTTTGAAGACCTCAGGGAACAGGCGGGGCGGGAAGTATCCGGCATGGGGTTTTCATTCTGCCCGATCGGGGCCGTGGTCCCGCTCATGGAGTCATACCGCTACCGCGACCTTGTCAGCGTGGTCATGGCAGCCAAGAGGACTCTCTCCCCGGCTGCATGCGTACACCTGTTCGGCGCCGGCCATCCGTCCATGTTCGCGCTTGCCACTGCGATGGGCTGCGACCTGTTTGATTCGGCAGCCTATGCCCTTTACGCGAAAGCCGGGCGGTACCTGACCGTTCACGGGAGCTTCCGGCTGGACGAACTGGCCGATCTCCCCTGCGCCTGTTCAGTATGCCGTACGCATACTGCCGAAGAGCTCC
>Ga0074046_10002957_pt1 | contig 14426 bp, 10 predicted proteins | sample BogForMeECP23OM3_FD_94441 | JGI IMG/M metagenome (GOLD analysis project Ga0074046, IMG submission 94441) | Bog forest soil microbial communities from Calvert Island, British Columbia, Canada - Bog Forest MetaG ECP23OM3 | ecosystem: Environmental > Terrestrial > Soil > Wetlands ...
GGCGAAGAGAATGAAACGAGGACAATGAGACGATGAGCCGCGCCTGCGTAATCGGATCGGGCCCGAACGGGCTGGCCGCAGCCATCGTTTTGGCGCAGGCGGGGTTGCGCGTGGACCTCTACGAGGCAGAATCTGAACCGGGTGGCGCAACCCGCACAATGCCGCTCACGCTGCCGGGATTTCTGCATGATTGTGGCTCGGCCGTCCATCCTTTTGCGGCGGGCTCGCCGTTTTTCAACACGCTTCCGCTCGCGGAGCACGGATTGGAGTGGATCCACGGCGATGCCCCACTCGCGCATCCGCTCGAAGACGGCACTGCGGTGGTGCTGGAGCGCGACCTGGTTGCAACCGAGCGCACGCTGGGCGAAGACGGCAAGGCGTGGCGGAAGTTGATGCACCCCGCGGTCGATCACTGGCCGGAATTTGCTCAAGATTCGCTGGGGCCGCTGCTGCGCATGCCGCGTCATCCGTTACGCATGGCGCGATTCGGATTGAGCGCGCTTGAATCTGCGCAACATTTCGCGGAAAGTCATTTTTCGAGAGAGAGAGCGCGCGCGGTGTTTGCCGGATTGGCAGGGCACTCCTGCCTGAGCTTCGACGAGCATCTGAGCGCAACCATCGGATGGATGTTCGGCATCACGGTTCACGCGGTGGGCTGGCCGATACCGCGTGGCGGCGCGCGCGTCCTTGCGCAAGCGCTCACCAGTTATCTCAAATCGCTCGGCGGCACGGTGCACACTTCACGCCGCATCGATGCAGCGGCGTTCAAAGAGCTCGAAGCCGACAGCGAGTTGGTGTTCTTCGACACCGCGCCGCGGCAACTGCTGGCGATTGCCGGCGACCGGATTTCCAACGGCTACCGCCGCGCATGCGAGCGATTCCAGCCTGGGCCGGGCGCATTCAAGATCGACTACGCGCTTGCGGAGCCGGTCCCGTGGCGCGCGCAGGAATGCCGAAGGGCGATCACGGTGCACCTGGGAGGAACGCTCAAGGAGATCGCCGCTTCGGAATATGCCGTGGCGCGCGGCCGGTGCGCGGAACGGCCCTTCGTGCTGGCTGCCCAACCCACACTCTTCGATGCGACGCGCGCGCCCGCGGGCAAGCACGTGCTGTGGGCGTATTGTCACGTGCCCAACGGGTCGACATTCGATATGAGCGAACGCATTGACGCGCAAATCGAGCGCTTTGCTCCCGGTTTCCGCGATTGCATTCTGGCGCGCCACGTTTCCACCCCGGCAATACTGGAAACGATGGACGCCAATCTTCTGGGCGGCGACATCGGCGGCGGCGCATTGTCGCTTCGGCAGATGATTTTCCGGCCCACTCTGCGCGGCTACGCGACGGGCGCCAGGAATTTGTATCTGTGTTCGGCGTCGACACCTCCCGGCGGCGGCGTGCACGGCATGTGCGGATATCATGCGGCACAGTTGGCATTGAAGCAGATGCCGAGAGGTTGAGGCGGCTCCATGAAAAAAAGAGGCCGCCTGCTGGAATTGCGCCATGCCTTCCCCATTGCACAGCTTCAGCAAACGGCCGGTTGAGTTGTCTTTCCAGGAGGACGAAATCGTCGGTACTACCCGCGCGCGTAGCTCTCGAGAGCCACGCGGCTGGGGATGGTCAGCGTGCATCCGTGCTGAGCCACCAGGTGATGATTCTTGAAAATGCTCAACGTGCGCGTTACGGTTTCGCGGGATGCGCCGATGAATTCGCCGATCTGCTCATGAGTAAGCGAGAGGCGGCAACGCACTGGACGTTCGGGTTTCTGGCCGGGCTCGTCGCTCCACACCAGCAGCAGACGCGCTAGACGCTCGGGCACCGAGGTTGAGAGACCCACCATGCGCAGTTGTTCGCAGACGGTATGGTAGGTGCGGACCATCTCGCGCGCCACCGACTGGTAGACGGCGGGATGGCGAGACATGAATTGCAGAAAAACCTGCTGGGAGATGTGCGCGATTTTGGACGGGTAGAGCGTGTCCGCGGTCATCTCGTACTCGCCGCCGGAGAGCGCGGAGGATAGGCCCAGCACTTCACCTGCCTTGGCGATGCGGAAACTCAGGCGGCGGCCGTCGGGCGAATTGATGGAGAGCTTGACCTCGCCCTCGAGAACCACGTAGATGCCCGAGGCCGGTTGCGTCTCGCAGAAGAGAACCATGCCGGAGGGATAATTGGAGGGCGCGAGCAGGTGCTCGAGTTCGGCCAGAGCTTCGGCCGGCAACGCCTTGAAAAACTCGCCCTTCAGATAGGAAGGAAGACTCGTCTGGTTCGTTGATTCGTATGTTGTGTGCATTTCAGACCTCCGTGCCCGCTGGTTGGGAATTCGTGTTTGTTACTTCTTCGGCAAGATATTGGGTCCATGGTGTGCCGGCGAGGATTGCGGCTCCGGTTTGAGAGTGGATGGTTTGCAGAATCCGAATTCCGCCGGCGTCTGCGAAAGTGGTTTCCCGCAGATCGAGTGACAGTTTCTTTTGCGTGAATGTTGGAGCTTTCTCTTCCCAGAGGCGGCCAAGTTCGGCAGCCCATGGTCCAGCAAGGCGCCCTTCCAACTTGAGAACGACTGCATCCGGTTTTTCTTCAACAGTGATTCGCAGCACTTACTGGCTCGTCCTGCGCCATGCCCGGATAAAAGCACGGCGCGTGCCAAACAGGTTCGCTGATGCGCGGTAGGCCTTGGAATGTTGAAAACAAAACAGTTGAATTTTTGAGGATTCACGCGCTGAGGGCAACGAAGCACGGCACGCGACGAAGCGACGGCGGCGAAATTTCGTCACGGAGACGATGGGAAGTCGCGAGGGCCTCATACTCGCACACACACTCGACGTCTACATGTAGTCGCCGCGCTCGATGCCGAGCTTCTTCATTTTGGAGTTGAGCGTGGTGCGTTTGAGGCCTAGACGCTCCGCTGCGCCGCCGGGTCCGCCGATGACGCCTTTAGCATCGCGCAACGCGCGAAGAATGGTTTCACGTTCGGCGGCCTGCAGCGTCGGGTTCGTGGATGTTGCCTCGTCTTCTTCCTCTTCCTGCATGGTCTCGAGTTCGGCGAGCGGCACATACAGCACAGGCCCGCGCGAGAGGATCACGGCGCGCTCCAGAAAATTCTCAAGCTCGCGAATGTTGCCCGGCCACTTCCATGCCACAAGCGCGTCCATGGCCTCTGGCGGGATGGTTTCGATGGTCTTGCCCATGCGGCGGGCATGACGCGAGACAAAATGGCGCACCAGGATGGGAATGTCGGCGACACGGTCGCGCAGCGGCGGAGCAAAAACTGGAAAGACCTTGAGGCGATAGAAGAGGTCGCTGCGGAATTCCTTTTCCGCGACCATTTTGGCCAGATCGCGATTGGTGGCGGCGATAAGGCGCACGTTGACAAGGATGGGCCGCGTGCCGCCCAGGCGCTCGATCTCGCGCTCCTGCAGAGCGCGTAAAAGTTTCGGCTGCAGGTCGAGCGGCAGCTCGCCCACCTCGTCGAGAAAGAGCGTGCCTTCGTGCGCCAACTCGAGGCGGCCGATTTTGCGCGCGATGGCGCCGGTAAACGCACCCTTCTCGTGGCCGAAGAGTTCGCTTTCGAGCAAGCCGGCGGGAATGGCCGCGCAATTCAGCTTGATAAAAGTGCGCTCGCTGCGCGGGCTCAGGCGATGGATGGCGCGCGCCAGCAGTTCTTTGCCGGTTCCTGTCTCGCCTTGAATGAGTACGGTGGCATCGGTGGGCGCAACCGTCGCAATCTCGCGCAGCACGTTGCGCAGGCCCGTGCTTTCGCCCACGATGTCTTCGAAGCGGTGCTCGAGATTGATCTCGTCTTCGAGGTACTTCTTTTCCTGAGTCAGGCGGTCGCGCAGCTCAGCGATTTGCTTAAAGGCCAGCGCGTTGTTGACCGCCATGGCCACTTGTCCCGCAACCTGGCCCAGCAAATCGGCGTCGTGCTGCGAAAAAGCATTCTCGAGACGGCTGGCCACCATCAGAGCGCCGAGAGTTCTCTCGCGGTGAACCAGCGGAACCCAAACTCCCGACTGCATGCCCACGCCGGTGAGGTGCTGCAAGGATTCGGGCGCAAAGGGCCAGCGATCGATCTTGTTGAGAATAACGGGACGGCGCGTGCGGAAGGCCTGGCCTGCGGGAGAAGCGTCAGGATCGAGCAGCACTTCGCCCTGGTTGGCGTCCTCGCCGGAGGTGAGAAACTGCACGCGCAGCTTGCCTGTTGCTTCGTCATAAAGCGCAATCGTGGCGCCGTCATGCGGCACCATCTGGCGGATGCTCGAGGAAAAGGCACCAAACAACTTACGAATGTCCACATTGACCAGCAACAAGCTGCTCAGCTCGGCGATCACCGACTCTTGCGCCTGCCTGCGCTCCGTCACATCGCGCGTGATCTTGGAGAATCCCGTAACTGCGCCGCTGCTGTCATGGATGGCCGTGAGCACGACGTTGGCCCAGAGGCGGGAGCCGTCTTTGCGCACGCGCCATCCCTCTTCTTCTACGCGATTTTTCACGATGGCCTGGCGCAGAAGCTCGGTCGGACGGCCCTGCGCCACATCTTCGTGCGTAAAGAAACGCGAATAGTGCAGGCCAAGTACCTCATCCGCTTTGTATCCCTTGATACGTTCGGCGCCGGGATTCCAGGTGAGAACGTGGCCCTCGCGATCGAGCATATAAATGGCATACTCGCCGATGCTCTCGACGATGGAACGCAGGCGAGCATCATTGAGACGCAATGCCTCCTGCGCCGCACGTTGCTCCGTGGCATCGCGGATGAAAGTCACCACTGCGGGACCATCCGCGGTTTCGATCGGCTTGAGCATGATGTCGACGGGGACTTCCGTGCCGTCTTTGCGCAGCCCGTAGAGGTTGAGGGCCGCGCCCATTTGCCGCGTGCGCGGATGTGCGCTGTAGTTTTCGCGATGCCGGGGATGGCCGCCGCGAAAGCGCGCCGGCACCAGCATTTCTACAGGCTGACCGATCAGCTCTTCGCTCGCGTAACCAAACAGCTCCTCAGCGCGCGGATTAGCGGCGCGCATCACGCCGTTCCCGTCGGAGACGAGGATCGCGTCCGGCGAGAACTCAAAGAGCCGCTCGATGGTGTTTTGGGCGAATCCCTGATACGCGCGTTCCTGCGCACCAGCGTGCTGCCCTGGGGAATCCGGGAGAGCCATTCTATGCTACCGACCTTAGCTGAAAGGTACTGCCCCGGACCACTCGCACGCAATGGCAACCAAAGGGAAAATATCGCGAATTGGGCCAGATCGGGGCGAGGTAGGTCTACGCCGGTCTTGCCTGCTCCGCCAGATAGTCCAGCCACGCGTCCATCCCGGCGCCGGATTTGGCGGAGGTCTCGAAGATGCGGATGCCGGGCCGGATTTCGTTGATGTTGTGCAGCGCCAGCTCGCGGTCGAAGCCGCAGGGGCCGGCGATATCGATCTTGGTAATCACCGCTGCATCGGCGGAGTTGAACAGGCCTGGGTATTTGAGCGGCTTGTCTTCGCCCTCGGTCACGCTGAGCAGGGCCACACGGATGCGCTCGCCCAGATCGTAGCTCGACGGGCACACAAGGTTGCCGACATTTTCGATGAAGAGATAGTTGAGGCCGGCGAGCGAAACCTCCTCCCAGCCTTCGAGGTGCCTGGCGATCATCTCCGCGTCAAGATGGCAGATGCCGTGAGTATTGATCTGGCGCACGGGCGCGCCGCTGGCGGCCAGCCGCCGCGCATCGTTGTCGGTTTCAAGATCGCCAACCAGGGCCGCCGCCTGCGCGCCGCGAGCGCGGAGTTCGCGCAGTGTCCGCTCAAGAAACGCGGTCTTGCCTGTGCCGGGGCTCGAAACCAGGTTCAGCACCAGAACGCCTGCCGAGGTGAAGCGACCGCGCAGCCCCGCCGCCAGTTCGTCGTTCTTCTTCAGGATTCCCCGCCGCAACTCGACAATCCGTGTCGTCATACCTGCTCCTCAATTTTGTCCGGTTCTTCCAGTTCAATGGATTCGATTTCCAGTTCGCGTCCCTGGCGCAGATCGGCGGCCAGCTCGCCGCATTTGGGGCAGCGAAAACTTTGCACGCCTGCTCTCTCGGAGTCGGCTCCGCAGGCATCGCAATGCAAAATCACGGGCAATATGTTGATCACCAGCGCCGCGCCCGCAAGCGGCGAGTCTTCCGTGGCCAACTCCCAGCAGAACTTTAGCGAGTCTTCGACCACAGAAGCCAAAGCGCCCAAGCGCAGCCGCACTTCTTTCACGCGTGCGCCGGGATACGCAGCGGCCGATTCAGTGACCGACTCCACAATACTGGCCGCGATGGAAAGTTCATGCATCGATTCTTTCTGCAAGATACTACGCCGGCGTCAGCTTTGGCTGGCCGCAGAGGAGAGTAGCGGCGCGGGCCGGCTCAAAATGTAAGATGGAAACAAAGGATCTTCCCCGGTGCCCGGCACAACCATTCAATCAACGCGCCTTGTCCTCAGCGCCCTCGCGCCCGAAACGTTTCAGTCGGAAATCCGCGCCATGACCACGGAGTGCGATCGCATGGGCGGCATCAACCTGGCGCAAGGCGTGTGCGATACGCCGGTGCCCGCGGTGGTGGAGGCCGCGGCCGCCCAGGCCATGCGCGACGGACAAAATATCTACACGCGTTGCGACGGTATTGCGCGACTGCGCGAGGCCATCGCGGCCAAACAGCAGCGCGACTACGGCCTCACCTACGACTTCGATCGCGAGGTGTTGGTGGCGTCGGGAGCCACGGCCGGTTTGCATGCCGCGGCCATGGCGCTGTTCAACCCCGGCGACGAGGTGCTGGTGTTCGAGCCGTTTTACGGCTACCACGTGAATACCCTCAAGTCGCTACGCGTAAAAGCTGTCCTGGTAGCGCTCGCTGAGCCGGATTTCCAGCTCGATGTGGAAGCGATGCGCGCGGCCGTTACGCCGCAGACCCGCGCGGTCCTCGTGAATACGCCGGCCAATCCCAGCGGCAAGATTTTTTCGCAATCCGAACTCGAAGAGGTTGCGGAGCTTTGCCGGCAGCACGATCTATTCCTAATTACCGACGAGATTTATGAGTATTTCGTCTACGATGGCGCACGGCACATCTGCCCGGCCGCGCTGCCCGGCATGCGCGAGCGCACGATTGTGATCTCGGGCTTCAGCAAAACGTTTTCCATCACGGGCTGGCGCATCGGCTACGCGACTGCAGATGCGCGGTGGATGCCGGCCATGGCGCACTTCCACGACCTGACTTACGTGTGCGCGCCTGCGCCTCTGCAAGTGGGCGCGGCCGCAGGGCTGGAGCAGTTGCCGCCCAGCTTCTACACGCAATTGGCTGCCGATTATCAATCCAAGCGCGGCCGGATGGCGTCCGCGCTCGAAGACGCGGGCATGAAGCCGACGATGCCCGCGGGCGCATATTACATCATGGCCAGCGCAGAACGCCTGCCCGGCAAAACCGCTGCAGAGAAGGCGCGCCACCTGCTACGAACCACGGGCGTAGCCGCCGTTGCGGGATCGGCATTCTTCCGCCCTGGCCGCGGCGAGAATCTGCTGCGCTTCTGCTTCGCCAAGCTGGATGCGGAACTGGACGAAGCCTGCGCCCGGCTGCGCAAACTGTGACGGCAATCCCGGATTCTCGAAGATCCGTTTACTGTCCCTGAGCAGCCAGCCACTTTTTCAGGTTGGGCTCCTGCAAACGGCGCAACTCGATGCAGCCGTCGATGCGCTCAAGCGCGTGCCTGAGCGTCGAGTCGGCCGCGGGCACCGGGTGCGCGGCGAAGAAGTTCTTTACGTCGTCACGCGCCACGACGGAGCAGAAGTTGCCGGTGCCGTTCACAAGGTACTCGCCCATCTCGGGCGTGAACTCGGCCTGCACTTGATTCCAATGCGTCTTGATGAACTTCCAGGCGGCGTCGCGGTTTTCGGGAATGCGCATCGCAAGGTTGAATTGGTAGGTCGAATCCTGGTTGCGCACCTTGGGTGAGACGGAATACTCGAACGCGCGCTCGAGCAAATCGGGATTGGTGAACATGACAAGCTCGCGCAACGCTGTGTCCTGCAACTCGGGATCGCTCGATGTCTCGTAGACCTTTTGCAACTTGTCGAACAGCGCCGCGTCGCCGTCCTCCGCAGCGATGCTGAGAGCGGTCTGCCCCAGAGTGGGACTGACCGAAGACGGATCGGCTAAATATTGATTCGCGATCTGGCGCGCCTGCGCCTTCAAAGCGGCATCATTGCCGCCGGAGGCGAGGATGCTGAAAAGATACGCGCGCAAGTCATGCTTGTGCGACGTGTCGCTCGACGAGGCGTTGCCGAGTTGCGCATACACAGGGACAAACGTCCGTCGAATCCAGGCGGCGAGCGCATCGCGCTCTTCTTTGGTCGAGGCCACGTCGTCGGCAATCACGCTCACGTTGTCTACGGCGTTCGAGAGAACATCGCTGCTCGGATCGGACCTCAGTGCAGCTACGAGGGTCAGATAATCGACGACCGTACCTTTATCGGCGAGCACCTGCGCCCACGCGTCGCCGGTCAGGCTGATGCGTTCTTCGGGAGTGAGGCCGGTTTCCACCTGGGCCACAAGCGCCGCGTACTGGTCGGGCGCGTACGTACTGCGGTAGTAGCCCTGGCCGCCCGCGTTGGCGAAGAAGACTTTCGCGGACGGCACCGCCAGGGACGCCGCGGAGGGTGTGAGGACCTGGCAGTCCTGTTTTTTCGCGCCCGCTTTGAAGCAGACCGGAAGCGTCCATTTCTGCCCGGGATCTGGCGTGATGCCGGGGCTGAGGAAGAAGCGCGACTGCGCGACGGGGACCTGGCCGGCAGCAGGAGGGCCAAATTCCAGGATGGGTGCGCCCGGCTCGGCCACCAGCGACTCCATGATTTTGTCCACCGGCTTGTGGCTCACTTCGGTCTGCGCGTTCCAGAAATCCTCCGCGGTCGCGTTGCCGTACTCATGCGCGGCCAGGTACGCGTGCACGCCCTTGCGGAAAGTTTCCTCGCCCAGATAATTCTCGACCATCAGCAACACGGCGCCGCCCTTGTCATAGGCGATGCGGTCGAACATCTGATCGATCTCTTCCGGCGTGTCGGCGCGGGCGCGGATGGCGCGCGTGGTGGGTTGCGCATCGATATCGAGCGTGTGCTGCTCGTCGCCAGCAACGTATTGCGGAATCTGCCACTCGGGATGCATCGCGCCCGTGCACTTGTTCTCCATCCACGTGGCGAAGCTTTCGTTGAGCCAGACGTTGTCCCACCACTGCATAGTCACCAGGTCGCCGAACCACTGGTGCGCCATTTCATGAACAATGGCAAGGGTCGCGTTCCGTTGTGCGCGAAAGGAAGCGGTTTTGGGATCGAGCAGGAGGTCGGTTTCGCGGAAGGTGATGGCGCCGAAGTTCTCCATGGCGCCGGCCTCGAAATCGGGAATGCCGATGAAGTCGAGTTTCTTGAGCGGATAGTGAATGCCGAAGTAGTGGTCGTAATAATGCAGGGCGAACTTGGCGACATCGAGCGCGAAGGGCGTGAGCTGAACCTTGTCGGGCGTGGAGCAGACACGCAACTTTACGCCGTCTTGCTCGCCGCTGATGCATTGGAAGTCGCCGACCACGAAGGCGACGAGATAGGTGGACATTTTGGGCGTGGTTGCGAAGACCAGCGTGTGCTTGCCTGGGCCGGGTCCCGGCGTGTCCGACGCGATGACGCTGTTGGAGATGGCGGTGTCGCCGGCGTCGATCGTGAGCGAGATGTCGTACGTGGCCTTGAAGGCCGGCTCATCAAAGCAGGGAAAGGCGCGGCGTGCGTCGGTGGACTCGAACTGCGTGACCGCGTAGCTGCGGCGCGCGGTCTTTGATAAATAGAACCCGCGCAGCTCATTGTTGAGGATTCCTGTGAATCGGATGAGAAGGTTCGCGTCACCCGCAGGGATGGTATTCGGGAAAGTGAGCGTTGCCTGTTGCTTGTCGGGATCGAGGCTCACCGATCCCTTCTGCGCTCCGCCATGGGAGATAATCCTCACGCTCTCAAGTTTGAGCACGTTCGCGTTCAGCGTAATTGCGTTGGTGGCCTCGTTGATATTGACGTCGATGGTTTCCTCGCCGGCGAAGGTTGCTGCTTTGAGATCCGGCGTGAACTGAAGCGAATAATGCGAAGGAATGACGTTTGTTGACAAGCGCTGCGCCTGCGCCGCGCGGGACAAACTGAGAAGAAGGCAAAGCATTGCGATAAAGGCGCAACAAGGCGCGCCGAGGGAGAAAGAGTTGCAGCGAATTTTCATCAGGTTCCTCAATCAGATCACTAAATAAACGGAGCGGCAGGACGCATGCCTGCACAGCGATTTCCGCTTCAGAATGCGACCGCCCGGAGCCGGTCTCCGGGCGGCTAGTCAAAAAATGGGCACATGTCTCTAATGAAGCTCCGCCGGCGCCAGCTTGGGCGAAATGCCGTGAACAATGAGCAATGCCGCCGGGTAGGCGAGGCATGCGAGGACAAACAGCGGCACATAACTGTGCGTGAGGCCCACAATCAGGCCTGTGGCAATCTGCAGCAGAAAGCCTCCACACGCGCCGGCCATGCCGCCGATGCCGGTGACGCTGGCCACAGCGGCCTTGGGAAACATGTCGGACGGCAAGGTGAAGACATTGGCCGACCATCCCTGGTGCGCGGCAGCCGCCAGACCCACCACTGCAACCACTGACCAGAGATTATGCAGAAAGGGCGCCGAGAACACCGGTACCACGCACAGCGCGCAGATGAGCAGTGCTGTTTTACGGGACACGTTCAGGCTCTTGCCACGCTTCAGCAGCACCCCTGAAATTCCTCCGCCGCCGATGCTGCCGACGGTGGCAATGACGTAGACCATCACAACAGGCAGCCGGTTCTGGGCAATGCTCAGGCCGAACGTGGACTGCAGATAGCGGGGCAGCCAAAAAAGATAGAACCACCAGACGGGGTCGGTGAGAAACTTGGCGACGGCGAAAGCCCAGGTCTCCTTGCACGGCAGAACGCGGCTCCAGGGAACGCTCTCAACTTTCTCGATGGGATCGCTGAGGATGAGCTGGAGCTCGGCTGGAGAGACGCTGCGATGCTGCTCCGGCCGTCGATAGTAGAAGAGCCAGCAGGCCAGCCAGACGAGCCCGGTGGCGCCGGTGGCGACGAAAGCGCCACGCCAACCGAAGAATGCCACAAGAAATGGCACTACGAGGGGCACGGCAATGTTGCCGATGTTGGCGCCGGAGTTGAAGATCCCGGTGGCCAGAGCGCGCTCGCGCTTGGGAAACCACTCCGCAACGGTCTTGATGCAGGCGGGGAAGTTGGCAGCCTCGCCCAGACCGAGCAAAAACATGGCGATTCCGAACGTGATCACGGAAAACGCCAAGCCGGGCAGCATGGCAGCGACACTCCACAGGCAGATGGCGATGGCAAACGCCTTGCGGGTCCCCAGTTTGTCGGTGAGCCCGCCCGCCACCACCATGCCGATAGCGTAGGCGGCTTGAAAAGCCGCAAGAATGTAGCCGTACTTGATGCTGTTGAGGCCGGGGATGATGCCTTCAAGGAATTTTTCAAGGTAGGCGATCACGCCGCGGTCGACGTACGCGATGACCGTAGCCAGAAACAGGAGGAAGCAGATTACCCAGCGCTGATGGGTGATGCGATCTGGGGAGCGAAAGGTTGCAAAAAAACTGCGCGATTGAGTTCCTGCCTGCGGCATTAGGTCCGGCTCCTGAGCGGCACAAAGAGGTCCGACCAATTATACCGGGCAGCCTGATCGGCGCGCTGCCAACCGTTAAGAATGATTTGCGATCGAGGCGCGGTCGGGAGGATTACTTTGGCGCGGGTGCCGGCGGCGCGGTTGCGTCAGGCGCGCTCGATTTCAGCACGTCTGAAATCTCCTTCGACATTTCGGCAGTGAGCGCCTTGCTTCGCTCCTGGACGCGCTGCATCACCACCGGCATGTACTCCTGCATGATGACCGGCGTTATTTGCAACAGACGCTTTCCCGCAGGCGTGGAGTAAAACGCGATGTAGGCGTCCACATCCTCGCGGGTGAAATGCTTCTGGTAGATCCCCGCCATGTCGTCGAGCATCTCGTCCACGGAATAAAGGTTCATGGCCTTCTCGAGATAACGGTCTGTCACCTTGTCCAGCGCCGCCTGCTGTTCCGGAGTCATCCTTGCGCTCTCCGGCAGGTTCGCCGTGATCTCCTTTTCCTGTTGCCGCACCTGTTGCTGGATCATCGCCGGAACCATCTGCATGCCCGACGTGAATTGCTCACGGATGCGCATCACCTCAAACAGCTTTGCCAACTGCGGCTTTGCTGGTTGCTGATCGGGTGGAATGGCCGACGGTGTGGATTCTGGCGATGCCGTGGTGGCGGCTGGGGGCGGCCCTGCTTGCGAGCGGACAAACGCAGCGGAGACCACGAACCCGATAACGAGCGCAGTTGCCAAAAACTTCTTCATAATTTCCTCGTGGACGTGTTCGAAAACGCTGCTTCAGCCGCGGTGCAGAGCGCTGCCCGATCTCGCAGCTGAAAGGCCAAGCCATTATAACGGGCGGAAGGGCGCGCCGCGGTCAGGAATTAGATTTTCTGCGCGGCAAGAGTGAATCGAGGAAGAGCAGGCAGGCGCCGGTGACGATCGAGGAGTCGGCCAAATTGAAGTCGGGCCAGTGATAGCTGAAGATGTGCACCTCGATGAAGTCGACGACGAAACCATAGACGATGCGGTCGTGTACGTTGCCCAGGGCGCCGCCCAGTATGAGCGCGAGCGCGATCGTGGCCAGCGTGACGCGGTCGCCCAGCCGCAGCAGGGCAATGAAAACGCACAGCGCGGCAAGCAGTGTGAATGCGATGAGGCCCCAGCGCACAAGGTTGGGCGAGGCCGTGTCGGCAAACATGGAAAAGGCCGCGCCCTCGTTGGTCCAGTGCGTGATGCGCAGAACGTGATCGAGCACGGGGATGGCGCCGCCGAAGCGGATGTGCCCCGCAACCCATGTTTTGCTCAGCCGGTCGGCGACGACGACGAGAGCCGAGATGAGCAGCAGCCAGTGGAGGCGGCGCGGCCGGGGCCAGTTGGTGAACCAGCTCACTGTGCGGCCTCCGGCTTCGGCGGCGCAACGCCCATTTCTTTCAGCGCCGAACGGCAGCGGCCGCAGACGTCGTGCCAGATGCCGTAGTCGGCTGTGTCGGGCATGAAGTTCCAGCAGCGGGCGCACTTCGCGCCCGCCGAAGGCGAGGCCGTGATCTTCACTCGTTCTTCTTTGCCTTCCGCAATTGTGACGCTTGAAACGTTCAGGAACTCCTTGAGGCCGTCTTTGTAGTGCTCGAGCCGGACGAGCGACGATCCCGATGTCTCGATTCTGAGCTGCGCATCGAGCCCCTTGCCGATGATTTTGGCCTGGCGATCTTCTTCGAGCACGCGCATCGCCTCTGAGCGGACGTAAAAAAGGAACGTTCTCCATTCCTCGAAAATGGGGGCAGGATCTTCAGAGAAGATATCCTCCGGCTTGGGAAAGCGCGCCAGATGCACGCTGGCTTCTCGTCCCGCGACGGGCGGCAAATACTCCCATACCTCGTCTGCGGTAAAGCTCATGATGGGCGCTACCAGCCGCACCAGTGCCTCTGTAATCTGCCACAGCACAGTCTGCGCTGAGCGCCGCGCGACGCTCGAAGGCGCGAAGGTGTACATCCGGTCCTTGAGCACGTCGAGATAAAAGGAGCTCAGATCGACGATGGCGAATTCGTTCACGGCCTGGTAGACGCGATGGAACTCGAAGGCTCCGTACCAGCCCGTCTTGCCGTCCGGCCCAATGATTTTTTCGGTGAGCTCGCGCGTGCGGGCCAGCATGTAACGGTCGAGCGGCAACAGTTCGGCCTCGGCAATGCGGTCGCGCGCTGGGTCGAAGCCGTGCAGGTTGCCAAGCAGGAAGCGGAAGGTGTTGCGCAGCTTCTTGTAGAGCTCGGCGCAGCGTTGCATCAGGTTCTCGCTGGCCGCCATGTCTTCGCGGAAATCCACCGACGCAACCCACAGGCGCACGATCTCGCCGCCCATTCTGTTTGCGATATCGACGGGATCGACGCCGTTGCCGAGCGATTTCGACATAGCCCGGCCCTGCTCATCGAGCGTCCAGCCGGCAGTGGCCACGTGCGAATAGGGCGCGCGCCCGCGCAACGCGACAGATGTCAGGAGGGATGAATGAAACCAGCCGCGGTGCTGGTCGCCGCCCTCCAAGTAAAGCACCTCTAAAGCGCTCTTGGGGCCGTGACCTTTCTGGAAGGACTTGTAGGCAGCGCTCAAATCCGGGTCCGACTCGCACACCGCCAACCAACTCACGCCCGAGTCGAACCAAACGTCGAGAATGTCGGTCTCTTTGCGAAATGTTGCCCCGCCGCAGTGTGCGCATTTTGCGTTCACCGGCAGCAGCGCTTCGAGAGCCGTGGTGTGCCACGCCTCTGCGCCTTCGCGCTCAAA